>Ga0307515_10014696_pt1 | contig 14488 bp, 1 predicted proteins | sample 17_EM_MG_FD_194513 | JGI IMG/M metagenome (GOLD analysis project Ga0307515, IMG submission 194513) | Populus trichocarpa ectomycorrhiza microbial communities from riparian zone in the Pacific Northwest, United States - 17_EM | ecosystem: Host-associated > Plants > Roots > Unclassified | place... | reverse complement strand
TAAAAAAAGCCTGCCCTTAGGCTTTATACTCTATATTATACCTATAGGGCGGTTTTATCTTTATACTCTTCTAGTAGCTTATTATCTTTATAATACTAGCATTCCATCTATTTGTTTAGGTATTTTAGCAGTTTAGGTTTTTTTTCCTAGGTAATAGGTTGTTTATAGCTTTTTATAGCTTATTTAGTAAGAAAATAGGGTAGACCTTAATTAAATCTAGGAGTTTTACTTTATATACGTTGCCTATCTTTTTAAGGACCTTATATAGTCCTATTATCTAATAGTCTAGCTTACGGCTAGGCCGTTCCATCTTTTAGTTTTTTTATTATAACCTAAACTATATTACCTACGGTAAAGTTAGGCTCGTGCCTATACTTATTTACTTACTATTTTATTAATTTTTAGGCATTTTTTATATTTATACGGCCTACTATCTAGGCTTTTTCTAAGCGCTTAGTATACTGCTAGGCTTCCTTATAAGATAGTTTTTTGTATATAGTCTAGGGTCCTTCTAGTCTTTTCTAGTTAAAGCTTATATAGGGTAAGTAACCTATATTTAGTTAAATAGGGGCAAATCTAGTAGAGTTATAGGGTAGGGTTGCTTAGGTATAGTTTATTAGGGGTAATAGCTTAGCCTAGTTATCCTAGAAGTAGTTAATAAAAAGCTAAAGTCTTTAGTCTAAGTATTAGTTTATAATCTTTGTCTAACTATCTATCTAGGGTAGTATACTGTAGAAAGCTTTAGCTTAATACCTAGGATTTAGGTAAACTTGTTCTAAAAGGCTAATATAAACTATAGCTTATAATCTAATCTAATAGTATCTAATAGTCCATAAATTTGGTAAACGTAATAGATATATAATTAGGCCGCCTCTTTTACATTAATATTTTTATAATAGGGAATTAAGAACAGGTACTTACTAAAGCGGTTAACTAGGATTATAACTATATTATATCTATTACAGTCTATAGGTAGCTTATAGAAGTCTATAAATATATATTATTAGAGGCGCTCTGGTATTAGGAGTAGTTTTAATAATCCTAGAGTCTTATCTCGTGGAATTATAAACCTATAGTAGCTATTGCAGTTTTATATATAATAGTTTAAGCGTACTACTATAGAAGAAGGGCTAAAGCTAGAAGCTATAGAAATATCCCCTAAATCCCTAGTTAGGTAGCTAGGGGTATTTCTAAACTCTAAGCTTACTTTTAAATAACACGTAGAAATAAAAATCTCTAAAGCAAAAATAACCCTTTATTTAATTAGAAGACTAGGCAATATATAAAGAGGCCTATCTCTATAAGCTCCACGGCAGCTCTATATAGCTTATATTACTATTATAGCAGACTATAAAATACAATGCTGGTGGAAAAGTAAATCTAAAGACTACCTACTAGCTAAGTACTAATCTCTATAGAATAAGGCCCTAAAACTAGTTCTAGAAGTGTTTAGAGGATCTCCTACCCAAGCTATAGAAATTGAGGCTTCTATTCCTCCTCTTGGAATTATATTTAAAAAGCTTTACACTAGCTATATATTAAGAATCCTAAAATTTAAAGAAAACCACGTAGTTAAAAAGGCCTATATAGAAGAGATTAATAAAGATAGGGGTGAACTAGCAACTAGTTCTAGCTCTAGCTCTAACCCTAAAAACTCTACTATAAGGCACCTTCTATAGCTAAAAACTTAATTACTATCTCTAGCTTCTAGAGTCTAGCAACTAATTCAAAATTAGAAAATAGAGAGAATCTCTTTAAATTAGTAAAAACCGTAGTCTCCCCCTGTCTCTACATTCTTTTCTATCTCTAGAGGTAGTAAAGAAGAAGCTGTATAAGAGCATCTAAGACTAGTAAAAAATTTATAAAAATCCCTAGAATGGGACCTAGTAGATATATACTATATAGATGGCTCTAAAGATAGTAAATTAAGTGTAGCAGCCGTATGTAAAATAGGGGAGAGAAATAGGATTAAATACGTAATAAATTGGAATCTAGAACCTATATGGAAATTATGGACGTAGAACTTTATACAGTCTATAGGGCCCTAGAATATCTAAAATAATAAAGATTAGAAGAGAAATAAGTTTATATCTTTATAGATAGCTAAGCAGCTATTAAAAGATTATAGCTTAATTCTTTTATAGGGGGGCAAGAACTAGTCTTTAAAATTACGTAAAGCTGCTCCTATCTAGCTAGTAAAAATATCTATTAACTTTTACTAGGTTTCTAGCCACTTAGGGATCTATAGAAATAAAATAGCAAATAAGCTAGCTAAAAGGGGCCTCTCTAAAAGAAAAATGTAATCTTTTTATACATCCCTAGCCTATATAGGGAGAGCAGTAAGAGAAAGGATACTAGGATAGTAGAAAAATAATTGGTAATAGAGTAAAAATAAAGAGATGCTTAAGCTAATTTAAGATAGTATTAGATACTCTAAAAAGATTTCCCTAAGTAAATACAAAACTTATAGAGACTACTTATATTATAGGAACCGCCTAGTTATACCTAACTATAATAAAGTTAAGCTTAAGCTCCTTAAATATATATACGATTTACTAGTAGCCGGCTACCTAGGCTAAGGGAAGACCCTAAAACTACTCTAATAAGAATACTATTAGCCGAATATACATAATACGATATAAAGGTACGTCTTTAGCTGTTATACCTACTAACGAGCTAAAGCTTTATATATGACGTATAACGGCCTTTTAAGACTACTACCTATTCTAGACTAAAGATAGAAGGATATCTTAATTAATTTTATTATTAATCTCCCCGTAAGTAAAGGCTGTATAAATATTATAGTAGTTATAACCCAATTATCTAAGATAAGATACTTAATCGCCTGCCCTAATATGTTAGCACCTACCGTTGCCTAACTATTCTTAGATTATATATAGAAACTCTACGGACTCCCTAAAACAATTATCTCTAATAAAGGCTATTAGTTTGTTTTTATATTTTAAAAAGAACTAACTACCTAGCTCTGCGTTTAAGTATTATTATTTATAGTATACCACCTAGAAACGGATAGTTAAACAAAATGTATAAATACTATAATGGAATAGTATATTCGGATATATACGTCGTATTTATAAAATAACTAGATTAACTAACTTATATTCGCCAAGTTTACTATAAATAATTCCGTCTTGGAAACTATAATGGTCTCCCTATTCCTAGCTAACTATAGCTAGTATTTATAAATAGGTTTTAAACCCTTTAGTAATGCTCCTTACCCCGCTTATTACGTTTTATAAGTTACGGAAGTAAATTAATTTATAGAAAGGGTAAAAGAACTATAATAGTTCCTTACTAATAAAATAATATAGGCTTAATTTATGTAGAAAGCCGCAGCGAATAAGAACCGAACCCTAGTACTAGCCTATTAAGTAAGTAACTTTATTTAGCTAAATATAAGAAATCTAAATAAAAAATAACCCACTAAGAAGCTTAATTGGAAAATCGCTAGCCCTTATAAGGTTGAGAAGGTTGTCTCCTCTTACGCCTACTAATTAAAGCTCCCTAATATGGTTAAGATCCACCCTATATTCTATATATTAGTTCTTTACCCTACTACTCCTATATTAGACGCCCTGCCTAAATAAATATAAGACCCTCCCCTACTGGTTAAATTAGATAGTAAAAACGAGTACTTTATTAAAAGAATTAATAATATTAAGTATAATAAACGAAAACGCTAATATATATACCTTATGAAATAGAGAGGCTTTATTAAGCCCTTATAGGAACCCGTTAACTCTATAGGACTTATATAAGTCGTAGAAGACTTTTATAAACTCTACCTAGAACCACTGTAGCCCCACCTTATAAAAGCTTAAGTTTAAAGGGGGGGTACTATTATAGGACATCCCCGTAATACTATATATATATCCGCCTATTTATACTAACTTAGTAACTAGAAACCGACTATAAGACGGCAATCTAATAGCAATCTGCAGCAATCCGATAGCAATCTACTATATTCTACTATATTCTACTAAGTTTTACTAAGTTCTACTAAGTTCTACTAAATCCTGCTAAGTTCTGCCAGGGCTACTACTTAAATCCTATTCTGCTCTATATATATATTAACTAAGCAACTAAGTTTATAATATATACCCTTTTTTCCGTTTTCCTACCTTCTTTCCTTACGCAACGTCTTAATCTTATTATACGGTTTATATATATAGCTTAATAATATCTACTTCGCTATATATTATTATCGCTTATACTTACTCCGTAACGCTAGCTTAATAATAATATAAAGAGTTTTTTCTTTATATTTTGCCCTAGTTATAGCTATAAAAAAAAGGTCCATAATTAGGGCTTTTCGTTTTTTATTATTATTAGTATATTTATCGCCCTACTTATTCTTCTAAAAAGATTTACCTTTAGGAAATTTTCCTTTTAGCTTCTTAGAGGGTTTCCATAAGGGTATTAGATAGGTATTAGGTTAGCCCTAGAAGTCTTTTTTATTGCTTATAGCTTCTAACTTTAACTATTTTAAATTTTTCTTTAAGAATTGCTTTTTTAGAGCTTAGGTTTACCCTATATTACTATTAAAGTGCCTATACTTTTAGTTACTCCCTAATTTTCTACCAGAAGGGTTTTAGTTCCTTACTGCGTTTTTAATATTTAAAACCGCTCATTTAAAATTAGTATATGGAGTAATCTATAATAGGGCTTCTACGTGCTTTATTTTATTATAAATTGCTAGCTTAATTTTAGCCTAGATAAATCCAATCTTCTCCCTCCTATAAATGCTACCGTTCTTATTTTTTAAGGGCTCTAAATATATTTATTAAGTATAAGTTTTTACAAAGTTTATAAACTAGTAGAAGTCGCTACTATTATACTACGTACTATTTTAAAATTTCTTTATATTATTATATTATATAATATATAGGTCTTAAATCTACTTCTTTGAAAAGGTCTATAGCTGTACCTCTAGCGTTTAATTTTCTAATTAGCCTAAATAGGGCTAAAGGGGTTCCGCTTATTTTCTAATAGTATTATAACCATTATAAAGGTATTTATATTTTCTTTAACGGTAACTATAGGTATATAAAAGTCTTTAAGCTCTTAGTATATTTAGATATTAGGGTTTATTTAACCGCCTTACCTAGAGGTTTATATTATTATAATCTTTTACTATTAGAGGGACCTTTCTACCTTAATATAATAGCTTTCTATAAGGTATCTATAGAGTTTCTATTTAGTTATTATAAAATTTAAAAGAGGAATTGTCACGGAACGAGGTCAGGAGGCTCTGTAAACGTCGTAGTATTAACTATAGTACACGACAGGATATTGCACGAAGGTGCAAAGAGATGCGAAGGGACCAGCACTCTATATACTATAGGTGCTAAGGCTTTCTAAGGGCCGCCAGGCCGGAATCTGTAATAGGAATAGTAGATATAAATAAAAGATATAAATAAATAATCTAGTTCTTAAAGCTAGCTACCCCTAAGATACGAATATAGCTAGCTAAGACAGACACTAAAACATATAATACTGCTATGCTCTCTACGCATTAACTAAGAAGTAATACTCTTAGTAGCTGGCATAGAGAACTATAATACACTACCCGTGCCGCTGTCGCGATCCACTTACCTCGTTACCGAGGTAAGTGCCAGCCAGCTTAATGAGTAGAGCCCACCTTAACGTCAGATTTGCCAAGACACCTAAATACTATCAATATTCTTATTATATATTATTAACGCCATAACTACTAAGTATATTCGCGTCGAAAATAAGATCTAGGAGGCTCTTAAAGAACTCTAAGAGTCTACTAAGCCTAATATTGCAGAGGCTGCGCGCCGACACGGTGTTCCTAAATCACGTCTCCGCGCTCGGTAAAAAGGACATTAATTACGTTACAAGAGGCCTACAGTAGGTAGAAGGCTTACTAATAATTAAGACCTTACTCTTCGTAGCTATATTAATCGCTTGGATTCCTTATATACCGCCGCTTAACTACTAATAATACATTCTGCAGCAAATTAGATCTTAGATTAAGCTAACAAAAATCCAGATTAGCTACCACCTTCTATTAGCTCTTACTTTATTAAATACTAGCTTAGCCGCCACCTAGAGTACTACAAGCGTAGGCAGAAGACAATAGAGCTTAAGCGTACAGCAGTACACGAGCCGAAGGATATTAAGGCGTGGTTTTATTAATACCGCGACGTTATAATTAAGCATATAGTTATGCCTACGGATATATATAACTTTAATAAGTCAGGATTCCGCGTTAGTATTAATAAGGACTAGTAGATTATTATAAGGGAGCTTTATTAAAAAGCTTATATCTCTACGGATATAAATCGCGAGCTAGTTACTATAATAGAAACGATAAGTGGTAACGGAGTTAATCTACTACTTATAATTATACTTGCGGGCGCACAGTTCCTCCACTAGTGGTTTAAGAATTCAGCCCTTCCTAACTACTATTTATTGGGCCTATTAGAAATAGGCTATTTAAATAACGAATTAGCTTTTAATTAGCTTAAGCACTTTAACGCGTATAGCTCTTGGCGCCAGCTAGGTGCATATAGGCTCCTAATTTTTAACGGCTACGGCTCTTACCTTACGAAGGAGTTTATTAAGTATTGCGACAATTAAAAGATTATACCATTTACCTTACCTCCGCATATAAGCCACCTTTTACAGCCTCTTAATGTCGTTGTATTTCAGCCGTATAAACACTACTATAGTAAGGCAGTTAAGCAAGCGACACAGACGGGCTGTACCAACTTTAATAAAGTTGAATTCCTCCACGCGATTAAATTAATTTGTCGCTAAATATTTAAATTGAGTACAATTAAATTAGCCTTCCGGTAGGCAGGCCTTGTTCCTTATAACCCTTAAATCGTCCTTAATTCTATGCGCGAGGCGCGTCCTACTACCCCCCCCCCCTCCACTACCTTGTAAGCTACCATCTACACCATATATACTAAGATCTTTGCGTATAGTTTGGAAGAAAGTTTTACTATTAGCTTAGGAGGTATACAAAGATAATAAGGAGGCTATGGATATCTTTATAAAATTCGTAAGAGGTAGTTCGGTAAATATACATGCACGACTGTAAGCCGAACGCAAGCTTACAAATACATAAGCAGTTGCTAGAGCTTGTCGGCAACGCCAAAAAAGTAACAGAAAGGTTATATAGAAGGGAGGGGTTATATACGCAGCAAATGCACGGTTAATTGTATAAAAGCGCGAGCAGGAGGAGGCTCTAAAAGCTGCATATGCATTACTAAGGAAGGAACGGGCAACTGCGAAGTAGCTTCTTTAGGACGCCACAAGGCGGCCAGAGCCTTGACCTATTATATATAGAGACTCCTTCTATTAAGAAACCAGTACTATACCACAAAATTCTAAATATTTAACTTTTTAGTAGAGTTCTGCGGCTTTAAAATTATGGTCTTGGCAAATCTAACGTTGAGGTGGGCTCTACTCGTTAAGCTGGCTGGCACTTACCTCGGTAACGAGGTAAGTGGATCGCGACAGCGGCACGGGTACTCTTAATATAAAAAGGTCTTAAGGCAGTCACTTAGTGGCTTTTTAGCTAAAATATGCTAGACCAGTTTTAGGTTTTAAAGGAAATAGTAATAAAAGGCAAAGGGGCGAGCAATAGGCGCCCCCTAATAACTCTATAATAGTAGAATAAAGTTTACAATACTAGCGCGTCCGTAGGCTTATTACGGCAGTAATGGTTTTTAAGGAGATTAAAAAGTAAGGTAGTAGAGCACCATAGGCGACTTATAAACGCTAAGTAGGTAAGTCCTAAAAGGCAGGAAGATGGATTATAGGGGTTTCTTAAGTAGAGTTTTCTCCTTATATATAAATAAGGAGTAGTCCGCGTGGGCCTAATAGGGATTTAAATTAAACGTTAAGCAATAAATAATATATTAAAGGTAGTATAAAAAGTATCCCTCTATTACACTTTATAAATAAGATCTATTAATCTTTTAAATAGTTTCTAGGTAAAAGCTATTTTATTTTATACTACTTTAAGTATAAAACTAGATAGTACTATAAATCTTATAACTTTTTAGAGCGTATATATTAGAAAGGCCGCTATAAAGTTAAAATTTTTTAGTTATTATAGGGCTCTAAGTTCTAATTGCTTTATAGCTTCGCTATTAGTTTAAGGGAATAGCTTAGTATTAAAGGTAGTATATTACTAGGTTTTAAGAATATATTAGGGACGTCTTATTTAGGTATATTTAGACCCTTATTAGTAATAGACTGGATACTAGCTAAAATATTAGTAGAAATTAATAGGGCTTATACTACCTAAAGCTTAGTATATAGAGCTATAGGTACTTAAGCATCCTATACTTAGAGCTTATTCTATAATATAGGGAGTAAAATATCTATTATCTATTTTCCTTCTCCTGTTTTAAAGCCTTTGGTATAATTTAGCCATTATAACGGTCTATTAGTAAGGTTATTTTCCCCCAGCTTATATTTAATCTTAAAATTAAATTAGTAGTAGATCTTTAATTAACGTCTAATACGGATCCTATCTAGGCCTACGCAGACTACTCCGTACATAAGGGGAAAGTAATATTAACAGGAAAAACCCCTTGCTATTGGGGGGGAGGAAAAACCCTATAAGCCACCTCAGTAGGATGAAAAACCCCGAATTGCCATGCCTGCACGTAGCGCGGCCCTACGGGCCTACGCTACGTCCTCCTCCTTGGATATTTTAAACTCCTTAGGAACCACTGCTTCCTTCTCTAGCTTATCTAAAGCTAGGGTTCACTACGTCCTAGCTAGGCCTTGCTGATCGATTACCGTATACCTGTAGTTGTGTCCCGTATCTTAACCACCCCCTATATACTATTAGCGACTCAGTCAATCAAGGCACAAGCACGGCAAGAGGGACGCGCAAGCCTATACGATTAGTAGTCTATAAACGAGGATCTAAAGCTAGAGAAAGGAAAGGAGAAGAAGAGCAGCGCCGGTTAAAGTAGGGTTCTTTTATACGGTCCTCTAATTACGTGACCGCGAAGTTCTGCCAAGTTCTGCTAACCAAGTTCTGCCAAGTTCTGCTAGTGCCGTAATATTACCCCCCCCTCCGCAAAAGCCTGTCCTTAGGCTTTATAGTCCGTATTATGCTTATAGGGCGTTCTTATCTTTATGTTCTTCTAATAGCTTATTATCTTCGCTATACTAGCACTCCATCTACTTGTCTAGGTACTTTAGGGGTCCTGGTTTATTAGGGTAGCGGTTATAGAATTCTTAAAGCTTATAGGGACTGCTAATAAAGTTTTATATAGGGTACTAGGTAGGATCTGGGTTATAGCCTTTCCAACTAACGTGGTACTTTAGCGTTTTCCTTACTAGTTTATAGGCTAGTATTTCTTTAATTTCCTATTCGTTGTCGCCATTGACTTAAATCGGTAGGGGAGGTTCGTTCTTTTGTTTAGGCAATAGGTCGTTTATAGCTTTCCGTAGCTTATCTAGTGAGAAAATGGGGTAAACCTTAATTAAATCTAGGAGCTTTACTTTATATAAGTTACCTATCTTTTTAAGGACCTTATACGGTCCCGCTATCTAATAGTCTAGCTTATGGCTAGGCCGTTCCGTCTTCTAGTTCTTTATCGTAACCCAGACCATATCGCCTACGGTAAAATTAGGTTCGTGCCTATACTTATTTGCCTGCTATTCCATTAATTTCTGGGCCTTTTCTAGATTTATATAGGCTACCGTCTAGGCTTCTTCTAAGCGCTTGGCGTACTGCTAGGCTTCCTTATAAGACAGTTTCTCGCATACGGTCTATGGTCCTTCTAGTCTATCCTAGTCAAAGCTTATTTGGGGTAAATACCCCATTTCTAGTTAGATAGGTGCAAATCCCGTAAAGTCGTGGGGTAAGGTCGCCTAGGCGTAGTCTATTAGGGGTAGCAGTTTGCCCTAGTTATCCTAGAAGTAGTTAATAAAAGGCCGGAGTCTCTAATCTAAATATTAATTTATAATCTCCGTCTAGCTATCTATCTAGGGGTGGTATGTTATAGAGAGCTTTAACCTAATACCTAGGATCCGGGTAAACTCATTCTAGAAGGCCGATATAAATTATAGGCCGCGATCAAATATAATAGTATCTAGTGGTCCGTAAATGCGGTAGACGTAGTAGATATATAGTTAGGCCACCTCCTTAGCATTAATATTCTTATAACAGGGAATTAAGAACGGGCGCTTACCAAAGCGGTCAACTAGAATTATAACCATATTATATCCGTCGCGGTCTGTAGGTAGCTTATAGAAGTCTATAGAGATATGCTGCTAGGGGCGGTCAGGTATTAGGAGAGGTTTCAATAGTCCTAGGGTCTTATCTCGTGGAATTATAGATCTACGGCAGCTGTCGCAGTTCCGTACATAACGGTCGATATTTATAACCATTCTGGGCCAGTAGTAGCGGTCACTAATAATCTTATAGGTCTTATTTTTTCCAGGGTAGGCCGTAGAGACCTGGGTATAAGCTTTAGTAATAAGCCGGGTCCGTAAGTTCTATTCCTTAGCTACTACTAGCCGTTCCTAGTGCTTAAGTAGTCCGTTTTTAAGGGACCATAGGCTGGCAACGTTCTTTACCTTTTCACGGTATTCCTATAGAGAGGGGGTCGTTCGGTTAGCCTGTAGTAGTTTATCAATAAGGTTAAGTTCGGAGGAGTTAATAGGATATATCTTAGCGCCCAAAGAGTCCGTGCTTAGTTCTGCCCGTATCTGGGAGTTAAGGTATTCTAGTTATAGTAGCGTCTAGGTCCATAGTAAGATCTTCACAGCCGTCTAGTTATCTAGGTCTTGCTCACGCCTTATAAGAGCGTCCGTATAGTTCGTAGCGCCTAGTCTATACATAATTAAGAAGTTAAACTAAGATAGGGTATCCGCCTAGCGTGCCTACTAGGCCGTTAGGGCCTTAGTTGTTATAAAGTATTCTAGGGCCTTATAATCTAAAACTACCTTAATCGGCTCAGGGGTCCCCTCTAGCTATACACGCTAGTGCTAAAAGCTAGAGATAATAGCCAGCATTTCTTTATCATAGATGTGGTAATTTAGCTCGGCATCTATTATAGTCTTCAAATAGTATATAATAGGGTGCCACTCTCCGTCTGGTTACTTCTAGGAAAAAACACCAGCTATCGCGCTATCTAAGGCATTAGTTTCTAGCATTAAGGGCCGTTCTAGGTTAAAATAGGCAAGTAAGGGAGCCGATACCAGCCGTTTCTTAAGCTTATTAAAGGCCTACCTATATATAGTGTTAAAGTGGAAGGGCTAGTCTTTTCTAGTAAGACGGTTAAGAGGCCGGGCGATCCTACTATAGTTCTTAATAAAGCGTCGGTAGAAGTTATAAAACCCTAAAAAGGATTATACCCCCTTTACGGTCCGTAGGGGTGCCTACTGGTTAATTACGGCCGTCTTCTTTAGGTCGGTTTTGATTCCGTCCGTACTAATAATAAAACCTAGGTACTTTATACGCTTAACACTAAACTCTAACTTCTTAATATTAACCTAGAGGCTAGTCTTGTGGAGCCGTTATAGGACTTTATAGACGTGCTCCTTATATTCTAGCTTATTCTTAGAGTAAATTATAATATTATCTAAATAGGCCGTATAGAAATTGTTAAGGTAGTTAAAGAGTACATCGTTTATATACCGCTAGTACGTAGCTAGTCCGTTAGTCAGTTTAAAAGGGAGCACTTTATATTTATACGTTCCGTAACGGGTCCGAAATATAGTAAGATCTTTAGACCTGGGGTCCATCCTAATTCAGTGGAAGGCCTAGCGGATATTAAGCTTTATAAAGACTTTAGCTTTACTTATTCGGGCTAGAGTCTTATTAAGTAGGGGTAGCGGATAGTAGTCCTTGCGGGTTATGTTATTTAGCTTACGGTAGTTAATACAGAAGTAGAGTCCTCTATTTAACTTTTTAATAAAGAGAATAGGTAAGGCGAAAGGGGCTTGGCTAGGCTTAATAAAGCCCTTATTTAGGTTATCAATAAGATACTGCTTTGTGGCCTATAATTCGGTAATGGACTGCTTATAGAGGGGGCTAAAGCTAAGGGTGTTTTCTTTGCCCTGCTCAATCTCAATCTTGTAGTCATACGGTTGGTGAGGTAGAAGTATATTAGACGCTACTTTGGAGAATACATCCTTGAATTTCTGGTGTTAATAGGGCAGCTTTTATTCTACTAGTTCCTTATCTATAAGCTCGCTTTCTTATCCACTAAGCTCACTTCCCTTTTCCTTAATTATTTAATTAATTTTATATAAGCTCGTTATAAAGGCGACGGTATTAGGCTGAACTAAGTTTTAGTAGAATCCTATAGCATTAATACAGCAGACATTAACTGGTAGGAGGTCCGCTGGTTTCCTTATAGCCGTTTTCCGGACCGTATTTTACAGTCTAGGGTTTATAATCTTTCTTAGCTCCTATTCTATCTTCCGCAGGTTATCCCTCCAATTTATTAATTTAGTATGACGTCTAACATCCCTTACTGTTCTTTGTAGCTATATAGGGCCTAAGCTCTCCATAGGGGGCTTTTCTAGGTCACTACTAACTTCCTAGGTCTTTAATGCGGGTAGCGTAATATAGGTAGTCTAGGGGCGACGTAGTATACGGATCCGTTACAAATTAAGCTATATATCTTTCTTAAAGGCCTAGTCCCTACGTATAGTATTGGCCTAGTAAATAGTATTAATCTAGGGCCGTATAAGGTTTTCTATTGTAATGCTGATTTCTTTTATAAAGGAAGGGGTTGGGGGTAGGGTTTTGGGCCAAATAAGCCGTCTACTCTATATATTAAGCTGTAAGCCTAAATAGGCTAGCTATTTTCGCCCTAAGATTATATTGTAGCTACCTAGGTCCGTAATAAGGAAGGGGGCGTTATACTACCTTTGTCTGTTAACACGGAGGTAAATCTACAAGATAGTTATAATAGGTAGTCCTATCCGCCCGTTATACCCGCGGATAGGAATTGGTTTAGGTAGTTCTTTAATAGGTATATTTAGAAAGTTAGCCAGCTTTACGGCACATTAGGTATCTATTAAGGTAAAGGCATTTGCTCTAAAGTTAGCTAAAGCAGAGGTTAAAACTTAGTATCCATTACAGAATAAAGTACAAGGGATAGTGTAGCTTCTTCCACTAACTAGCCGACCTAGATTAATATCTAATATATCGATCCCTTTTAACCCTAGAGAGGAGTCTTCCTCTAGGGTTTTTCTTTTTCTAACTCTACGCTATCCTTCTGGATTAACAGGACCTCGTCCGCTTTTACGTTTATTAGATAATCCTTTATACAGTAGCCTTTTTAACCGTAAGAGAAGTAAGCTCCTTAATTACTAAGGGCCTATATACAGGGGTTACTATACATAGGCTGAGCATTCGCTAGACCCGTGGTAGGGCTGGCCGCACAGCTAGCTGCTAAATTGGCGGCGGGCTATATAGGTAGTGCTGTAGGGGTTGCCGATTATGCTAGGGCATTGCGGACCGTTCTTATATTGCCTATAGTCTAATTTAAAGGGTTTCTAGCTTTATACCGTTTGGCGCGTGCCTTAATTTAGCAGAGGCCTTAGTTAATAGCCAAGCACTGGTTTATAAGTTCCTTTAGCGTCTATATAGTAGTAAAAACTAATAGTATAGCTCGCTGCAAGTCTAGGGTAAGCTTATTAAATAGGTCTGGCATTAAATCTTCCTAGGGAATTTAAGCCTAGCCGGCTAGGTATAGAAAGCGGGTCTAAAAGGCCAAGAAGGTCTCCGTTGTTTTTATGTTTAGGCTTTTATAATTAAGTCGGGCGTTCTATACTTTAAAGGGGTCCTTATAGATAGAAGACAGGTGCACAATTATCTCTTCTTTAGAGAGGAAGGGATCTGCCGAGTCCTATATATATTAAGGACGTAGATGCGTCTATACGTCCCCGCCAGTACGGCTAAAGACGTAGGCCATTTTAGCCTAAGTGGTAGGAAAGTAGTCCGCATTAACTTCAAGCTTGTCCTATAATTAAAGCTTCCAATTATCAAATATAGGGTCGGTTCCGTCTATAAGTAATAGGGGGTCCGCAACCTTCGCGGACCGTAACGATGCTAATGCTATACGTTGGGCTAGGGCCTTAAGAACTATAGCAAGTCTCTAGGTATCTAATAACTCTTCGCTAGGTATAAGGGGTTCTCTAGCTTTAAGCAGCTCTTAAAGTCGTTTAATTTTGGTATTAGCTGCTATAAGCTCTACCTAGAAGTTTAAGTTAGTTATTATTTTACCATCGGAGGTATTTAAGGGTCCTACGGCTGCTTTACCGGCCGCTATAGTTCTTAGCATAGTAATATAGTTATTAGGGTAACTTCCGGTAGAATTCTTATAGGGGTTCTGGTCTATGCGTGTTTTATAGATCTTATTATTCTTTTCTAGTCTTTTAGTTCTAATAATAGTCTTTAGGTCTACTTCTGTGTTCTATTCTTATTTATAGTCCGTAGATATTTTTT
>Ga0307515_10014695_pt1 | contig 14489 bp, 9 predicted proteins | sample 17_EM_MG_FD_194513 | JGI IMG/M metagenome (GOLD analysis project Ga0307515, IMG submission 194513) | Populus trichocarpa ectomycorrhiza microbial communities from riparian zone in the Pacific Northwest, United States - 17_EM | ecosystem: Host-associated > Plants > Roots > Unclassified | place... | reverse complement strand
TGCCCTTTTTTTTTAATACTCCATAGACTAATTTTCAAAATCAAATTTGATACACAAAAATTACTAATTTTAATCTCAACTTACTGAGCTGGCCTAAGATCCGTGTCGGGGGTTTGCTTAATTATTCCTAAAATAATATTGTTTTAGTTGTTTTTTTTAATAAAATAGAGTTGGTTTGATACAAAAAAAAATTAAATAAAAAACATTGCACTTGACCGACCGGGTCTCACGTGAGGAGGTTAGAGTGTTTGACAATACAAGACTTTTTTTTCCTTATTTTTTTTTTGCTAATTAGCTGTTTTTTCATGCTTTTATTTTACAATATAAGATGCAATTTTAATTTTTCCTTATATTGGAGGCCAATGTACTCATAGCAAAACACTAGTTTACCGAGTTGTGCTATACTTTATCATATTAAATATAAAGACCACCTGTAAAAAAAAAATTAAAGAATAAATTAAAAAAATAAAATTGATATAAAAAAATCTCCATGACCCAATTCCTTACCTAACTTGAGTTTAGAGTTAAATCATGCGGGAGTTTTCCCGATATGACTCGGTTGACAAGATCAATCCAAAAACCTGGTAAAAAAAAGTTCAAGAATAAAATTAAGAAGAAAAATAAAGAAATTAACAGGAAAAAAATTATAAACCTAACTCGTTGTCTATTCTGGTTTTAAAATTAACCATGAAAGTTTCTTCGACATAATAAAAAAATAATGAAATTGAAAGGAAATTAAAAAAAATAAAGGTTGAATTGAAAAAAATAAAAAGACAAAAGATGAAGATCCATTAAGTTTTCCAAGTCTTTCAGTATATGAACAATTAAGTTTCATTAAGTTTACCAAATCTTAGGATAGATCGAGGGGGTGCGAGAGACAAATTCTTAACAATATTAAGAGCAATTTTCTTCTTTTTTTTTATATGGCCCTAGGAACTAGCTTAATAGCCCCCCTCTTCGTGGTCATGGCTTCGCTTATCCACAGCTGTTCAGCTTCCTTTATGTAAACAATGGTGCCAATTCTCATGGGGGCTGTAAATCTAGTGCCTGCCCAATCGACAAACCATTGCCAGCATAAATCCTTGTTTTTTTCTCTTGTTTTCTCTTTTCACACTCCCAACTGACCAATAAAATGACATGTTCTCAGTCTGACATTGTCCTTCCCATGAACCAATCTACTAGATTTTGACATAAGTTTTTTTTTTATGCCTCATTGAAAGATGAGTCAATTACTGGCGTGATAACAGTGAAAATTTTAAATTTGACATGCCTACAAAATCTCATAGCCATTGTCCTATGAGCTCAGCTAAAAAAGGGATCTCTTGGGCTCAGCCTAGAGAAGAATCTTTTATTTATAGGCACACTCAAAAAAAAAAAATCCTCATCTTTTGAACACGTCTAAAAAAAGATCATCTTCTTCAGATTACCTCAAGAAATAAACCTCCCTTCCTTGGATACATTTAAAAAAATGAGCATCCTCTCTTAAACACACGTCTTAGAGAATGACTCTTTTTCTTTGGACACATCTAATGTAATGAACATCTTATCTTAGGCACGCTCAAAGAATGGACTCAATCTCCCTTGAGCACCCCCAAAAAAATGAGCATCTTTCCTTAGACATGTCCAAAGAAATGACGACTTTTTCCTTGAACACATTTAAAGGAATGACCCTCTTTCCTTGGGCATGTCCAAGGAACGAACCTAGCCTCTCTTGGGCTCAAAAAGGGATGGACTCAACCTTTTCTAGGCTCAACCAAAAGAAGGATCCACCTCTCTTGAATCTAGCTTAAGGAAAAGGCTCAGCCTCTATAGACTCGGCTACATTTGACATCTTAGATCTTAATCTCTCTACACTTTTTAAGTGTATAAAAATCCCCTAAGGATCCACCATATTTCCATCAAACATTAATATAAATATAAGAGATATTTATTCCTTATTAAAAGCTATCAGAGTAAAATTACACACCAGACTCTCTTCTTCACAAAAGGACAAGACTCGTGAACTTATAAAATATACCATGAAACCTTCAAAATAAAAGTTCATAATCTTCATTCTCTACTGCATATATATTTTCAGAGCATCTCTCTGTAGAATATTATTAATTTCTCTCTTTAAAGAGATACTTATTTAAGCATCGGAAGTCTCTACCTCTATAAAAGGAGATCATTTGCAAGTATTAGCCACAAGACATCTTGGCCTACAAAACACTAAGTATAAGCTATCAACCACTTTGACTAGAAAGAATGGAGGAAATTGCTATGGTCAATTAATTAACTGATTATCCAACTTGAAAACCCTATACATAAACTACTTGAATTTTTAGAACATCATGAGAAAGTTTTGCCAACAAAGGAAATCTCCTAAAAGTTATATATATATAGTTCTAACACCTTGTCAAGATAAGAATTCTTCTGCTAAGCAACTGGATTATTGGGTCATAATTTCTCCAGATGAGACCGTTGTGTAACGGACGGTCGAGTGGATAAGCATCACACAATCCTAAAATTTTGCATAGGGTGCCAGCAATCTGAGCCAAATTGCTTTTCACTGGATTTGCCCCAAGGCCCTGGCAGTCTGATGAGGAACCAGGCCTGGCTTGAAGACCAGTTCTCCAGCTTGACCACACATGCTGGTCCGAAGAGGCTAGCAGTTACCAAAGCTTGAACCCGATTTGAGTTATTGGATTTACAACACCGTCCTATAAGGCCACAAGCATTGTTCCTTGTAGTTTAGGTCCTCAATGGATACCCAACAAGATCCAATCTGATGGATTGTGTATGGGAGGCATTTTAGCAAATGGACGACGACAGGATATATACCTCCCGTCCTGTAGAGAACCCAAACTCAAATATAGATATTCATTAGACATGGCTTACTATATTACTTTTTTATAAAAAAAATAATAATAATGTTTAGGTGATGTAAACATATTTTTTTTTAAGAAAAAATAATTTAGAATTGGATTATAGCCTCAACGGGTTAAATATGTTGATTTTTTTTCTAAATATATAAAAAAAGCAACGAATGGATTAAAAAAAATTTTTAAAAAAAATATGATAACTTTAGAATAAAAAACATTTTTTCATGAGGGGAAAAATGATGTAGTTTAACTTTCAACCAAATAAATATAGAATGATAAAATTTGGTAAAGAAAAAGATTAAAAAAATCAGCCCAAGTCAACCTCAATTAGTATAATAAACATGTGATCTTGTTAATGAAAAGCAAGCTCATACCTATAGCTCAGGTCACGAGATCGGGATAACCCGATAGAAACGAAATAGAAAAAAAACTACAAGGCCATTTAAAAAAAAACTATTGTTGAACGCTGAAATCAGAAAAGAAAATAAGTAAAACAAAGAACATATACAAGCTCATGTTAACTTTTTAAACTCATGATCCAAATTATTAAACTGAAAACACCATATAGAAAAATACTACGAAGCTCAATTTCTAACAAATAAATATTGAAGGATAAAATCAGGAGGGAAATCAATTATACAAAAACATTCAAAACCAAAAATAACAATTAAAATAATAAGAATAAAAATTGAAATAAAAATAAATAAATTATAGGAAAACTATAAATTTTCGAATGAATGATGAAATTAAAAAGAAAAATAATTTTAACGAAAGGACAAAATAATGGGATCAAATTGGAAATAAAAAATATACTATAAATTTGGATTGAATGGTAAAATTAAAAACAAATAAATTTTTTACAAAGAGAAAAAAAATAGAAATCAAAAAAACAAGGGAAAAATTAGAAAAATTAATATATGAAAAATTAAAATTGAAAAATAAAATTAAAAATAAATAAAACTTTCATAAAATGATCAAGAATAAAAATTAAAGTTGAAACATCAATAACAAAAACAACTAATATGAAATTTTTACGAGCAAGAGAGAGACAGGAATAATTAAAAAAAAGCTTAGCTAGCAAGAAACTGCCCCGCAGTGACTAATTAAACGACTTGGCAGGAGGGTGTTTTTGACTGCCGGAGGCACCACACGTGTCGGCTAAAATACCAATAACTTTTTTAATTTAAATAATATTTTACCTATATTAAAAGACTACCTTGCTACTGATTAACTTGGTAATAATAAAAAGCCAAAATGAAAAGATTCTTGACAAAGGTTTTTTTTTTTGCTTTAAAGGGTAAAGTTAAGATTTTACTGTATTTTGAAAACTCGCCAATTGTAAAAGTTTTTTCCATAAAAGGCAATTTAATTATTTTATTGTGATTAAAAAATAAAATAAAAACAACTCTACCCTTGATGATCAATGAATTATTTAAAAATACTAAAATACCCTTAACACTAAGAAAAATGATTTTTTTTTTAAGAACAAAATGGTAATATGTTGAGTCTACGTGCACAATGATTTTCCCTTTCCCTATAGTGTTTGTACATATATATTGTTTTTGGTATTTGATTGATATTTCAAAATAATTTTTTTCGTTGAATTTATATTTTAATAAATTATATTTAACTATGTAAAGAATTATTATAAAATTTAGTATTTTTGTCTTTCATCTTGTATATATCTAAAATAATTGGTATTTCAAAATAATTTTTTTGTTGAATTTATATTTAACTATGTATAAGAGTTATTGTAAAATTTAATATTTATATGAATTTAATATTAATTTTTTATTACATATTAACTATTAAATTCAAAAATATTTTTTTGTTAATTAATAGGGAAACCACAGGCTTTCCACCCCACCCCAAACTCGCCTCACTGCAATGTCTATTCAGGTTTGTACAAAGTCAATTGTCTGAAAGGTTGAGAGGACGTCTGTGAACTGTATAAGATATCATTGTATTATATAGGAAAGACAATATTACATGTATAAGTGGTGACCTGAAATCTCAAACTCTATCTTGTCTATCTCATGTAGTTAAATATGCCTATGATACAGAACATTAGTATACAGAAATGATTGGTGATGATGGATCATCAAGAGGGAGAGAGTTGTTTATGCGAACCTTGTGTTTCTGATCAATTCAGACAACATAGCGGCGAAGATAATCCACTCTAGTTGGATGTTTGAGCTTCATGAGTGCTTTTACTTCGTGCTTCCTGACCATTTCTCTTGAGATATTTAAGTTCCCAGCAATCTCTCCTAATGTTCTGTCTCCTTTACCATCAAGCCCGTATCTCTGTCGGACCACCAAGCTCTCCTTTGGTTTTAGAGAATCAAGCTGGCGAGGATTTTCAGAGATTAGATACGCATTACTATCAATGAATTAAACCACCTAATAATGTCAATTGCACTGACAGCTGAACTTTTTGCTTTTCATGTTCTTCCACTTAATTAATATCTCTAAGAGCTTTTCTACAAAATGCACGGACGTATAAAATTACATTAGCTTCTATATGAAATGAATTTTATATATAATGCCAGTTAAAAGATTAAGAAAATAATAATGCTTGTGAAAGAGTTCTCAAGAGAACTGTTGGTGAAGGGTTTTGCACTTGTGAACATTCTGCGGAACATAGTGATCTTGATTCAATCGAGGATAAACAATTTATGAGAGAAAGCAATGGAGTATAAAATCTGAGAGAGCATATAATGACTGCTTACCACATCATCAAGTGCAAGTCTGAGAAGAGCTGACTGCCTCCGGTCATCACCTCCATCAACATCAGCAATTCCACCAATAAACTCTTCCTGCGTTGTTTTGTGTCTTGAATGGAGAGACAAAACAGGTTTTGAGGCCCTCGTCACTTCATGGTACCTCTCAGGGGAGATCCGAACTTTTTCAATAATCTCATCCTCCATTGGTTGTCTTTTAAGTTGAAACCACAATTCAAGTTTTGCTTTCTGGATTTCAGACCTAATCTGCACAAGTTGAAGTTGAGTGTTATAGCATGATCCCACTGAGCAACCAACACTAGCTGTACACATTGAATTCAATGGAAGTAATAGTTCTGGAATGAATATATGCAATGTTTTCCATTCAAACTCCCTAACCAGAGCACATTAGATGCAGAATTAAAACTAAAGAACTGGACATGGTGAATCATAACATTCACAATACTTGGCCTACTACCAAGCACATTGCTATTGTGGTCAATTTCATGATGACGTGTATCTAGGTTGAGAAAACTCAAATATTTGGCCTAATATGGTGCTAACCTAAGATTCCTGTTCCTTTCTTGCAGAGCAACAGCCTAGTTCACAAATTTAAGTTGATTCAGTGCGCCCTATTTCTTTGAATGATGAATTTCTCTATCTCTACCAAGAACGCACCACTCTCCCTGCTCCAAGGAGGGAAAGAGCTTCAAACACTTATTTGGTGCTTTCTTGCAACTAGAAACAAAAGGAAAATGTGTAAATTATTGTGATGTTCAGAAAAAATGAAAACCAAGTCATGTGTCTAAAAATATCATACCGATTCCAGGCCAAACGAAACGCGTGTAAAGCTTGAGAGTGTCATTGATCGTATGATGGCATGTCTAATCCAAAATAGCCCATAAGTGGAGAGCCGGAATCTCCTTTTGGGTTCAAAGCGATCAATTGCTGTAATAAGTCCCTTCACTCCCGCCTGACAAAAATCTTGAAATTTTGTCCCATTTGCAAAGTCTTGAAAATATTTTTTGATCACAAACAAGACAAGCCGAAGATTGTGCTGCAAAAGCATTGAGAATTTACGGTAAATCTTTTTATCCCAAGTCATTTAAGTCCTTGAGCAACAGAAAACAAAAATACTCGACAAGCACCAAAATCCTGTATAATTTATTTGCTCTATAATTACTATGAGAGCCCATGCTTCCTCAGTAATTGAGTTACTTTAATAAAAGTCAATGTCACTATTTGGAAATAAATCATTACCTTAATGAGCTTGTTCCTTGCAGCTCGACCAACTGCTATTTGCTTTCTTACTTGGAGCACATCCATATTTATTGCTTTAGCTAATTCAACGTCAGTTGGTTCTCCCCCTAGATTTTCTTGCAGATGCTCTTTCACTTGAAGGAGTGCCTAATATAAAAGAAATGGAACTAAGCCCCAGAAAACTACCTATTCTTACAGCAAAAAAACACAGCCTATATGCAAAACTTGAAAGGCATCAGGGGCAAGGGTCAATACTCACTTTCATAGGCTGCATCAACTTAAATAACCAGACATGCTCTGATGAAGTAAGGACCGGAGGTATCTTCATTTTTTTCCAGTCCAAGCTGACCAAATCAGTTGAAGCCGAATACTCCCTCACAAGGTCATCAATCTTTTCATTTTCATTTTTTCGATCTTTTCTCTTCCCAGCTGAACTCACCAATTTCTCTTCATTCTTGATCCTCAGAGAAATCCTTTTCTCAAGACTCAATCGTTTAGCCTTCTTTGCCCGGTTCCTAACAATGATTTTACCAGTTCTATCCTCGGTTTCCTTGCCACCTTCACTAATTTTCCTTTTCCTTTGCCTACCTCTCCTAATCACACCACTTGCGTCTTCCACATCAGAAGTATCAGTTCCAGGGCTAAGCTTGTATATGTTTTCAAGTTTCGCAGCAGCTTCATTGTAATCCACTAACAATGTACATGGAGAAACTTCAGTACGGACAGCTTTTAATCTATTAGAAGATTTTTTGCTTTTTCCAAGTCTCTTCTTCCCCTTCGTTGTTTCTACGGGCAATGGAATTTGCTCATGTGGTGCAACCAAAGATGTGTTGTTGGATTTGTCGGCTTTAAATGCTACAATCAAAGGTCTTTTTGCTGTAGATCCGTAAGTTGAAAACTTTGTGCTCAATCCTAGTGGTGTCCGAGAAGCTGAGCTCGAAACACTTACAACTCCCATGCCAAGTTGTGTTATTACAAGATTTTGAAAGAGTATGAGAACTTTCTCACTGCACAAACACTGCAAACAAAAATGTTGCATTTAGTTGGAGTTTATAACTTCACTCGCCGCAACATACGCATACACAAAATCACATAATTCGAATACCCTAGTCCTTAGTTTTGGATAAATTGTTCGAAATTTCTCCTAATCAAATAGTGGCAGCAAAATTTCAGCAAAAATAAAATCATTTATTTTGTGTGCATTATGGTTTGCCCTCTTTGATCACATGCATCAACAAGAATATTAACCATCAAAAAACAAATTTCCATTGAAATCCATACAACCTTCAACAAATTTTGGCAATTTAAGTTTCCTTCGGGATAAATAGCAGTAGACAAATGATTGCAAATCAAGAAATACAACCCCAGCTGAAGGATCTAAGAATTTCAAGCAAACTGTTCCAAAATCACCATTAAAACATCATACAAAACCCTCAAAGAATACCACTTAGCACCAGGTTAATCTTTCAAGGGATACTTATTGTATTTATAGAACACCAACAATGTCATCACCAAGAAAACATTAAACACAGCAACAAAATTTTGCAATAACTAAGCAACGAATACACACAAGGAAAAAAAATCCCACAAAGAAACTACAAGGATCAAAACATTACAACATGCCACGACATAAAAGTCCGTGCATACCTCTGTGAAAAGAGCAGTAGCCTGTAAGAGTTGGAACAAAATCTTGCTCACTTGTAACAGGCAAATCTTGTTAGAAATACAAGCACGCAGAAAGTTTCTAAAACCTCAAATTTTAACATCAGCTCGTAAATTATGGTGTCCACCAGTTATTTTCCTTAATAATCAACGGCTAGAAAGTTGGGGTCGTTCTAAACGACGGTGGAGAAGTGTCCAGGTATGATAGTGGGACAGGCCGTGGCGAGTGGTGAAGCAGTGGTGGACTTACGTGGCAAGTTAGGAGAGGAAGGGAAGATATTTTGTAGAGAGTTTATGGATGATGTTTGCTACACGTGGATGGTTTTTATTAGGTGCAATATTGACAATTTGTTAGCTGGACCCTGGAACTTTTGTGGTGGTCTTGCTGCTCTCTACGTTTCTTAATTGTGACCATTTAAAGGAGTGAAATTCCAAAAACGAAAAGTAAAATGATATTAAGGAGGTGTTATTTTATCTTAAAATAATTTTTTTTATATTTTTTAAAATTAATATATTAAAATAATCTAAAAAAATATTTAAATATTTAAAATAAAACTAAAAAAATAAAAAATTATAAAAAAAATAATTGGATTATAATATCAAATACCACCTAAGAGACAATAAATCATTTTCATTAGTCTAATTTTGTATCACGTTAATTAAATTTTTTGTTATTATATATTTTTTAAAAGATTAAACTGAAATGCCGAGTTAGTATATATAAAATTGAATGATAACAAAATTTAAAAATATCATCATAATTAATGTAATATTCATAGCGCCAATATTCTTCCAAGAAACTAAATACTTGAGAGGCATTTTATAATCATTTCTATATTTTCTTTTCCAGAAAGAGGATGAATATTTTTTTATTAACATGGGTGTCCGGGACAGCTTGTGCGTACCTTGACTAATCCTACGAGCTCTAACATTAACGACCATGTAAGTTTTCAGTGGCTCTGAGGTTTGTGAGACTCGAACTGGTAATATCTAGAAAGTAAATTTAAAATCTAACCAGTTAAAATATACTCATCAGAATTAGAAAAAATATAAAATTTCCATGACATGCCGATTAGCTTGAGCACAAACTAGAAAAGCATATTTGGTCATCTCTAGGCAATCTTGTGACGCCACAACCTGCATTCCAATTGTATTCATAGATTAAAAAAAATGTAAAGTAGCACACACAACCTGAATATGTGGAAAAAACAAAAGTATTTTTTTTAGTTCATTTTATTATTTTATATATTCCATATTACTATTTATAAGATATTAATTATATAAAAAAACATGCCCTTTCCTTTACTCATAAAAAAGAAAAGAAAAAAAAGAGTCTTAATAGAGCAAGTAACTCGACCTAAATTTAGGAAGAGAAGAGGATTTGTTTAGAAAAGAGAGAAGAGATGAAGGGGGAGAGGGGAGAGAAACTGGACGAGAAGAAAGGGAAAGAAAAGAAAAGGAAAATGGAAAAGGTTAAAAAATATCAAGTCCCGAATATTTTAGTTTTTTCATTAAGATTTAAAATTAATATTATGTAATATATAAAGTATAGTTTAAAAATAAAAATGAAAAAAAAATGTTACCGCATTTAAATATCGAGAAGATTTAGCTAATTTTTTCTTAGTATTTATCATAAAAGCATCCATCTTAGCTTATTATAAGAGAAGTGAGAGACATATTTATCTATTTTACATGCTTTACTGACGTAGCATTTCTAATTAAAAAAAAAAAAAACCGAACCAAGAAATTCTATTTTTTAAAAATTGAATTGCTCAACTCATGAACACAATCGAACCAAACAGAGCCTTACCTTATACATTTGTTGGATTATGGTATCATTTGGGCTATCTATTCAGTTTTAGGGAATCAACTAAGTAGGCCGGATTAATGCTAAAGCACATGGGCCATACTATTTTAGGCCCTACTATTTCTATTGAGCCATTTGGGCTATCTATTCTTAGAGAATCAACTAAGTAGGCCAAACTAGTGCTAAATAAAATGGGCCTGATTATTGTAAAGATGGGCCGCCAACATCCCAAATGAATCATTTAAGGATGCATCACCGCCTCGCCTCCTCCTCCATCTCCATATCCATCGGAGGTAAATTGCAAGGTTTCAGCCCTCCCTTCATCAGAAGACGGACCTCAATTGAAACTCCGGTTTCTATTGAGCTAAGCAAAGTGTTTTTTCACCCCTAATTGAATGAGCCACATTAAAATTAGTATAGGAATTTCATAATATGATATATTTCTAATTTCTAATTAAAAATGAATAAAAAATAATTATATTTTTAAATGGTCTTGAACTTTCAAATTTAAAATGGATTATCCACTATCCATTAACAACAAATTAAATAAAAAAACTAATTTAATTTCCTAGAAAAGTTATTGTTCACCAAGATTATAATACTAAAAACCTTTGAATTAGGCATTTGAGACAAATAGATCTTTTCACCATGACACAATTATCTCTTACAAATTATATGAGGTTAGATTAGTAATTTTATCTTTTTTAAACAAAACTACTAATTTAGCCTAAGAATAAAATAATTTAATGCCTACTACTCGGAGATATTTTTATTTTTTTAGAATAATATAATTATTTTGATGTTTTTAAAGACAAAACCAACAAAACTCTCCAATCCAATGATTTTTTTATCATTTTATATTTGTTTTATTGTAGATTTCAGGAATATTCAAGGGCATTGTTGTAAATTATATTTATTAAATATAATTAAATATATATATATATATATATATTTAGATTGAAGGCGGAGCCAATTGCCATCTCTAAGAATAATGTCCAAGATCGAGATGCATAATTAGAAGAATCATGAGATTATCAAGTCAAGGATGAATAACATTAATATTCAACAATTGGAGACTAAGTCGTAAAATATAAAACAACAAGGACTACAATGAACTTTAACGGCTTCAATCTTCTGCTAAAAGAAAGTCGTTGTTGTTTTATATATGAACATAAAAAATATTTCAGATCCTACTTCTTTTTGGTTTCTTCTTCTTTTAGTAATGCTTTTTTTATTTATTATTACGAACTTAAAAAAAGTATATCACAAAAGGAAAAAGAAACCCTACAAGAATCTTATGTTACACAGCAGAATATATAGTCCTTAATATATTATAATTAATTAAGTGGACTAAAATAAACTGAATTCTAACTTAATTTACTAATAAAAATATTAGACATACGACCGCTAAACAATTTTACATATATTGAATTGAGGTATGTTACAGCTTCAAAAGCCAAACAACTTCACTAGCTATCACACTCAAAGTCTAAGAGAGAGAGAGAGCACACACACCTTAGTTTCTCTCTCGAGAGAGAAAACTAAGGTGTGCCACTCAGAGTCTGAGCATGAGCATGTTTAGTTTTTTAAATTTTGTTTTTTGTTTTTGTTTTTTATGTTTTTAGATTTTTTTGATGTGTTGATATGAAAAATAATTTTTAAAAATAAAAAATATTTATTTTGATGTATTTTTAAGTGAAAAATATTTTGAACCATAGCTACTATCACAATTTCAAACACAAAAAAACTACGGGGTATATCTATATATATAGTTTTATTTTGAATAGATGTAGAGATTGATTAAGAGATGAACTCAATTTATCTAATTAAATTAAGATGAGATTTGATTTTGTCATTTTTCCTTAGTATTTAAATGATATTATCTGAAATTTAATCTAGATTCATCAAACAAATCCACAATCCAAACTATTTTGGTTTGAGTTATATTTCAAATTGGATATGTTCATTATATTTCTAGATATATATAGGCATAATAGGAGAGAGGTCTTTTATTAAAAAAATTCTTGCAAACTAACAGATTTTTGGTACGCATGAAATAATTAATTTATAACCAAGTTATCCTCCCTAAACACTAATCTAAGCATTAGATAGTGGTAAGTAAAAAAATTTAAAAACTGATTAAATTGAAAAAACTAGAAAAAAAATCGATTAAACCGATTAGAATTTTTAAAAAACCGACCAATTCGGTTTGGTTTTATAAACCTGAAACTAAAAAAACCAAACCAAACCAAACCCAACCCAAACCGAAAAAAACCGAGCCAAACCGAAAAAACCGGTTTTTGTTCTAAAATAAACGAAACCGGTTGGTTTGAACCGGTTTCAGTTTTTTTTTTTAAAAAAAATAATTTAGTTATTTTATTTTATTTTAATAAAACCAAACAAAAAATAACCACCCCTAACATTAAATAAGAACAACAACTCTTCCTTTCTCAATCCTCCAATCATCTTAAAACTTCAACAAATTAATTAGTTGGGTGACCAATGGGTCAAAATGGATTTGGATACAAAAGCGTAGACTATCTGGTATTTCTTATAATCGTAACTAGTATATATATTGTATGACAACATGTCACAATGTGACCTCCACGTTTTGTACTTCTGTCTAAATTTATCATTTTATACTTCGGTAAGATTGCCGCTTGTCACAAATTCGACTTTCAAAAATAGAAGTTCCATGCAAGAAGACACGTATCCTCAACCCTACACAACATATTGATTCCATCTTGTTCAAAACTTTCAAAGATATAATTCAAATATTTCAAGTCTATATTACAATTCTTGAATTTCTCGAGTCCTTTTAGCACTGCAAAATATTTGTTGACAATGGTGAAGCTAGCATCAGCTAGAGAGAGTCGAATGTATGGGCCAAGGCTATCTAAAAACAGGGCAGAATACATGAACGCAGGGCTCTATGTGTTTGCAACTATTGTGCTTATTGGTGGGTTTGTGGCTGAATTGTCAAAGGAAACCAAGCCAGGTCTTGTGCTTTTGCTCATAGCTCTCTTACTTATTACGGTGGTCAATCTTCATGATCTTGTTGCCCATCTAGCCGGGATTGATTATCGGTTGCGTCTGATGGGGTATGACACACAGCTTGCACTAGTTGAATTTGCTGTTCCTGTGATTCAGGCCTTGGGAGCTTTGCTTTCTTTCTTGGGTATTCTTTTTCTTTTTATTCAGGTACTAAATATTAATTAGTAATCGATTGCTTTGTTTAGTATACTGCCTTGAAAATCCCTGAATTCTAGTAGCAATTTTAGTGTAGGAATTGTTATATATAGTAGTTATAGGATAAAAAGGATAGAGTTTTCATCATTCAAGTGATTGATTTACTGCCGATTGATGGTGTAGGATCAATTAATTTTATGTCAAATGTCAAATATTGATGCTGTGACCTGCAACCACAATTGCAGGAATACAAAGGATATGGTCACTTAAAATTGGAAAGGCATGCTTTAAACTTGCTTGCCGCAGGACCAGCTTTCTGGGTGCTCGGATCCTTACACAACTCATGTCAAATATATGAAAGAGCTGATGGGCATGTGCAAATCTTGCAACAGAGTGTCCACATCCCATTTTTAATGGGAAGTTCGTTGTTCTTGGTGGGATCCATTCTCAATATTCGTGAGCAAGCAGGATGGGGTCATCATGGACTGGAATTATTGGTAAGCTGCCTTGTTTATTTTTTGGTATTAAACTGAAAGAAGCCAAAAACAAAACGAATTGCACGGAAAAGCTACCCCAATCGCATTGGAGGGCTATTGCATCATAATACCAACATCTAATTAAAGTCGGGGTGTCTGAAATTACTTAGCGAATCTGCTCACTTAATGCATGGTTTCGCGCGCAATTTAAACAAACTGCTTAGAGTTTTGGTAATGGCACGAGTCAATTGTATGGGAAAAGCTGGAGGTTTAGACTTAACAAAGTTTCTTAATGCAGGGCAAGACTTGGGTTTGGATAGGCTTCTTTGGAAGTCTAATGTTCTTTATTGGGGGTTTAGCAGATGTAGTCAAAGTGTTCGAGATGCAGCAAATTGATGTACTAAGGTTAGAGAAATTGCGAGGAGGAGCTCAAGAGCGTTTGGTACGAGAGAGGGAGGGCCAGGCACCACTAATCCTAGCAGAGGCCGAGAGGAGGGGGAAAAGGATAGCCGAA
>Ga0307515_10014694_pt1 | contig 14491 bp, 2 predicted proteins | sample 17_EM_MG_FD_194513 | JGI IMG/M metagenome (GOLD analysis project Ga0307515, IMG submission 194513) | Populus trichocarpa ectomycorrhiza microbial communities from riparian zone in the Pacific Northwest, United States - 17_EM | ecosystem: Host-associated > Plants > Roots > Unclassified | place... | reverse complement strand
TATAATTAATATACTCTAAAAGGCAACCACGATTCTAATATAATTATAGTAAATACGCCATAACCATAACGTGGTAGAGGTCGCCTAAAGGGATTACAAAATTACTAACATCTTATTAATTTTAAAGAGCAATTTATTGCCGCTATTAAGAATAGAGTTAAGCTATTAATGGCCTTTATAATAGCTAAGGAGAAGGCTAACTTTAAACTCGTAAAATAGCTCTAAAAGAAAGGTCGTATTATAACTCTAAGAGCTTCTTTCTAAGCATTTAATAAGTAGGAGATCGATAGTCTTATTATAAGAGGAGTCTTTAAATTCGAGAAGTATAACCCTACTAAGTTCGATAGAGTTTACATCTTTAAGTTAAGAATAGTTAATAAGATTAAGGGCAAAGCTACTAATACCCCATTTAAGAAATTAAGGCTTATTATTTAAGGTTACAATAATAATAGTAAGGAGGTAATTCTTACGCAATCTTCTATAATTTAACGAGCTAGTTAGCAAGTTATTATTACACTAGCTCCCTCCCTAATAAAAAATAAAATAGCGGTCTATTTATAAGATATTACTTAGGCCTATACCTAATTAGAGACGCACCTTTAGCGCTTAATATTAGCATACCTTTTAGAGTAAATTCGCCACTAATATCCCAAAGATACGATTATGGTTATGCTTAAGCCATTATATAGAATTGCAGAGGTAGGAACTTACTAGTAGGCTACCTATAGCAAGCACTATAAAGAGAAGCTTTTAATAACTACTTCTATATTTAATCCCTACTTCCTTATTATAACTACAGGAACTCTATTTAGAATTATTGGCATATAAACTAATAATATAATTATCTTAGAAGACGACCAGTTTTTAACTCTTAAAGAAGATAAGCTAGTAAAGGTAAATCTTATAGCAAAGCCAAAGAAAAAGCTTAATTTAATAACACTATTACTCTTTAATAGATGCATCCTCTCCCTAAACAGGGATTCTATTGCTTTACGCCAGAAGGGTTAAGGTAAAAAGATTAACGTTATTAACGTTAATTCCCTAAAGTAAGGATATATAGAGTAACGCACTTATAAAGTTTATATTACTTCTATTTATTAACCTAAGGCTTTATTTAATCTCTCTATTACCGCCTAATACCAGGAACTAACTAAGGATGATATTCTTACCCTAAATAAACGTCTTTTTTAGTAAATAAACTATCTTAATCGGGGACTAATCTATATGCCTATTAATCTTCCCACCGCTAAGCTCTTTGTATTTATTAATAGATCGTTTATAAATAATAAAGATTTTAGCTCCTAGCTAGGATATAAGATTATTATTATAAACGAATCTACTAAAGAGAATAACTTTATAATCTACGGTAATCTTATCTATTAGAGCTTAACTAAGAGTAAACGCGTTACTTAAAGCGTTTTAGTGTTAGAGATATATAGAATAGTTAGCGGAGTTAATATAGTAATTGCAATTAGAACTACCCTAAAGATAATTATAGATTAACTCAAACTTCCCGTTATCCCTATAATTATATACACCGACTTATATTCCCTCTATAAGTATTTAGTTAAGCTTAGTACTATAAAGGAGAAGCGCCTTATAATTAATATTATGGCACTTTAGCAATCCTATAAGCGTTAAAAACTCTTTAAGATTTAATAGATTAATAGCTAAGATAACCCGGTAGATATAATAATAAAGGCGAACCTAAATAAGGCACTAAAGACGTTTATTAATATAAATACTCTATATATATAAGTTAAAGGTTAAGTTAAAAGGAAGTCCCTAGAAATTTCTTAGTTACGTAAGGTCTTAAGATATTTAAAAACTTTAACCGGCGGTTAAAGTTATCTAATTAGTTAGATTCTCTTACCAAGACTTTTTAAAAGGGGGAGTATAATATTTTATAAACCCTAACTTAACCTAGCTAATTAGGATTTTCTATCCCCGGGATAAAAAATTGCTATTAGCTCACTTACTACTAGCGCCTTAGCGGCCCTTTAAACAAGATACCTACCTACGACTCCTAAGTAAGAGAGTACTATGTACTAAGAGGCAAATTTTAGGACAGCGAGACTTATATTATAATGGTAATAGTAAGTAAGGAGGATTTATATTTGTTATAATAATCAAGCAGTATTTATATATAGATAGCAATTATAAAAGAAGAGTTGCCAGTGTCGGGAATAAGGTAAGTTGCCGTCACGTACAGCAAACTGCCGTCACGTGATGGTAAGTTGCTATTACGTGTCGCCGCGGCACTAGCGTAATGAGGAGCCTTAGGTTCCTTGCCCTCCCTTATTCCAATTAAAAAGCTTTATTAACTAATATCACTGTAACCCTACTTAAGTAGTCGTTATTGGTAAGTCACCCTATATAACCAATAATTAAAAAGCAAAATACTAGGATAAAACTCCCCTAGTATCTAAAACGGGCTAGAGTATCTACTTAGTTACTAGTATATATTAAGCTGCCCTAAGGGATTTATATATATAGGACTATAGCGCCATAGCCTAGAGGCTGCATGCGTAGTATTGTACGTAGTATAATATAATTAGATATAAAAATAAATAAATAAACTAACGCATTACGCTCTTATAAAATTACAAATAGGCAAATACCTTAAATATATTTCCCTATTTATAATACTACTAAAGTATTATAAAGTAATACTTAGATATAAATAGCTAAAATAATAAAATCCTTTAATTAGCTAGGTTAAAAGAAATACTTAAGTTCTATATAACCTACTACTAAAGCTATTATTTAAAACACTACCTACCCTATAAATATATACACGACTATTTAAATTTAATATAATATAAATTACTCTTACTATAAACCTTAAACTAATATAATAAAGTTATAACTACTAATTATGGTAAAGAATGCGAAGATAATATATTAAACCCCCTTAAAATTCGTATAATACAAGCCGTACCCTTTTATTTATTAGTAAGAAAATAAGACCATAAGATCTTTACTATAATACTAAAAGATATTAAGAAAGTATTAGAACCGAAGCAATATATTAACCCCCAACCTCTTATACCTAAAGAATATTATAATCTAATTAATATATTTAAGAAATAATTTGTAAACTAACTACCTCTATATTAAGACGAGTATAATTTTAAGATAGAACTTAAACCTAGTATAACGCTAAAGTTTAGCCCGTTATATAGTATATTGCAAGAAGAGCTGCTTATAATGCAATAATACCTTAAAGAGCACCTAGGGAAAGAATTTATTTGCCCTAGTTAATTACTATTTACCTTACCTATACTATTTATTAAGAAACCTAAAGGAGGCTTAAGGTTCTATATTAATTATTAAGCCCTAAATATAATTACAATTTAAAACTAATATCCAATTTCTCTACTTTAAGAAACGCTTAACCGCTTAATAAAAGTATAATACTTTATAAAGCTTAACGTAGTTACTACCTTTAATTAAATCCGTGTTTATAAAAGAGATAAGAAGTATATAGCTTTCCGTATATAATAGGGACTTTTTAAATACCTAGTAATACCGTTTAGTATAAAAAAAATAGTCCTAGTAGACCCCTATATAAAATGTCCTAAAACACACTCTAAGTACTATAAAAGTATTTAGATAAGAACCTAAGTAAAGGATTTATTAGAGCAAGCTCGTTGCCTATAGCTATACTAGTAATCTTTATTAAGAAACCCGGCGGCGGTTTGCGCTTCTATATAAACTACTAAGCTTTTAACGCCATTACTATTAAGAACTAATTTCCGATCCTGTTAATATAGGAGATACTAAACCAATTAAGTAAGGCTCGCTACTATACAAAGCTTAATATTATCTTTGTATTTAACTACCTTTATATAGTAAAAGGAGATAAATAGCTTACTGCATTTTATACTCGATATAGATTATTTAAATACTTAGTAATGCTATTTAGCCTTATAAATACTCCGAGCTTGTTTTAACATTATATAAATAATACCCTATGTTCTTACCTAGATATCTTCTATACTGCTTATATTAACGACATCCTAATATATAGTAATAACCTAACCGAATATCGGAAATACGTTAACTTTATTCTATAAGCCCTACACGAGGCTAATCTATAATTAGATATAAATAAATGCAAATTCTATAAAATAGAAGTCCTATACTTTAGGCTTTTTATTTCTATAAACGGCATATAAATGGACCTAAAGAAAGTTAAAGTATATAACGGCGCTATTGCACGTTACCTGCCAAATTCTAACATATTCTGCCGACCTGCGATTAGCTCGCCCAAAGCTAGCGCCTTGGCGGCTTATCCTATATATTTGTTTATATTAGTCCTAGTAACCCATTTTCCTTCTCTTTAGCTTAATATCTTCGTAATACAGCATTCTATAAGCTTTGGTTTAGAGGCATTTATATAAGCCGTAATATTATACTAAGCTTACCCTATACTACCTAGGAAGGCCTTAATAATATCCTACCCTAAAAGAAACTTTGTCTGCAACGACGCGTTAATACGCTATACTTAGATATAAAAATAACTCTACGCTGCCTGGGAAGGCCTTAATAATATCCTACTTTATAAGCTAGATAGGACTGGACCTATACCCCCGGAGTTAAAACTAAAGCATATAATACTAATAAACCCTAGAAAGCTAACAATGGCACCTAAAGCTAGCTTATTTAAGAGAGCTGCCTTTACCTAAGAGGAACCTAAGATCTAATTAGGATTAGAAATTAAAGATAATAATAACGTCGTAGACGTCCGCGAGCAGATTGGTGCCCTTATAGCTAGCCAGAAAGCTAATTATCTTAAGGTAAGAAATATATAAGAGACCCTATAAGAGATCCTAGAAAGCCTCACAGCCCTATAAAATAGCCTAGCTTCCCCTTCTTAAAGCCCTAGCCAACCTATTTACTCTACTAAATGTAATATACTAGGAAGTACAGATATAATAATAAAGTAATTAAAGTCCATTAAGCTCTCTAACCCCTAACTACTATCTAATAGAATAAACCCTACCTTTAAAAATTGGAGGATTTAAGTACGAGGAAAGCTCCGCGTTAACTATAACTATTTCCTTTCTAAAGAAGCTAAAATGCTCTACCTCTTTAGTTAAACTACTAGGGACGCCTAACGGCACCTTTAAGCTAAGTTTAAGGACGATTCCCCTATCCGATTTATATCTGTTAATAAGATAATATAGCATTTAGCGGCTATTTATATTAACCTAAATAAAGTACGGGATACCTAGTATAACTATAATCGCCTAATAATAAAACTGAACTAACCCTTTGCTAAATTTTAGACTTAATTCCTATACCTTATAAGAGAAGGCTAGGTTCCCCTTAAGAACTACTAATTAGACCTATATAATAAGCTAATAATCCAGCTATAAGAGAAGATTGCTATAACCTTAGACAACCTTTTAATGTATAATAAACTCGTAACTTATTGCCTATTATTAGACTTAGAACTAAAGCGAATTAACGCCCGCCCTAATTAGTAGAAGTAACCCTAAAACAATTAAAACTTATTAGTTACACCTATAGGAGCTAGAGTAGGAAGATAAGCTATAACCGCTCTTATACTAAAAGCGGTTATATCTACGTACCGGCGAGCCTTGCCTATCTAGCTACGTACTATAAGCTCGGACCCATAGAACTCGGCCACCCAACCAAAATTAAACCACTAATTTGTTAACTTATTTTCTCTACAATGAATCGATTAATATAGACTAAAATAAGCAGAACTTATAAATAGATGTTATAGATTCTAGATTTAATGTTTATAAGTCTGCGCGAAAAGCTATGCTTGCTTACGGTGTCCCTTTGTTAATTTTAAGCGATTAATTAGGTAGTACATTACCGGGGCAATTTATACACCAATATAGATAGCAATTAACTCCTACATAGATAGCCTTGCTTTTTAATTAGGTACTTAAGTAGGATTTATAAAGATTTATTCCCTTATATATATAATTATAGAAGAATAGTAATCTAAATCTTTAATTAAAATAGCAATATTAAGCCCCTTAGTAAAATATAGGTAATTAGCTATTTTAAATAAAATTTTATATAATTCCTTTTTACTAAGTTAATAGAAAGTATATAGATCAATAGGGCACAACTAAAGTAAATTTAAAAATTCTATAGCGTTTATAAAAAAGGATAAAGGAGGGTTAATATATAAGTAGAAAATACCAAAAATATAAATAAATTTAAAGTTATATTAAGTGTATATATAAGCTAAATTACTATAGGAGATACCTTTAAAAAGGATACTTTTATATAGTTACTAAATAATTATAAATAGGTATTTATTATATAGATAATACCCACCTTTAATTAATTAATTAAACTTCTTATAGTTTTTAAAGTAAAAAACTTTTAATTAATATAATTCTACTAAGGAAAAGCCTCTTATTAAGTATATATAACATTAAAAATAGCTAAAACATTTATTATAATATATTAAACTAATTTACTAGTATTTTCTTATTTAAAACTAAATTATTTAGTAATTAAGCTTAATTGTTATTTTTTTAAATAGCTATATAAGCCACTATATAATTAAGTTTTTATTAAAATAGAAATAAGGTAATATATAACTTATTTTTCTACTGCTTTATTTAATATAATAACCCTTAAATCTATTGTATTTCTACTCTATAAAACTAAAATATTTGGACTAAATTATAGAGCTTATATATTTTAATAATACAACTTTAATTATAGGCTGCTACTTTACTAAGTATAAGTATAAAGCCTAAAAAGAAGGCCTTTTAACAAAAATAGTTAAATTTAGGTAGTATACCTTTAGTATTTATTTATAGAATCCGCGTATAGACTTTAAGTCTTTATGGTTAAAAATAAGGCTTTAATAAAGGCTTTATGGCTTAAATAAGCCAATAGTAATTAGTTTAATATTATAGCCACTTTAAAAAGGCACTATAATATATATTAGATAATTTAAGGCCTTTATAACAAGTATATACTTATTAAAAGACTTAGTTACTTTTATAAAAAAGAAGTCAGTAACTTAAACAACTTACTGTAGAGGCTATATACAAAGACGCTTAAATATATAGCTTAAGATCGCAGCTTAAAGACCTTTAAGACCTAAAACTTTATAGGTAGGTAGCTGTAGATCTAAATATAAAATTTATAGGTATAAATTTGATTAAATAAGATATAGAGGAGGTAGAGGAGAAAGAGGTTAAAATAAGAGCAAAGGAGTTAAAATTAAAGTCTTAAAAGGCGTCTAATAGAAAGGCCAGGACCGATTGACTTAATAGCATATAGGCGTAGAAGATTAAATTGATTTAATTAAGTATAGATGGCCTTAAAAGTGGTGGGGTTCGATTCGCTTAGGTGGCCAAGTTTGGGGGGTGGCCGAGTTCTATGGGTCCGAGCTTACCCCTAACTAGTACTCGTCGCAATACCTTAATTAACCCTACCTTAGCTATGTGCTACAACTATAATAAGGAGGGTTACTTTGCCTTATCTTGCCCAGAGCTAAGGGATATAGGCGATATTAAGGAGTTAGAGGAAGGAGAAATGTCCAATAAGTTAGGAAAAGAAGAACCCTAGGGAAAGACTCCCCCCTAGGGTACCCTATCGATCTTAAAGAGATTAATCTTAGTTAGTTAATAGGTGGAAAGCATTTTACCGTTTTATATATAGTATCTTAAAATAGATATAGAGTAAATATAACCGCCCTTATTAATACTAAAGTAAATAGCTTCGCCTTTATAAATACTACCTATGCAAATAATATTGCCAAATTCCCAAATGTAGAAGCTACTTAATTAGAGAAGCTTATTTAGGTAAAAGGTTATAAGGGTTAAGCTAGTTAGCCAGTTACCTACGTTTTAAAGTTATATATTACTCTTAACAGATAATGCTAATACGGTATCCCTTTCTATATTCTAAATCTAGGTTTCTATAATATAATCCTTAGCTAAAAATAGATGTCCTATTTTAATATTTGGCTAAATATATAATAAAGATAATTTATTTAGCCGGAGGATAGACCAAAACTGCCCTTCTTTATTAGGGAAATCCGAACTAATCATAAAACACTAGCCGTAAAGGCTAACCCTATCTACTAGTAGGATGTCTGGGCCCGTAACCTAGCCTTTATCTAAAAAGACGCCCGCCACGAAGCTGGAAAGAACTCTATACTAATAAAGATACTCTTTTAAAGCGCTACATTTAAAGAGGACTCTACGTATAGAAGTGGAGTAAATAGTAATATAGATGACGTTTGAATTGCGTAGATCTAACTAGTATAGAAAAGAACGTATTAATAGGATATAAGAGATAACCTCTAAAAGATATAATAGGAGCTAAAAGGAGTAATAATAACGCTAGTACCCTAGAAGCCTTTAAGGTTATATACGCCCCTATTATTATATAACCCCCCTATAGTAAATATCGCTGTAATTAGCGCTATAGCGTTCTACTTTAATATATACCAGAAGGATAATAAGGTCTTTATAATAACCCTATGTAAGATTAACTAAATTATTAATAATAGGGAGGAAAATCTAGTTAAGGAAACTGACGAGGAACTAGTTAAATGCCTCTTTTTTACTATTTATATAAATTATAAGGATGCATTCTTAAAAGCGGTCTCTGATAAGTTACCCCCTTACTAGACGTATAATTATAAGATTTAATTAGAAGCTAATAACTTGCTAAGCTATAATCCCCTTTACCAATAATTAATAGATAAGCTAAAATTAATAAAGTAGTACTTAATTAATAACCTAGATAAAGGGTTTATTAAGCTAAGTTAAGCCCTTTTTACTTTCCTTATCCTATTTATAAAGAAGCCTAATAGAGGCCTTTATTTTTATATTAACTATTAAAAGCTAAACGCTATTACTTAAAAGGACCGGTATCCTATTCCTTTAATTAATGAGACCCTTGCACGTCTAAGCTAGGTAAAGATCTTTACTAAACTTAATATCCGCTAAGCTTTTTACTAAATTAGGATAAACCCTATATCTAAAGATTTAACAACGTTTTATACCCGTTATAGTTCCTATAAATATAAAGTTTTTTCTTTTAGACTAATAAACGGACCGGCTACGTACTAAAGATATATAAATAATGTTCTTTTTAATTACTTTAACGAATTCTATACGGTATACCTAGACAATATTCTTATATACTTAGACGACGAACTTAAGCATTAAGCTTATATTAAGAAGGTTTTGGAGAAACTATAAAACGTAGGCTTATAAGTTAATAATAAGAAATACGAGTTTAGGGTAAAACGTATAAAATACCTTAGGTTTATTATAACTATAAAAGGAATTAAGGTTAACCCTAAGAAGGTAAAGGCAATCTGTAACTAGAAGCCCCTTTATATAATAAAAGGGATCTAATCCTTCTTTAGCTTTTATAACTTCTACTACTAGTTTATCTATAACTACGGAATTGTAGTAAACCCTCTTATACGACTAACTAGGAAGGACACGCCCTTTATTTTTAATAATAACTATATAAAGGCCTTTAAAGAGATAAAGGATCGGCTTATTTCTTCCCTAATTCTTTATTATTATAGCCTAGACCTTAAATTAGTGCTAGAAACGGACGCTTCTAATGGGGTTATAGTAGGAATCCTATTATAGTTATATTTAGATGGCGAATAGTACCCTATTACCTTTTTCTTAAAAATAATAGACCTAGTTAAGTGTAATTATAAAGTACACGATAAAAAAATGCTAGCTATTATTTAATTACTCTCCTAATAGTGCGTAGAGCTTAAAGGTACGAACTTCTAAATTAAGATATATACGGATTATAAGGCTCTAGAGTACTTTATAACTATAAAGTAGCTTATAAAATAATAAGCCTAATGGGCTAAAATACTCTCCTAATTCTTTTTTATGATTATATATCGTTTTAGTAAGTAAAACTTTAAGGCTAATGCCTTAACCTAAAGAGAATAAGATATAGGACCCTAGGATAAGCTAAAGACCTAATATTGGACGCGCGCCCTTCTTTATCTAGAATAGCTTAACTTATAGATTTTTAAGGAGCTAGACTTTTAGTAGAACGAGCTAATACTAATAGAGGAGTCTTTAAATAAACTAATAGGGCTAATTAACCGCCTTTTAACTATAAACCGCATGGCTAACGCCCTAAGGACCCTCCGCGATTAAGCTGTAAAAGGAGACCCCAATTTTAAAATAGAGGAAGGATTGCTCCTATACTAAGAGCGGCTTATAGTCCCTAACGTTAATAATCTATAGACGGAACTAATCCGCGAAGCCTATTACTAAGTTTCTATAGTATACCCCGGCAAGAATAAGACCCGTAAAATTATTAACTGCCACTACTACTAGCCAAAAATGGTTATAAATATTAACTAATATATATAGAACTGCAAGGACTGCTAGAGAGCTATAACCCCACGAGATAAAACCCTAGGACTACTTAAGCTACTCCCAATACTAGAGCGCCCTTAGCAGTATATCTTTATAGACTTTTATAAACTACCTATAGACTATAACGGATATAATATAGTTATAGTTATAGTTAACTGCTTTAGTAAACGCCCGTTTTTAATTCCCTATTATAAGAATATTAATGCTAAAGAGGGAGCCCGGCTATACGTCTACTACGTCTACTAAATTTATAAATTACTAAATACTATTGTATCTAATTATAGGCCATAGTTTATATTAGCTTTCTAGAATAAGTTTACCTAAATCCTAGGTATTAAGCTAAAGCTTTCTATAGCTTACTACCCCCAGATAAACAGTTAGACGAAGATTATAAATTAGTACCTAAACTAGAGGCTTAAGCTATTTATTAACTACTTCTAGGATAACTAGTTTAAACTGCTACCCTTAATAAACTACGCCTAAGCAACCCTACTCTATAACTTTATAAAGTTTGCCCCGATTTAGCTAGAAATAGGGTATTTACCCCATATAAGCTTTAACTAGAAAAGGCTAAAGGGACCCTAAACTGTATAAGAAAAGCTATTATATAGCGAGGCCTAATAGTACACTAAACGCTTAAAGGAAGCCTAGACGGTAGCCTATAAGAACCTAAAAAAAAGCCTAGAGATTAATAGAACAGCAGGCGAACAAACACCGTTAAGAGCCTAACTTTACCCCCAGCGATATAGTTTAGGTTATAATAAGGAATTAAAAGACTAAACAACCTAGCCGTAAGCTAGACTACTAAATGGTAGGGCTGTATAAGGTCCTTAAGGAGATAAGCAACTTATATAAGGTAAGGCTCCCAGACTTAATTAGGGTGCACCCTATCTTCTTACTAAATAAGTTATGGAAAGCTATAAACAACCTATTGCCCGGATAAAAGAACGAGCCCCCCCTATTAATTTAAGTAAACGGCGACGATAAATAGGAAGTTAACGAAATACTGGCCTATAAGATAGTATAGGGAATATTAAAATACCGTGTCTAGTAGAAGGGCTATAACCTAAACCTAGCCTAATACCCTATAAAGAACTTTATAGGCTACCCCTAGAAGTATAAAGAGTTTTATAACTAATACCCTAATATACCTAGACCCCTAAAGTACCTAAACAAGTAAATAGAATGCTAGTATAATAAAAACGATAAGTTATTGGAGGAGTATAGGGATAAGAACGCCCTAGAGCCCTAATATAGCTATTTACCAAATTGTAACGGAATCCCTTGGGAGGTACATATCCGATAAGACAGTAGGAGGTTTTATCTATATCCCATCTATGTTCTAGAAGATATAGTTAGATAAGTTAGGGGCGAAAGGTTTTATTAGCGTCTTAAAAGAAATATATAGGAAGCTAATTCCCCTCTAGAGAAGAACTAGCAATTAGTCTCTAAATAGAAGTAGTTAGAAGCATTTATCCTTTAATATATAAAACTTATTTTACCTTTAATTTACCTTCTACTTACCAGTAACACTATTAATTAGATAATTATATATTCTAGTTAGGCTGGCCTCTTATAATTCTAATTGCTTACAATCCGTTAGGAACGTACGGCTATTAATTAATAATAACGGACTATACTCCTATACCCTATAAAGTAACGCCCTTACCGCAGGAGGCTTAGAGAGTCTCCTTAAAGAAGCGCATTCCCTTTACTTATAAAAGAGCAGACTAAAAAGCTATGGCTAGTCTATCTAACCTTATAAAACCCTCGGGAACGATTACTGCTAGGGAATTATTAAAGAGGTTGCTATATAAGACCTTATAAAAAACAAAGGAGTTAAAGATATAATTAAGATAAGTATATTAAGACTACTAAAAACAATTATAAGGACAATTAAGGGAAGTATAAATACCCTAGACACGAAGCGGACTTAAAGGGGTAACGCCACACTACGCTATAATATTAGAAAAACCTAAATTTCGTATAAAGGAACCTAATAAGTACTATAGTAATAGTCTCTGGAACTATAATCGTTTTATCCGTTAATGCGAAACTAAGTTTTAGCTAAATCTAAAACGTTACTCTAACGAGTATAATTAGACATTAATTACTTCTACCTCCCTACGTGGCACTGTTAAGAGTTTATAGATACGCTATAAGAAAAAACTTACTACACCCCTTAAATTTAGCGAACTTAGGACCTGGTTAGTTAATTAGGTCTAAAACCCTACTAATTAAGAGATAGACTATAACTAGCGATACCACAACGCCAAATAGCGGGATGGTTAGATTGTGGTCTAGTTTATAAACTACTTAGAAGAACTAGAAGACAATATACCCTACTTAGATCTATAGGATAACGCTATATAACTTTACTAGCTACTCGCTAAGCTATAATCTAAGATTTAATAGGCTATATAAGAGAAGGGCGAAATTCCTACCTCTTAAGAAAAGCTTATCTCTAAAGCTACTTGGATTAAGAGTGCTAAAAGAAACTATTTAGGCAAGTAAAAGGAACGAGACGCTAATAATAAAGAGCGTAGGACTAGACCTAGCTTTAATAATAGGGGCAGATTTTAACCTAACCGCTCTGCGGAAGGATAACGCGAGCAGGCCTTACAGCCTTAGAGCAACGCTAGTTAACCCTAAAATAATAATAGGTAGAGACCTAATCCGTAGAAGGGGAACTGAGAGATATATACCTGTTATAACTGCGGTAAGAAGGGCTATATAAGCCGCTTCTACTAGTAGAAGAAGTAAGAGTCGGCCTAATTAGGAAAAGAAATAGCCTAGTGGATCTTTACTCCCTTATATTAGGCTAGTAAGAAAAGGAGGAAGTAAACTACTATATGGTTATTCCTGTCTCTATTTAAGTTAATAATAAATGGGTAACGTAAGACTGCCTTATAGACAGCGGCGTAAGTATAGGGTTTATTTCTTAATTACTAGTAAAAGAATTAGATTTGGACCTTAGCGGCTTATAAGTGCGCACTATTTAAAGTATTAAAGGCTATTAAATTCTATACTACGGGGAATAGACGTTTTCCGTTGCTAGCTAGGACCGCGACGGTCTATAGGATATATAGGAGATACGCTTCTACGCTGCAGAAATTAAGGGATATAACCTTATTTTGGGATACCTATAGCTTTACCAAGTTAACCCAGATATTAATTGGCCTTTAGCCTTATATCGACACCAGAAGTCTTAATTGCGTATTATAGTTAAGGATTAAGAGACTTTTCTAAGCTATATATAAGAAGAAGGGTAGGCATATACTATGTATATCACTCTTAACCCTAAGAATAAAGACATAGGGTATTTATTTTTAGATGTCCGGCTATACGTAGTTAAGGAACTAGAGATTCCGCAGGAATATATAGATCTAAAAGAGGTTTTTAATAAAGAGGCTGCATAAACCTTATTTAACCCTATATTGGTTAAGTATAAGATAGATATAGGGGATAAGTGACCTCCTTTCGGACTACTATATAACTTATTAGAAAATAAGCTAGCTGTATTACGTTAGTATATAGTGGACAATCTTTAAAAAGGATAGATTTGGCCCTCTATAAGCCCGGTAGGGGCACTAATTATATTTATACCGAAGAAGGACGGGATCTTTTACCTCTATGTCGACTATTAGGCGCTTAATAGGATTATTATAAAGAATTGCTACCTGCTATCCTTAATAGGGGAGCTTATTAATAGGCTATTGGGCGCAAAGATATTTATAAAACTATATTTAAAAGATATATACTATTAAATCCGGATTAAAGCCGGCGATAAGTGGAAAACGGCGTTCTAAATATAGTACGGCCACTTTAAGTACCTAGTAATGCTATTTAGGCTTACTAATACACTGGTGACATTTTAGGCCTATATTAATAAGGCATTATTAGGCCTATTAGATACGATATATATAGTCTACCTTAATAACATTATAGTCTACTCTAATAACTACGAAGCATATACGCACTATATATAAATAGTACTAGAAAAACTGCGGGAATATAAGCTCTATATAAACCTAAAAAAATACTCTTTCTATATTACTAGCATTAATTTTCTAGGCTTTATTGTTAGCGTTAACAGAGTATTA
>Ga0307515_10014693_pt1 | contig 14491 bp, 13 predicted proteins | sample 17_EM_MG_FD_194513 | JGI IMG/M metagenome (GOLD analysis project Ga0307515, IMG submission 194513) | Populus trichocarpa ectomycorrhiza microbial communities from riparian zone in the Pacific Northwest, United States - 17_EM | ecosystem: Host-associated > Plants > Roots > Unclassified | place... | reverse complement strand
AAAGCTTGTACAACTCGCTCACCCAAACTCTGCTCCTAAACCTCCTATCCAGGGCTCCAGTTCTGAATGAGCACGTATCCCTACGACACTTGCAGTAGAGATATTGGCTACTCCGATTAATTCCGAGAATAACCAGCTCGGCGTTGATAGCACCTTGAGTCATTCTTGTTGAACTCGGTCCCGCCAGTGAGGAGAGCGGATCGTCGGTGTGGACTGTTGATATCTGCGGTATCCAGTACCAAAAATCCCTCCTGAAGAACGGCGACATCAAAGGGACATCATCCAGGATAGTGGAGAGATTGTCGTATTACGATACGCCTCTAGCATATCACCCTAGGATCACCAGTTGCGACAGATCCCATTTGAAGCACGGTATGACTCCCGCGCGATGCCATTGGAATGTGTCCAATATCTTCAGGGCTGTCAGTTACGAGAAACTATTACTGGCCGTTCTTCGCCTACACGTGGCGTAGAAAAACAACTATCGTAAGCTTGGCTCCTCCTAAATGCTCCAACTTCATCGTGGTATAATGGAGTTTGGCAGAAAACGGCGAGTTTCCACGGATGCCAGAAAACAACTATATGCTAAAGGACGTACACGTAACAATCATCTCCAGGAAGACGGCCTTATGTTCATGCCCGTCTATTTTCACGTGTTTCTCAACTGTATTAGCCCAATGAAACCCCACCACATTCAGCAACAAAATTGCGTTCGCGGCGAGGTGATGAGCATTTCACAACCATCCAGGTTCTCGCTGCTCACATTTCATCCGATGAACTCTAGGGACGAAATTAGCCATGGCAAAGCAGAACGGCATGCGAGACAGCTTACCGCCCGAATAACCAGACGCACCCTCTTTCAGATCACACCATTGAACTGCCACCCCCAGACACAATCCCCTCTTTTCAGCATTCTTCCACCGGAACTTCGGAATCAAATATTTGAATTGGCAGTTTCTCAATTTGAAGACCGTACGAAGCCGTTTCCAGAGAATGCTTTTTGGTATCGTCCGGATCACCATTATGAGCTTCGCACAGAAACGTCGCTACTGCGGACTTGCCGGCTCATCTACTACGAGACTAGCGTAATCCCTATGCGGAGTGCCACTCACCATTTTTATTATAATCGCGGGCCAAAAGACCTGCCGGTTGATAATTATCTTCATCATCTTGCGCGTAAAGAACAAGATAATATATACCATCTGCATTTCTTCGCGAGCGTAGCTAGCTGGGACTTTGAGTATCTTCGGAAACTCCTGTATCTCCCTTTCAAGAAAGTTACGTTGTCTTTACGCCACAGCGACTGGCTCGGCTGGAAAAGCGACGCTAAGCTCTGGCTCGGTAATATAAACCACGAGTTGCTTCTTCCTCATTCTTGCCAGGAATTTATCCTGGAGCTCGAGACGCTCCAACAAAAGAAGCATCAACTGGACGAGATTGTCCAGCGTGCTGTAACCTGGGAGTTCCAGGCGGATGATGGAGCAATGTTCATTTGCGAAACTGATCGACTTGTGACATCATCTTGGACAGGACGTTCTGATCTTAATGATATTCATTGGGAGGTTCATGGTCCTGAACCATCCATTAGCTATCATATTGTCAAACTTAGATGGCGACCAGGCAAACTGGTTGTTACGGACAATCCGGAGCAGTTGAGTAGGTCTTGATCAATGCTGATCTTTGAAACAGCCTTTGTGTTGATGTTCCTGGCAGGAAACAAATTGCGTGCGAGATTTGGAATCTTTAAGGGATGAGTGTGTCAAGTGGGACACAAGAGGTTCCATGTCGGAGGAGTATGGAGTGTCTTGTACCAACTGCATGTAGGAAATGCGACATATAGGGTACCAATAAAACCACGGCACGTCATCCGGAACACATAAAAATTCATAAAGCAGCCGATCCCATTGCGGCACCTTAATCTCAGCAATGTCCTAACTCCATTTATTAATGCAGTTTTTGCGAGTTTCCACGAATTCCCCATGGCGGGCTTGGACGTGATAGGGCCAAGCTTACTCATCTTCTCCACCTACCTGCCATTGAAGACCGGAAGGGGAATACACCTCATCAAAGCATATCAGTTTACGCGTGAATCCATACGGGGAGCAATCCATACGGACAGAGCCATTAAGGGCAAGAAACCTTAAACAACTCATTTCCACCCTAGCACTCGGGTTCTCTAGAATCTATTACTGATTATGTATCTTTGCATGTGAAGCTTATAGATTGCCTCGAAAACTGTATTCGAGTGTTTATCAAATTCATCTAGCAACGCTAGAAATTCCGAGCTTTCTTTTCTACATAAATACGTTCATTGTTGTAAAGTAGGTTTTTCAGCTCATATCACATACTTTGGATTACAATCAATTTCTTCGAGAAGCTATCCTTCAAGGAGCTGGAGGTTGGTGGGTATGTACTTAGCTCACTCATTATTCTTCTCTTTTTCCACAGTATCTAGAATTCTCTTCGTAATCCTGTCCCTCTCTCCTAAGTCAACAACCCCATACTGCTCTTTCGCCTGTCGAAAAACGCTCTCTTCCCATACTTCACCCACGTTCACTTTCCCAGTGTCATCCCAGTGTTCCTCCAATATTTTTGAAGAAGCCCTCAAGTCCTCCCGCCCCACCACCTGCATGGTAGCTCTTAAATGGCCCCGCAATGGCCCATCGCGGTCCCATGCTTGTTTCCACGACCCTATCGAGTTCTTCTACGTTCACAACCCCCTCATTTACTAAATGGATACTTTCGCGAAGAAGCGCAAAGGCCAGCCTATTCGCTACAAATCCCGTCATCTCCTTCTTCAGAAGAATGGGGACGCGCTCTCTTGTGCGCCAAAATTCTTGCGTCCGTGTTAAGACATCAGCGGATGTCTGTGGGGATGGTACGAGCTCTAGTAATGGCATCATGTGCGGTGGATTGTACGGATGAACCTTGTATTGCTTGTGAATGGGCGCTTGAAGGTGATATGCTTATGAGCTTACGCACGACTAGCAAGCGTGTCTTATCCTGCATGTCCGCTGTCTGCTGTGAAGCGGGAATGCCTGAGGTGCTGCTCCATAACAATGTATCCTGAGGAGCATGCTTTTCTACTTCCGCCCAAATGCTCTTCTTAAACGGTAGATTCTCTGGGCCACTCTCTTGGATTATAGAGGCATTACGAACAGCATCGGGAAGCGAGTTGCTCAAGGTGACATGGGAGATTGGGGCATCTGGGAAGAACTTAGGCAGAGTAGAGCGAACATATTCTTCGAGGTCAGGCCTAGTGTCAAGGATTGTCAGCTGAGATGGTGAGGAGAGGTGTGAGAGGTGGAACGCAGCGAAAGAGAGGCCAATCGTGCCTGCGCCGATTAGCGTAATGCGGATGTCGTTTCCTTGGTGGCCCATATTGCAATAAGCGCAGGGGTTGTGGTTTGGAGCTTGATGTTCGGCAAGTTTGCTGAAAGCTTCGATTCCGAACCTCGATTTCGTCGGAGCTTTCCCCGCAGGACGATTACCGAAGAAATGAGCTACGCATTAAAGACCGTTCAAGCCAGATTCCTGATGGCAACGCCTGGGTCAATGGAGCTTGTAGCTGCATCAGCGAAAGAAGCAGGCATTCTAAAGCAAAACGTCTTTCTTCTCGACGGCGAGCTTCCTGGATATATCACTATTCAAGATCTAATAAGAATTAGGAAGAGCTATGGAGAATCGGGTCAAGTTCCAGCGTTCAAACTTCCACCTAAAAAAAGAATAAAGATATGTACGGATTCTTGAGTTTCAGTTCGGGAACGACTAGTTAAAGGCTATATGTGCATCAGCAATTCCTAGATTCTGGGGATATAGCTGACGAGAATTGTAAGTTATGATTATTCACCAAAATGTAATAGCACAATGTCTGCCAATGCAACAAATCTCCAACAGAACACAAGAACGCTCTGGCAGTCCTTCCATTATTCCATAGAAAGCATCGTTCCACTCCCCATTTCCCTTAAAGTCATACTAACAATCTACAGTAACTAGCCTCATCCACGGCTTACACCTTCCCATTCTACTCAACGCCAAAGTGATAATGCTTCCTGCGTTCACAATGCCCTCCATGCTTTCTACAATCGTTGAATACCAACTCTCTGAGCTGCTCCTCGTCCCACCTATCTTAATTCGGCCCGTACGAGACGGAGCCACTGTCTCGAAATATGACCTCCACCACTTGAAGCGTTTCTCCTCCGGCGCAGCGCCGCTCTCAGAAGAGATCATCCAGCTACTACAGCAGAAATTCCCGGGGACAGGCTTGAAGCGAGGCTATGGTATGACAGAATCATGCAGTTGCATCACAGCGCACCCGCCGGATAAATACGATTACAAGTACGCGCACAGCGGGGGCGCCACCGTCGCCAACACCGAGGTCAGGATTATCAAGATGGGACAGGAGTTAGCGTGACCCTAGCTTAACCAATTAAACAGCTGTGTTCGTTGGCAGTAAGGCAGGCGTTCTGCCGTACACTTGAGGTTCGCATAAAGCTTCAAATATACTCCACAAACTTATCCAGCAGCTTGCCAGTCTAAAACAGCTAAATATTTGATAGGGATCGCCAGAATCGATGTAGTGTGGAGGTTTTAGGGTGTCATAGGTGTTTTCATTGCGGACAGGCAGAGGTTAAGTAAGGTGGTGGTTTTTTCTTCATTCAACGAGACAGTTTAGGGTATTGAGTAGGCGGAACAAAGTCTTCATCGTTGGTTGCACGATTTCTGACTATATTGGTTGTTTATTTGATTGATAAAGCTATCTAGTTGCTGCTGGTGTTGAGGAAGTTGATGTTCTTGTTTTATGCGCACGTGCCACATCCGCACGTCAGAATAAATGAGTCAAGTTTATATAGTACATAGAGGGGGACACTGGAGCCCGTATAAGCTATACCTAATTGCCTATTGCTATTGTAGGTCCCAACCTCCGACAAAACCCTCGCTTTGCTTATACATAACAATGCCTGCTTTGCCTACTTTTGTAAGTCGCTCCAGCGATAAGCGTAATCGGATTAATGCATTGTTTTTTCCTTGCGTTCCGCCTAGAAGCTAAGAGAAATAGCGCTTCCCTGTGCAAGGGATATGCACTTTTCTAGCTTGAGAGCCTTGGAGTTTTGTTTCGATGCAACGCGTCCGCGAATGATACACACTGTCGGTTCCATGAGTCGCAAAATTGCCCATCATGAAGAGTCTGCTCTTTTTCATAAACTCCGCTCTCATTGTCCAACTATCTCGATGCGACGTCGCACCATTTTCGGACCTGGCACGCACCTTCTCCCTACAGGCCCAAGATGACCTTATCTCTCTGCTCAGTGGCAACTTGTCCAGCTACACCGTAGAGTTCGGCCCGCACGGCGCACTTGTTAGGCGGCAATGTGCGAACCCTGGCGATGGTAATCCGCTGCTCATATTTCTGAACGACAGCGAAGACTAACTGCGATCAGCTCCCTGCGCCAACCAACGCGGGTGTTGTCCGGCTGGAGACACTTGTGTCCCCAACGGTTGCTGCCCTGCCGGGCAACAGTCTTGTGGCAGCACCCACTGCTATGACCCATCGACATCGAAGTGCTGCTTAGAGGGCTTGGGCTGCCCGTTGGACCATGACTGTGTCGAGGGCGGGTGTTGTCCGTCCGGGGAGCAGCCCTGTGGGAGCAGCAAATGTTACAACCCGAGGGCGAACATATGCTGCCAGAGCGGAGGCAACATCTGGAGCTGTCCTACTTCTGGCAAGTGCTGCGGTGACAATTACTGCTACAATCCCAATTCAGAGCAGTGCTGCCAGAATGGGTCATGTCCGAAGGAAGACACCTGTTGCGAGAGGGAGTGCTGCAAATCGATTGCATACTGTGCTGCGGACGGCTACTGCTCCTTATGTCCTGCAGCGACAAAGACGATTACTACGACGAGCGACTCCACCTATACTTCAATTACCACACGGACAATCACTGAAGTCTCCGAGCCGGAAGAGGCGACTGGTTTCAGCTGCCTCCCCATGACGGTAACGAACAGCGAGGGCGCGACGCTGGAGCTCGACACGGAGTGCGCGCTCTCGTACACCCCGCCCGAGACCACCAGCGAGAGCAGTGTACGAATTACCGCCCGAAATGCACTCATAACGCCCGTGCCGCAGTTACGGCCTAGGCAATTATCATGCACGCCCTTCGAGACGATAACCAGGACACTGACATCGACCCGAACCGTAACGTCCCGCTCCACAGAAACCACAACAGTTTTCACCGAGCAGGCAGACTTTTCGTGCGTACCGATGTCTGTCACAAATGCGTTTGGGGACGAGCTGTCTCTGGATGAGAAGTGCCAGCTGGAATTCTCACCGGCTGAACCAACCTCGAGCTCTACAAGCAGCGGGGCTACCGGGGGCGGTGCCCCACAAGCAAGTCAACAGTCAGCAGCTTCAAGGCGGGAAAGCTTTATTGTTTCTGTATGGGGAGTTGTGGTTGTTGCGTTCCTAGGGCTTTTGGCATAGCGGCTATGTTGAAGGGCTGTATTATAATAGTGGTGGTTAATAACAGAAAGAGAAGCATCGAAGTAACGTGGTATAATTTAGTTGTGGCTCGGGCTTCTTCTCTTAGCGGACCTTTGTCCAGAGGATAAGAAACTAGGATACTCCCAGCAGCGGTTCTGCACATCTCAAGGGGTGAGGTCAACGAAAATGACCACCTCTTCTAGAACCTGTCCCCCTGCAGTACGTTGAATAACTCTGTCGAAATTCATGAAGACTTTCATTTCTTGCTTGTGTATTTTTTCCATGATTTTGGCGCACATCCCTTGCGCAGGGGACACCTCGTCGTCTTACTGCCTAAGGCAGAGTTGTCCGTACGGGAACGTCAAGATTTTCAAATCGCTTTAACGTTCCCGCGGAGATATTCCGTCGACAGGGCTTCCGGAATATCGTCAAAGGCATCCGCAGAAGCCGTCGCTTAACTTCGCAGAACGTTCGTGTCACAGGTACAACAGAAAAGGACCAACCGGCGTAAATTTGTCTTGGCTTGGCTAGATTCGTATTAGAGTTTGTCCGAGGTTACAGCCATAAGACATACCTAGTAGAAGAAAACCTTAACTTCCACCACCTATAGCCTTATTATTATCTTATATTTGAAGCCATGGGCAATCCCGCCTGGTCAACTGAACAGAAGTCAATTGTAGAAGCTCTAATTGACCTCGGCTGCAACAATTTCTATATAAAAATCAAGACTCGCGTTCCTTAATGTTACGGACCTTATATCAGTAGTAGTACAACTACTGAGAAGAGATATGGACGGGTTGGTTGAGACAGCACGAGAGGCGCTGGAACCGATCGAGCCATGGGACGAGGGGTAGCCGAGTTACGTGGCTAATTACGTTACTAGTTCGGAACGTGAGAACGTAGGAACGTAAGAACGCGGCGATATTGTTACGGACCTTATATCGGCAGTAGTGCGACTACTGAGAAGAGACATAAACGGGTTGGTTGAGACAGCATAGGAGGCGCTGGAACCGATCGAGCCATGGGACAAGGGGTAGCTAAGTCACGTGGCTAGTCACGTTATAAGTTTGGAACGTGGGAACATGGGAACGTAGGAACGTGGGATATACCAACGTACTAACGTACCAACGTACTTAGTATATTTCTTAGGCGTAGTATTAAATACTTAAAGGACTATAGTCCCTACCTAGATATCTCTTTTTTTATAGTAAATTTTAAAATATAATTAGAGTTAATCTATTAGGTAACCTACTCTACTAGTTATACTTATATTATTAACTTCTTATTTACCTATATACCTAGCTTATTAATAAGTTTACCGTAGTTCCTACTATAAGGCTTTATTATATATTTACTACCTAATTATAGTATAAATAAAGTTAAATAATATGCTACTAAAAGTAGTAGTTATAACGCCGTTAACGGTAGCAACTATATTAGGATTAAGTAATAATACTAGTATAGTAAATACTAACTCTTAGCTAGTTATAGTTAGACAGCTATAATAAATAGTTAATTAATTAACAGATAATAATAGGTTACTTAAGGAAAAGATTAATAGGATTGGAGTAGCTAAGATTAAGCTATTATCTATTAAGCAATTCTTAAGGAAGAAGTTAAAACTTAAAGGATTTCTTATATAAATACACTTTAAAACTATATAAGAAGAAGTAAAGTTAGTAACATCTATAGACCAGGTCGCCTATATAGGATTATTCCTAATAGGAAGGGTATTTAAGTGGTTTAAGCCTTACCTAATAGAGGTATAAGAAAATGGTATAGCAACTACTAACTAGGAGGTATAGTATATATTTACTAGTTAAAATAGGTTTATAGAATACCTAACGCAAATATTTAAAAACCTAGAGGCAACTACTATAGTAAAAAGAAAGCTTTAAAACCTAATATAGAGAACTTTAGCAATTAAGTATATCAGCACAAGCATTGCCTGCGCTTTGGCATTGACGGAATTAATCATTGGCTGAGATGCTGCTAATTGATTGGATCACGTTCCTCGTTAGGCACGGAATGCTCCTCCAAGGATGCTCTCACTGCGGACGTTAACTGTTTGTTCTTCCGCGCATGAGACTCCCAGCCCCATTTCAAAATCCGTGTGTCAGCGGGCGGGATTTACGCGGGCCAATCCAGCGGCAGAACATGGTGTCGTATGCGGGGGGAGATAGAGGTGTAGCATCGGTACGAGAAAGATCGGGCGGAGCGGTTTCAAGGTCTGAGTTTCCTAGGACGTTGTGTGCTCGGACTCGAGGTATATGGCCGCATTTTCAATGTCCGTTGCCATGTCCGGTGGCGATATTTCCAGCAGTCAGACCTACGCAAAGAGGCCGATAACTTGTTTATATCAATTGCGGATTCGGAGACAATGGTGAGACTTATGCACCCAGGGCGTCTTGGGCATGTATTTTTGTATTGTAGTGTTTCGAAGTTTACGCTGATTCATAAATGTTAACAAGCGAGTAGCGCACGTGTTGTCCTGCATCAGGGGAAACTAGAATAAAATAATTCTCAAATAAACTTTCGAGCTCTGCAGATCGCCAAGCAAATACTATTAAAGACTGCAGAAAAGACGGATGTAATCGTTCCACTTAACCTTCACATTCTGAGCCTGTAAGGCCTTTTAGGAAGTGGTAATCTTCTTAAGATCGTAAGGCGGTGCCAACACCCCAAGCAACATACTCCACCGCAATCCAAGGCCATACTTCCGCACACATTTCCCATTTACGATAACATGACTGAGTACTTCGTAAATCAACCCCTTCTTTACCAGTAGCGCCTTCATGTATTGATCGGCCTGTTCTTCCTTCACAACGAGATTAATAACGTGCTTGTCCCTCATGATGACCGTGGAGATCCACATTGCGGTGACGCGTCCAAATATTCCTGCTACCAGAACTAGGATCATAGTGATGGTAGCGGCTAGGATGGTTACGAGTGCCGAGCTGGCGAAGAGTGCGGTTGAGAAAACGAAGACGCCGACGGCGATGAGTTTGGAGATCAGACGGAAGGCTGTGTTGCGTTTGTGAACACCCCGGATGCTGAATATCACGTAGACTGTGTTAGAGGAGGTGAGGGGTGTCTCCTCGATGGCGGTCTGGTTACGCTTTGCCTTGTAGCCTTTTGTCTTGTAGACCTTCATGAGTTCTTTAAGAATATTTTTCTCGAGTGGGAAGACACCGTGAGGCAATTCAATGGTCTTGACAGTCGCCTGCTCATCGTTTGTTAGGGAGATTGGTTGCTCTTCCTTGGTCGCAACGGTTATCAGCTCGTCTTTGCGAGATTCTAGAGTCTGAGCTGACATCGCATCGGCTTGTGTAGTAACAACCGAGGGCAGCTTCTCGGGGGGTTGGAGTCCAGAGATTCGAATAGTCCACGATTTGCTGAATGGTGCACCCGAGACATTTTCGAGCAGGCCAGACATTACGGTAATACCATACCACAGATACATCCAATTTTTGCCCTTGGACATTAGTAAAAAATTTTGTGGTTGGCGAAGACGGACTTACAGTGCACCACCAGACGACTATTGCGCCTGATTGTAGAAGCCAGCACGCTGCGAGTATACAGGATAGACAGCCACAGAGTAGAATGACCCCCACGATGATCTCCAAGTTGGGATTGTGCTTAGAATGGTGCTTCGTCGTGGCCTTCATGTGCACGGTATCCGCAAACTCTTTCGCTTTCTTTTGGGTTTTCGGTCCCTCACTTGTCACATCGATAACTGTAACACTCCTCGATGATCCTTGTGAGCTTTCAGCCGCTGTAGCGCCACCCACGCTCCTGTCCAGGAGTCCTTCGGGATTTGTGTAATCATTGATGCGGCGAGGGATAATGTTCCCGCCCAGAGAGAGGGCGACGGACAATATTCCGGCCAACGGCATCAACTTATACAAGACCCATAACTCTTCAGCAGGAGCTCCAATCAGAGCTCCTGCCGCTGGAAGAAGAGTGAGTATGGTTGTGGAGCCATTCGAGCTTGTTTGGTAGGCCGCGCCCACGTCGGCAAGGGCTAAGGATAGGTTTCCGGTGCAAAGGGCGAAGTCACGGGAGGAACGAATCTCTTTCGCTCTCCGAATCCAGGACCCGAACTGGAGGGAGCGGTCGGAGAAATACTTCGAGTCGGCGATGATAGTGGAGTCGTTTGACGGCGTGGCTTGGAAGTCGAGATATGACGACTCAGGAGGCTCCAAGAATGGGTAGCCCGGCTCCGGTACTGGGACCCCAAACGCTTTGGGTAAGAAAATCAGTGCTCCGCAGATACTGGTGTGTAGGTTTTCGAGAACGTTATGGCAGCGTGCGGCTGCGTCTGTAGTCACACTGCCAAGCGACGAAGACAAGAAGGCCACCCGGCGAGGTCGAGCAGAAGAGGCAGTACTGTTCTTAGAGGGCTGCATTTTGACTTGCAGAGATAAGGCTTGGAAAATTCATCTACAGAGGGAAAGGTTCAGGCGCTTATAGCCATTTCCAAGGTTGAGCCGCATGTCTCCGGCAGTGTGCTGACCACACCATCCGTTGGTCGCCGCCGGATTCGGTCGGGAATGGGAGCTCATGTTATGCAGTCTTTCTCGGATTCGAGGCTGAAGATGAGGGAAGGGCATGTTATCGCGATTTCCCAGATTGGCCTAGCGTAATTTCCGTCAGCCCGGTAGAGCGACGCCTGTTGCACTTTCGTTCCAACAAGAGCCAATTGATAACTACGCCCACTCTCTAGTGAAGAACACCACGGCTTTCCTCTCGCTCAACCATGTTCCGCTGTAATACCGTTTGGGGCTTATCGCATGGCCGGCTGCACGACCTCGCCGAGGTGGCACTGTTCAGCTGAGACGCCGAGTCCGATAATAGATAGCATTAGCTCCGACTCTCTACCATTGGATCCGTTGAACCTAGTTAGCTTGAGGCTCTTCTCTAAATGAGCCGAGCACAACCCTAGCTATCTGCGCAAAAATGAGCCTCGACATGGCCGTCTTGTAACATGACCTAGGTTGGGTACGGCATTTATTTTCCTACTAGACTCGCCGTTGTTCATTCTAGACAAAGAGCAAAGCAAGTGATTATACGCACACGCGGAATATATGAACTCGACAAGACGACACAATAAATTTGCTGGCTCTAGGAGTCTTGCAGATTATAAATCGACGCGCGACAAGGCTCCCTAAATAGCTTCAGCCAGCCTTATAGCCGCCACTAACTGATTAAATTTTCACTATCGCAAAAAGGAGGGGTACGTAAATATCTTCTCCTGCACGCTCCTCCGATACTATCAATAAATTGGCTAGAATTCTCACGACGATTTATTCGGCAAGTCTAAGCTGGCAAAAGCTAGGTAACCATAGGGGAAGCCAAGCTTCTCTCTTCTTTTTGCTTCATCCGGCGAATACTCGTCCGGACGGGACCAGGATACATACAGGGCAAAGATACAGACAATTCAAAAGAGGTGAAGCATCATACCCTTCTAGAATGTTGACTAGGATAATCGCAAAGCCCAGCTGGCACTCTATGTTAACAACAACAGTCTCTCGTAGCATGAGGGGGTGCCACGAATGTGGAGGACCAGTTCTGGCGCCATGGATGCATCAGAAACCCTACCTCCAGCTCGGCATTTGTGCTTCGAATCGTCCCAGATAATCAGTCGGGCCACAGTAAAGCGCCATCCCTCCCAGCAGCTTGATCTGTCTGTCGTTCTATCCTTTAATTCTCCTACACAGCCAAGAGGAATTGGATATAAGATCAAACACTATCCGACCCTAATATCTCCCAATACATATCCTAAAGTCCTCCTCTTTCTTTAGTCCGTAATGGGGGCAGCTCCACCCGAACCCACCGACACACCCACCGCGCTAGACACTGGTAAACTCCGAGCTGGCGAAACCCACTTGTCCCGCGGGTTGAAGTCAATCAATCTCCCACTGCTCCACCTAGCTTGCTGTGCTGTTATATCCTTCACCATAGCCTACGTCCTTGATGGCTATCTCGCGGTTCCAACGGAATCGCCCCGACATGTCGACGGCGGAAAGTTCAAACTCAAAGTTTCCGACGTCACGACACTCGTTTCCACCGGATTGACGATCGTAAGACTCCTCGTCGGAGCATGGGCGGGAACGGTAATGTGGAATTGCGCGTTCATATTACTGGAGAAGCGCCCGGGAGGACTGACCCTTCCACAACTGAACCGCATAATGACATTCAATGTCCCACCGATTCCAAGGTCTTCTACCGAAGGACTTGTTTTGCTTCTCCTCTTCCTGGTCATACCTCAACAGCTCATCGCTCCTCTTATCACCGGTGCCGTCAACTGGAGCCCTTCGTTCGAATTCAGCCAGACGCTGCGGTCGACGCAAGCCGGAAACCCTGAAGCCAATCCTACCAGTTGGTTTTGGTACTATTACCAGTCTGCGGATAGGCGTGCCAGCGTCCGGCGCGCAGCGGCAATGACGACCATGGCTTGGGATGGTTCGGCCACTGATCGCGCACATTCTCGTCACGTCATGAACGACGTCCCGGGTGTTTCCATACCCATAAATTCGACACTTTATAATGCCGTCGTTCCATACATTCGGATCCACTCCATTACCTTTCCCACATCACCTCCTCCAGAAAGGGTTCTCAAAATCGCCAAAGACTCCATGTCTGATAAAGAGAAGTCTGGGACGTTACTATCTCGAGTCGATGAGGCACCTCTCAGGTACGGTGTCAATGGCAATGCAGTCCTGTTTGACCCCGATGACAGGCCTGGGTTCTATGATGAACTACCGCCCAAGGACGATTTAAAATTTGTAATGGAACGTCCGGCCGACTACAAGAAGAGCGGGATCATGTACGCAGTAATACTCGCCGGAATACCGGGCGCCGACGGCAGTCCATGGGTGGGCTGCGATGAATTCAAAGTCAGCATATTTGGCAAGACACCCAACAACATATTCAGAACCACGGATGGGGGGAACTACCAATGGTGTCACACGTACGCCATCGTCAACCTGACTGCCGGGGTAGCGCAGAGCCCAACGAGTACCCACGTCTCCGATCGTGTCGTGGAAGCCGATCTCCCGGGCGCCGAGCTGGACTTGAAGGGTGGCCCCTGGGTCAAGGAAGCGATGTACCTTATGCCCGATGTCATGAGCAACGTTGCAATGATGAACTCGACCACACTGTATACTTGGGACGACATAGAAGGATACCTCGATAAGCTGATCCGGTATTCGTACCAAGGGGCCTGGGACATGCTCTATCGATCGTACGAACCCGATACCAGGACGCTAGACGTCCGTTATTATGAGTCCAGGGTTCTTGCCTCGGTGTCGAAGGCTAGGGCGTTCGCTTGGCTGGCACTCAGCGTGCTGTTGACGCTTTCGGCGGTGGTTTTAGTCATAGGAAAGAAGGCGTTGTGTGAGAGGAGAGTTGTGTTTGATGGGCCTGTTGCTGCTCTGGTTACTGATGCGAGGGAAGTGTTGGAGAAAGGAGGTGAGGGATTGGCGAATTTAGCGTATGTGACGAAGGAGAAGGAGGTCGGGGAGGTGCAGTTGAGAAGGAATGCGGGTAGCGGATTTATCTTGTGCCTTCCGATGTGGAATCAGTTTAAGCGAATGCTTGGTAGTGGTATTAAGAGTTTAGGTTAGACACTTAGTGCTTACTCTATCGCGGCTTTGGAATATAAATTCGGACTGTTACACCAAATTTCTTCAACTAGGCATCCATCGCCTAATATCAAGAACATTAGTTGCTACCCTTCAGATTTTCAGAGACATAAAGCGCAAAACCTTCCCCTTCATAACGCCCTTCCTTAAATTTCCGAAACCTTATATTTCATTTCCTCTGCATCGAGATTTTAGATTTTTCATCCATGTTTTATTTCCATTATCACACCATTCGATCACCAATCCCTTATGTGGCCTTAGTACTTAAACGTGACCTCGTCTCTATATATACTTCTCGAACTCCCTTATAACCGCCCTAAAGCGGGTAAACCCGGCATTAGGGTGCAGATATACGACGATTATT
>Ga0307515_10014692_pt1 | contig 14491 bp, 15 predicted proteins | sample 17_EM_MG_FD_194513 | JGI IMG/M metagenome (GOLD analysis project Ga0307515, IMG submission 194513) | Populus trichocarpa ectomycorrhiza microbial communities from riparian zone in the Pacific Northwest, United States - 17_EM | ecosystem: Host-associated > Plants > Roots > Unclassified | place... | reverse complement strand
AACTTATGCATTCAGTTTGTATTCTCATCTATGTATCTATGTATCTATATAGCTACCTATCTACACACGGTTTATCTGGACTGGCAGCACGCGGTGATTGTCAGCAATTCGAGGTGCGCCTGAAGATGACGATTGAGTTAACGTTCACCTCCGTTACCCCTGTATCTCGGTGCACCCGCCGTCGCTCATTAACGATGTACTTAGAGTCTGTGATTGAGTGAGTTGAGAATTGCACTTGGAGGCCGAGATCGAGTGAACTCAGAGATGCACTTGGAGGCCAGCACCGAGTGAACTCAGAGATGCACTTAGAGGCCGTCATCGTGCAAACTTGGAGGCTGTAATCGAGCGAGTTTGGATATACACTTGGAGGCAGTGATTGAGCGAGTTTGGAGATGCAATTGGAGGCCGTGATCGTGCGAAATTGGAGGCCGTGATCGAGCTAGTTTAGATATACACTTGGAGGCCGTGATCGAGTGAGATTGGACGAGTACTTGGAGGCAGTCGATGGACGGCGCTCCCGGTGCTGAGACTCTATTCATCAGTTAGTTAACTCGCAACCATGGGAATGTGGCAAGGTGACTTTGCTTTTCAGCTCTCACAGAGAGCTGGCTGATGGCGGTCGATCGTGTAGGGAGGCACGCCGGAAGCTGACACGACATTCAGGGGTCAACTCGTAATCATGAGAATGAAGGGAAGACAAACAATCTTGGGTGGATGCTGTACTCGGTGTATGCTGTACTCGGTGTCAACTCATGATCATGCCATGGAGAGATAGAGAGGGATGACATAACGTTGTGTTCTGCGATGATGGTTGAGATGTGGATGAGAAAGAGAGAGATGGGGGATGAAGATGAGAACGATGTGGAGGATACGAGCGGATATGAGAAATCAGGGGTAATACTTGCCTGATTGGGTTGGGAAGACCTCGTATCAGTGTTATTACACGCTGGATCGGGACTCGTACCTGCCGTATCGGGGATGGTAAAGTGACTCACACACGAAATTCTCTTAAGTCCCAGTTTCTCATGATGATTTGTCCCATCTCCTCTACCATCACCCACGAACACGAAGTTAAGTCATCCCTCTCTATCTCTCCATGCCATGGTCAAGAGTCAACCTGGCTCGAGGAGTATAGGATGAGGGTGAGAAGTTACGATACTACCCAGCTGCGAGGATTCACGCAATTGCGTGGATCCACGAAATCGTGGAAAGAGCGAGTGAGATCAAAAGATTGGAAAGATACAGTGTGTATTTCGTATAATGCAATGATGTCTTTCTACTGCGGGGTCTGCATTGCAATCCCTTCGTATAATGCGATGATGTCTTTCTACTCCGGGGTCTGCATTGCACTCCCAATACAAGCGTGTACCCAATGAACCCATTCCGACGTATGGTCACATTTGGCCACAACGCGAGAGTGTTTGTTTAAAATAGGAGACCGACAGAGCGAGAAGAAACGGCGAAACGGTGATCGGAGGGCGATATGCAACGCGAAGCGCGGTATTGACGCCGGGCACGGAGTAATCCACTACCGGGGTGTCTCTGACAGCTCTGACGGAGCGCGTCCACTCTGACGGAGCCATTCCGCCCGGAGGGAAATGTTATTTGCTGATGTAGTTCTGAGTAGTGTTAGCAACGGGTCCGGGCAACCCGCCAGCGGTCCGGGTTTTGACCAGCGGTTCGGTTCAGTTCAGTTCCAGACCGGGCCAAAACCCCGACCCGCTTAGTCTCGGCGGGTTTGTTACCCGGACCGGACATAGAACCGCTGGTATTTGGCCGGGTCGGAACCAGACTGCTGTTCCAAATAGACGGTTCCTATTCCTTTTGCTCCAATTAAGTATTTGAGTTTTGATCGTATCATGTTATAGTCAATACGTAAATTTGTCAGTTTTAGCCCCTCTTTCACCGCCTGCATTCAAATTTGTGATCCGACTGATATTCGTTGAGTGGTTGTGAAATAATGCCTGATTTTAAGCGAGCTTTGTGGGTTTTCAATCGCGACTCAACGAATACTTGTCGGATCGCAAATCTGATAGCGGGAGGTGAAAGAGCGACTAACACTGTACAATTTACACACTGATCATGTTGTGATACGATCAGAACTCAAATACTTAATTGGAGCCAAAATGGTCAATTTCAAATGCCGTGTTTTTGGTGGTAAGACCGCCCCATTTCCAACGGTCTGGGTTTTTTGTGTGGTAAGACCCGTTGCCACGGTCCGGGTTCGTGTGGAACCGGACCCGGAACCGATCCGGCCATTTGGACCCATTGCTAACACTCGTTCTAAGGTTGTCCCAACTGTACAACCATCTAACACCGCTACCAACATGCCTAGCGGTGGAAACAGCACATGCAACTGATGTCATAGAATAGAGAATACGTCATTGTTTGCTTTGCGATGCTTTTAGCTGCCAAAGGGGGATTTCCACCGGGAAACTGAAGATATACACAATCGATGGTTCGAAGAATTGTGCCAAGAACGAGTGCAATATTAAGCTACTTGAGCCAAGATGGCATAAACACCCTTCAAGCAGTGCAAATAGACCTTCAGACGTTGCTGTAACAGTGAATATCAATGCTGAGTGTAATGTGAGTTAAATCTGATGGCACTTAACCGCATACTGGAATGCTTTTCAAGGGATCTCATCCCCGAGTATTGTCACGGTTTAGAGTCTAGGGTGGTCTACACTGCACCTCCCTTTCTTGTCCAATCCCTCAATGGTTGCTCAAATAGAAGTGAACCTCCCCTGCCGATGCACCTGGATGCAGAGCATTTTAGTCCTACATTCCGAATGTTGATCATCTATATCGGGTAATCCCTTCCCACAGCACTCACCCTGACACGACTCCGATTGTGCGAAAAGTTCGAAGTCGGGCGAATCGTCACAATCAACAACAGAGTGGGCCTTTGGGAAATTCTCAACTTCCTCTCACAAAGATACGCGTTTCCATACTGGCTGGCGAGAGCCATTCCTCTCGAGGAGGCAGTTCCATAGCCTCTACAATTCAACGTCAGCACTCCACCCCATCATCTTCACTGAACAATCCTCGCATTGCCGATATCACTCAACTTGTGGCTTCCACCCTGTCTGCTACAAAGGGACGGTCAATAAATACTCCAACCGCCGCGCCGGGTACAACCACTCGTACCCCACCATCACCCGGAGGAACCACACAGACTGACTCTACGCATCGTGTTGTATCCAGCCCCTCATCCAGCATTGCTTGCACTCCCACTCCTCTCAGCGGTCTTGAAAACCTGCCTGCCCCCATCCCTAATCCAGAAGCCTGCACGATCATTACCAATCAACCGCAAACGCAAGCTACAGAAAGGAATCAGAAACACAGGCAGTGGAAATTGCAACCGCATGCGGTGTCTACACCTCGACCGGTGGTCTGCGGCAGTCGCAGCATCCATCGATTTGGTCACTCAGACATGACGTGTCTTGTATTTGCAACCGGCAGACTCCTGGAGCTCTACATGAGGAACAGACGACTGTTTATGAGTGCAAGTGACTTGGAGATGGTAAGTTATTCAACGTGATGCATTGCGAAAGCATTCACTGAATCCCTACCTTGGCAGATGATAGAGAAGTACTAGAACACCGCTATGCAGCAAAACAACATTTGGTCCATTGCATTTGAGGCAAGCACAAATGAGAGCTTGAAAGAGGTACGCGGAAGAAACTGCGGATTACAAAGATGATGTTGACAAAACCGCCAAGTGCGATGCCATCCCCTCCGCCAGCCAGCGGCGATGGACCCTCACTGTACTCCAGAGGTGTGACCGGGGAACAAGTGATGTCAACAGGTATGAGGGCAACAATGGCAACAATGAGGATGCGGATGTGGAGGAAGAAGCATTGCAAGCCGATGATGGAACAACACAGAATGTGGAAGACTGAGGGCATAGTACTAGAGAGTGTGAAGATTGGACACTATATTTCAGACCTGTAAAATAAGATAATGGCGAAGCAAATGCAACGGCAAGCGATGAATCCGAAGCGAAGACTGCATTTTAATAAATGACAAAATCTCAAAGCTAAACATATTTGGAGAGAGAGAGGCATCCGATATATACCAATAGCGGAGAGGTAAAATGTGGCGCTCAGCCGGACAAATGCATAAACATCGCCAGGCATTCTGTAAACGGCTACGGCATAACGGCAGCCCCTCCGAAGAGTGTATCACACCCGTCGTTCTGATGGCGCGTACACATCTGCACACAGTGTAAAGGAGGTAAGTACACAACCCGACGCATCGACTGGGCCACAGGAAGAGTGTACTTCTCCGTCAGATGGTGCGAATTTCTGTCAGAGCCATCAGAACCGTCCAGAACACCCGGGTGTTTCTGATGGAGACTATGGTTGTTGCCTGATGTAAGTCATCCCTCTCTATCTCTCCATGCCATGATCAAGAGTTAACGCCAGTACAGCATACACTGCGTACAGCATACACCAAGTAGAGCATACACCAAGTACCGAGTACAGCATCCACCCAAGATTGTTTGTCTTCCCGTCATTCTCATGATTACAAGGTCACCCCTCAATGTAGCTTCCGCTTCCGGCGTGCCTCCCTACATGATCAACCGCCATCGGCCAGCTCTCCATGAGGGCTCCAAGGTGAAGTCACATTGTCACATTCCCAAGCTTGCGAGTGAACTAACTGATGAATAGAGTCTCACAGGCCGTCCATCAACCGCCTCCAAGTACTCGTCCAATCTCGCGCAATCACGGCCTCCAAGTGTATCTCCAAACTCGCTCAATTTCGGCATCCAAGTTCGCACAATCATGGCCACCAAGTGCGTATCTCCAAACTTGCTCGATGACGGCCTCCAAGTGGATCTCCAAACTCGCTCAATTACGGCCTCCAAGTGCATCTCCAAACTTGCTTAATCATGATCTAGGAGTGCATCTCTAAGTTCACTTGATCACGCCCTCCAAGAGGATCTCCGAATATGCTCGATTACCGCCTCGAAGTGCATCTCCAAACTTACTCGTTCACCACCTCAGAGTGTATCTGTGAGTTCATTCCGCTGTCATTATCAGGGGCACCTCGAATTGCTCCGAAGCACCACCTGCAGCCAGTCCAGATATACCGCGTATCGATGGGTACCTATACAGATATCTGGATACATAGATACATAGATACGTAGATACGTAGATGAGAATACAAACCGAATACATGAGTTTTAAAAATTGTTGAAGGATAAGTAGCAGCTATGAGTTCCAGGCACACCAGCAGCGTTCCCAAACAAGATGTTTTTCCCAGACTGCTGTACTGTGGTTCAAGGTGCTCCCAGACTGGTTGCTGGCGCTCCCGGATATGTCATCGGCGCTCCCAGGCTTGTCGCTGGCGCTCCCCGGTTTGTCGCCGGCGCTCCCAGGTGCTCCCAGGTGTTCCCAAACTTATCACAATCACTCCCATGGTACTCTTGTACCAGTCATCAGAGATCCCAGTTACTCTGGTGGCCGGCCGGAATGCCCTCCTAGGGTCTGATACTCTCCTGATATTGACGCATCTAAGTTTTCACTCCACATCCTCTCAGACACTCCTGGAGTCTTCCAGTGACTAAAATACATTTTGCTGATGCAACCATATACGCCTCGATGGCCTCCTCTAGGGTGATTAAAGCCAGTTTTGTCCACACACGGGGATACTTATCAGGAAATTTGTTCGCGAAAATCCCGGAGCTGAAAACTTCATAATATTCAAATTCACGGACTGTTCAGACAAAGGCCTTGGTCAACCATGGAGGTTTCCCATTACGGGCAGTGATGAATTGGTCACAGAGCTCTCCACGTACACCCACTGTTCATTATATGGTTAATTGACGGCCATTTACGACAATATGGATATACTTACATCCAGCTGTATGCTGCTTCTGAATCATGCTGCTTCCAGTCTTACGGACGATTTCTAAATGCGCATCCTGGATCATATTTTTGGTGGCTTTGTTGGCAGTGTCATGGTGGACTAACTGGTGTCTGCGTTCTTGCTGTGTGCCGATGAGTGACGTATTTGATGACACACCAGGCAATCGGCTTGATTTGGATCCGCTCTCACCGGGCTGAGGTGGTTTTGTATCAATGATTTGCTGGTGTGGAATAGGACAGTAAGATGATAACGAAAAGAAGTGGGAAGTCCTGAGGAATATATAGTTAGCCTCATGTCAGAATGGAACAAGTAGCAGCCAACATGTTCATTATACACAACATCACTTCTGCTGCATATAGCTGCAGGTTGCAGGGGTTCCCCACCACCCCGAGATGTGCAATAACTCAGTCCGATGTTGTTTGTTTGTTAACAGGGATAAATTGTGGTGTACGACAGCCGAAATCGCATGATTGTCAGATAAAAATTGGATATTGTTCGAGGGATGGGACATCTGCTGATGTTTGTCTCAAATGATCCCCAGGATAATACATGAAACTGACACTAACAATCAACGCATGTTGTACGGTTTGCCAAACTATTCATATTTTAATATCAGTCAAAAGGGAGATTTTGCTTTGTTCAAGATTAGTGAACGTACCAACCTTGACATAAAAGACGCAGCTTGCCTCCATATTGTCCATATCTTGCACCATCCAACATCTCGCCCTACAACAAAGTCAACGCTAACTGCAATGGTCAATGCTCCTAAAACGAACTATTCGCCACATCCAGCGGGCAAATCGAGCAAATCGACAAAGCAGTCCACCCAACGACATGATCATTCGACCGAAGGCAATAGCTGCTTGGAGGCAGAAAGAGTCCGAGCCTTTTGGGCATTGCGCGGCTTGCGATCCAAAAAGAAGCTTGCAGCCTGGAAACGATGAGAAACACACCTCTTAAACAATGAAGAGAAAGAGACATTGATTGAGGATTAGGTTTAAAGAGAAATCGCTGGGGCAAGAAAGCGAGTTGAAGACGCAGAAGCAGCAGTTCAGCAGGAGCAACAAGATATGAAGAATGCTGAAAACATGGGATTGACAAACAGAGAGTCCGAAAAGACTTTTCAGGATAAAATGGTTGCTGTTGGAGACCGTCCGAGTCATCTTGCAAGTTCCAACGATGGGGAGGATGGGGAAGACGAGGATGAGGACGAGACTTGGCAGGGCATGCTGAGCGAAGATGACGACCAGGGCCGGGTGATGGGCACAATCACCAAAATGATACAGCAGCGCATGGAGAGGTTTCGGCCGAAGCAAATGAAGTTTGACGAATTGACACAACCGAGATGGGAAAATGCAGCCGACTACCTCTGGGGAAGAGATATGAAGTACCCCACATCCGGAATGAGGGTTCCGGCAGTCATTCAACTGCAAACGGACGATGTCACAATCGTACCTGCACTGACAACATTTGGAGAGCTTCTGCAGTGTCTTGACATTGTCCCCGGAATATTGCAAATGCCACAGGGGACTTCTCGACCCGGAAGTACTCATATTAGGCTAGGTTTGGTGACTCCGCAGTCAGACACATGCATACCAAGCCTTGCACCCACCGCTGAGCCCGATTCGTCACATTTGCTGAAAGTGAAGCCTATTGAACCGGTCAGCTTTCACCCGTGCATATTGCCTCTGCAGCTTATCACCATATAGAATTCGGATTCAGACCAAGACATGGTGACGGCTCCTGCGTCAGTGGAAGAATAGATAGGCAAACTGTACATTTTGACCATATATCTCGGTGAAAAGTGATTTCTTTACCAATTTTGCTACATGTCAGCTTGTTCTTGATTTCAGTGACCAAATTGTGAGACATGATAATTTGTCTGTGCAAGTGCAAGGGTCGAACACACCATGTGAAAGTTCAAGAATCCAAATCAGGTGGTAAGATGCCCAACACATACCATTTCTATCTGCCAGTTACTGTTAAGTGACAACGCAACAGCTATAGTAGTGACACAATATACTCACAGAATTTAATTGCGTGATGTCATACATGTCATAGAAAGAGTGGTCAGTGCTCGTCACGAATGTGTCGCAAAGACGACCATCATGCCGTATGTATCCATGTATCCGACTGCATACCTCTCCGCACAGACTTCGTGCATATGGTTGAGATATTTCAAATTGCTTATGGTACGTCATGAAAATCGAGAAGAAGGAGCTCGATGAGAAAAGGTGAGGAAGTCGAGCTATATTTCCCAAAAACTAGTGAAATGTTCTGCATGCTGTTACTTTCCGGCCGAAAGCACAGGACTGTAATAGGGCCACATCATCTCTGACTTAGATAGGGTGGACATCGGTTGATCAGAAATTGAGAGGTAACCAAGATTCTTGATGCATACGATAATTCTTAAAAACGCAATGTTGGATGCCAATAATATGGATACGATTCATTGTGTACAATTGTTGAGTGTCTGACGTCTGTTTGGATGTGATTAATGTGAACGTCAACTGAGCGTCAACGATTTTTACTCTTACACATTCAGCAATCAAAGGGCTGCGTTGTCACATCCTTCCAAAGTGTATGTGTTGGTCGGCATTATAGCTGAGCTGGGAAATGACACGCATGTTGCCACATCCTCAAAATGAGCGTCAACAAAGTGTCAACAATTTTCGGCATTGCATCATGGATCTTCAAGAGGGCGGTGCGGCGACATTAACTCATAATGGAACTATTGGCCGCCGTTCTATGCAGAAATGGTTCCGACAACAATGCTACGTTGTCCTAAAAATGAGCATCAACAGTGTGTCTTTGACTTTTGTCCCTGCATCTTGGAAAATCCAACGTCTGTGCAGCGACATTAACCCATTGTCAAACTATCAGCTGCCTTTCTAGGCAAAAATGCTTTTGACAACATCGTCGCTATGCCCTGAGAACGAGCGTCAATGGAGCGTCAACAATTTTAGGCCTCGCATCTTGGACAATCGGGGGCTGTTCAACCACATTTAGCCATAATGAAACCTTCGGCCACCTTTCTAGGCAAAAATGCTTCTGATGACATCATCGCTATGGCCTACCAATGAGTGTCTACAGAGCGTCTATGATTTTAGGTCTTGCATGTTGGAAACTCAAGGGGCTTTTCAACAACATATATCCATAATCAAACAATCAGCCGCCGTTCTGGGCAAAGATGCTTAAGACAACATCGAAACTGTCTCCTCAAATGAGCTCAATGGAGCGTCAACGATTTTTGATCTTACATCTTGGATAATCTAATGGCAATGGAACCCAGTTCACCCACAATGAACCTATCAGCAGCCATCAGCAAAAAACATTTCTCTACGGTTGGAATGGCTGCGTCAGAGTGGACACTCTCCATCAGAGCCAGCAGGGACACCCTGGTGGCAGATCACTCCACCCCCAGCGTCAATACCACGCAGCGCATTGCATATTGCCCTCTGATCACAGTTTCGCAGTTTCTTCTCGCTCTCTCGGTCTTCTATTTTAAACAACCACTCTTGAGTTGTGGCCAACTGTAACCATAAGTCGGAATGCGTTCATTGGGTACACACTTGCATCGGGATTGCAATGCAATGGATGACGCTGCGAAGATCTCCACCTCACATTCCTTCTACATCGAGCTCGATGGGCATAGGAAGAAGGTGGGAAGATATGATACTACCCGGCCGTGAGGATCCACGCAATTGTGTGGATCCGCGAAATCTCGGACAGAGGGAGTGAAACCAAAAGTTGGGAAAGATAGAGTGTGTATTTTCGGTGCATGACAAGATGAGATGAAAATGAGATGCTGTCTATCTAGCCCAGGGTCTCCCGAATATAGACTCCGCATCGCTCATTCCTTCTCTGTTTCCCGTGTATCTCCGTACACCCATCGTTGCTCATTCCACATCCGTTACCCCTGTATGGCCATCTACCCACCGTCGCTCCTAAATCATATACATCAAGGCCGTGATAGAGCAAGTTGTGGAGATGCCCCGAGAGGCCGAGACTGAGTGAACTGAGAGATGCACTTTGGGGCCGTGATCGATGGAGTTTGGAGATGCACTGGGAGGCCGTGATCGAGCGAGTTTGGACATGCACTTCAAGGCTAAGATCGAGTGAACTCGGAGATGCACTCCGAGGCTGTGACCGAGTGAGTTTGGAGATGCACTTGCAGTCTATAATCGAGCGAGATTGAAGGAGTACTTAGAGGAGGTCGATTTGGAGGGAGGTGCAACGGCAGCTGAGACTCCATTCATTGGTTAACTTGTAATTGTGGGAATGTAGAGAGTTGAGTACAACATCCGCCGAGAGATGAGAAACTGGCTGGGAGTGGGAGACTGTTGATCTTGGGATGATGCTGTACATGGTGTATGCTGTACTCGGTGTTAACCCATGATTATGGCATGGAGAGATAGAGAGGGATGACTTAACTTGGTGTTCTTAGGTGATGGTAGAGTTGAGCACAAGGAAGAGAGAGATCAGAGGAGATGGGGGAAATCATCATGAGAAACTGCGACTTAGAGAATGTAGTGTGCGAGTCAATTGACCATCGCCAATACGGCAGGTACTGGTCCTGATTCGGCGGGTAATCACACCAATACGTGGTCATCTAAACCCAATCTCGCAAGTTGTTCTCCTTATTTCTCATAGCCGCTCGTATCCTCCATATTGTATTCATCTTCATCCCCCATATCTGTCTTTCTCGTCCACAACTCTACCATCATCGCAAGAACACAAAGTTCATTCATCCCTCTCTATCTCACCATGCCATCATCATGAGTTAACACTGAGTGCAGCATACACCGAGTACAGCATACACCGAGTACAGAATACACCTGACATTGTCTGTCATCCACTCATTCTCACGATTTCGAGTTGACCCCTGAATATTGCCTCTGCTTATGGCGTACCTCCCTTCCGATTGACAGCCGCCAGATTGATCACCTCCAAGTACTCCTCCAATCTCGCTCGATCATAGCCTTTTACAAGTGCATCTCCAAACTCGCTCGATCGCAGCATCAGAGTGCATCTCTGAGTTCACTCAATCTCGACCTCCATGGGCATGTCCGAACTCGCTCGATCACGGCCTCCAAGTGCATGTCCAATGTCGCTCGATCCGGGCCTCCAAGTGCATCTCCAATCTTGCTCGATCACGGCCTCCAAGTGCATCTCTGAGTTGACCCCATCTCGGCCTCCCGGTGCATCTCCAAACTAGATCGATCACGGCCTCAAAGTGCATCTCAGAGATCACTCGACCTCGGCCTCCAAGTGTATCTCTGAACTCGCTCGATCACAGCATGCCAGTGTATTGCTGAGTTCTCTCAATCATCATTTTCAGGCGCACCTCGAATTGCTCTCAAGCACCTCCTTCGGCCAGTCCGGATAAACCATGTGTAAATGGGTAGCTATATAGATACATAGATACATAGATGCGAATACAAACTCAATACATGACTGTGATTCGAGGTGCTCCCAGATTTGTCGCCGGTGCTCCCAGGTGCTCCCAGGCTTGTCGTTGGCGCTCCCAGTTACTCTCAATGCCGGCAGGAATGCCCTCCTAGGGTCTGATACTCTCCTGAGATTGACGCATCTAAGTTTACACTCCACATCCTCTCAGACACTCCTTGAGGCTTCCAGTGACTAAAATACATTGTGCTAATGCTATGCAACGCAACTCATTGCCTGTGCGACGGGAAGAGTGTAATTCTCCATCAGAGGGTACGACGTTCCGTCAGAGCCATCAGAGCCGTGCGGAACACCCGGGTGTTTCTGACAGAAACTCGAGTTGTTGCGGATGGCCTTTATTGGCAAAAATGCTACTGACGATTTCGCGTCCACCTCCTACAATTGAGCACCCACAGCGTGTCAACGAATTTTGTGGAGGCTCGGTACGCTACACATCACTGAACTGCATTGCGCAGTTCCCAAATTGAGTTTTACGCCGTCAGTCTTTTCAATCTGTCCTTGTATACAACTTCACAAATATGCATACAATGTCTCACAGATCTGATTTTGTTGCTTGTAGCTCTACAGTCAATATTTAAGAACCCGCAGTGTGCTGTACTATAACGTTACTTTGAGCAGTCTCAATAGTCCGATTACCCAGCCTTCTGATTGCTACCGCCATGTCGGATTCACAATCCTTGAACACCTCATTGCTAGAGGTCATGATCTCTTCCATATATGAATGTGTTATTATTCGTGATATGAGCGACCTTACTTTACAAATCATCTTCGATGCTTCGGGGGCTTCAAAGAATGTATGCTCGAAATGTCCTATTGGTTGGAATGATTCCAGACATGCCTCTTGATGGAGATTGTGTTTGCACTGTGCAATTAAGGAGACTGGCTGCCCTGGAATCATATGTATTGTTTGTCATCGAGTTCTTCACCATCCATCAGAATGTGGGACCAGCTCAATGGGGAAACACTTGCTGGCAAACGCTCATATGGCAAAGTTAAACGAATTGACTGTGACAGAGGATATTGAATTGACTAGTTCGACAGTCGATGACACAGCTTTGGCCATCATGAAGAGGCAAGACAGTTGAAGAATTACAATTGTAAGTTCGCTGAGGAAATTCATATTTGACATCCAGGTTAAACCATATTGACCGATATGACAGACAAAACACTTCAAACTGGCAGCTAAGGACTTTGACACTTCCGGCTTTCACCAATACACATGGAATCGCTACCTCATGTTAGGAATTCATTCAGCTCATATTCCATGGAATGCTATATCAGATCTCGAGCAACGCCAGTCATATAAAGCATTAAAAAGTGACCAAGTGCTGCCGTCCGCTGTGACCCTGAGCAATATTTGCCAGAGGGAATATGCACTGACCGTGGATGCAATTAATAAGCAATTTCTGTCACGTAATACAGTCAGTTTAGCATTGGACAGATGGACATCAACAAACAAACCAGCAATAATGTTCGTGATTGCTTGCTATATAGGTCGAATTGAAGCATTTCGTGAAGTTCGACTCGATTTCAATGAGGTTGATCGCCTATTCGTTTCCTGTTTCGAAAGCTAATTAAGGATGATAGGTCATGGGCCAACATTCTAGAGCGAGGCTAGCTCAAGATTGGAAGGAGGTGCTTGATCATTTTGAGCTTACTGACAGCCGTTTGCTGGCAATTACGACTGACAATCCTTCCTCAAATTACTCGATGACATGCGAGCTGCAATCAACACCTGAGGCCTCCGGAATCGAGTGGCCTGCAGAGAGGAACCACATATGATGCATGGCACACGTCATACAGCTTGCTTTAGGTGCATTCATAAGCAGTCGCGGTGTAAAAGGCCGCTCCAAGTCTTGAGAAGCCCATGAGCGCGATCGGCAATCTGGAGAGAATGAAAGCATAGACATTGGGAACAGTCAAAGACTTCCAAAAGAGGGCAATGCTTGAATCAACGAGGTGTTGGCCCTGAGTCCAGGTTTAGCAAAGATAATTGAGAAAGTACGCATTTCGACATATTTTGAATGTACTGAAACTGACCTTCATTTTGAAGAGAATGCTTGCTGTATTGATCATGCTGACACCTGGTTGTCGAAATGAGTTCATTGATTGTCAAAAAGCCAAAGTCCGCATCGCAGTACTACCCATTATGGATGTGAAGACACGTTGGAACTTGACACTGCAGTTGCTCGAGCACGCCTACCGATTACGAGAATTCATACACGAGTGGCTCCAAAATCCAACGAACAGTGATTACTGGCGACTCTTCACAACTCATCATGAATGGACCATTGTGAAGTAGATCATGGAAGTATTGACGCTGTTCTGATAGGGGTCCCTGTGGTTGTCAATGCGGCATATAGTGTTAGCAATGGGTCCGGGTAACCCGCCAGCGGGCCGGGTTTGGACCGGAAAAACGGTTCGGTTCGGTTCCAGACCAGTCCCAAAACCCGACCCGGAGCTTCTTGGCGGGCCAAACCCGTACCCATACCCATCAACCCGCTGGTTTTGCCAGGTTTGGCTAGACCCGTCGGTTCCAGTCTCTGGTTCTCCTTTTCGGGTTTGTCTATTTATGGTCGCAGTAATATATGTTACTGTTATGTGCAAAATATTAACTTTGGTACATCATTCTCTTTATTGGTTTCATTGGCAGCCTTTATACTCAAAACAAATAGAGACATGCTCACTGCTACATCCTGAAGTTGAGTGTGATCAAGTGTCCATCTTGCATCATTTGTAAGATTCGAGGTCCAGAATAGCCATATTGATTGCTAAGGCAGTCATTCAGCCGGAATTTGATCCGTTTGCACATGCGACTGCGCCAACAATATTTGGAGAGCTGTTGGAGATACATAATGGTGTCAGCGGAAAATCGCAATGCTGCAAGGAACCTCCCAGGATACAGTAGCCATATGTAGATAGCATGCCGTAAATGACCGTCCCACATATGCATATCGGCTCGCACAGCTGACGCAGTACCCAATTCATCATTGATTAACAAATCGAAGCCTGTTAAGACCATAAGCGTTTACCCCTGCATACGTCCTCCATACCTACGTACTATACAGGAAATGGATTCAGGTGAACATATTGTATTGGCTTGTAGGTCATGTGTACACAACCTGCACAATATGTGATTATTGAC
>Ga0307515_10014691_pt1 | contig 14491 bp, 1 predicted proteins | sample 17_EM_MG_FD_194513 | JGI IMG/M metagenome (GOLD analysis project Ga0307515, IMG submission 194513) | Populus trichocarpa ectomycorrhiza microbial communities from riparian zone in the Pacific Northwest, United States - 17_EM | ecosystem: Host-associated > Plants > Roots > Unclassified | place... | reverse complement strand
ACTATCTGCCCTTATTTCTTAATCCTTAGTGCTAAAGCCATTTTCTTTACCTAATAATGTCTTTACGTCCTATTCTTAATCTTTATTACTAGAGTTACTTTCCATACCAGTTAACGCCTCTAGGTTATTATCGCCATCCCTAAAGTCGGTTTCTCTATCTATAAATACCTACTCCCTAGCTAGCAATTTAGGAACGCTACACTTATAGGTACTTAGGGATTGTGCAATATTACTTAAGGAGAAGTTATAATTAATACCGTTAGGGATATAGAATATAATAACTTCTTTAGCAATGTTTAATATAATATAATATCCTTTGTAAGAGGTATATTCTTAAGAGTAGTAGAATATATAAATAAGGGTATAAGTCTGTATGCCTTTAAGTACTAGCTGCTTAGTATTTTAAATATAAGTCCTCCCTTAGCGCAAGGCAGATTAATAGGAGTTATTATACCGTCTATATAAGGCGGAGCGCTTATAAAGGGCTTAGCTAGAATACTAATTAAACCACCCTATAACGCACTAATAGCTCCTTTATTATAGATAGGGAGTAAATATATAAGATTAACTAGCTAAAATAAGTCTACTGCTTAAACAGTGTCCTGTTCCGTAAAGAGTAAGTATTAGGAGTGGATTATATAATGCTATTCCTACTAGTAAGGCGTTATTAGGGGTTTATTATTGGCTTTTAGTTTTAGTTTATAACTTTATATAAACGCCTCCGAACCCTACTACGGCGTCTATTAGGTATTATTAGCTATTTATATTTAGTAACAGCTTAGCTAATAGTTACTCTTAGTAGTTCCTCACTTATAGGTCACTCTAGGCGCCTATAGTATTATCCGGAATTAGACCGCTATAAATAGTCTTTAGCTAGAGAGAGTATTAGTAGCAAGAGCTTAGAACCAGTATAAAAGAATTAAAAACTATAAGTGCTGTAGAGTAAAAAAAACACTACGTAATAGCGCCCTTTATACCCTTCGCCTAAGACTAACACTAAAAGCACAGCTTTAATCTAAAAATATTAAACTATATAAGCTGCTTCGCCGCAAAACTAAGTTATATTAACAGTTATAGGATAATCTCTTTACCGCCTATAGCTTCCGGGTATTTAGGGGGCTAATGCCTCTACTAGTATCTAGTATCTAAAGCCCTTCTTATAATATTAAATAAGTCCCCTATCTAGTTATAAGCGTAAAACTTAGCTTAGTCAGATTATTAGTTTTAAACGATAATTAACTATTAGGGCTACCCCTAAACACTAGTATATAGAGCCCCTTATCTAGTTTTAGATAGAGTAGGAATTTTATTTCTAAACTTCTTTTTAGTTATACTAGAGCTAGCCAAATACGCCGCAGCTTTATCTCCTAACGCCTTACTTACACTATATACCTTAGAAACCATAACATAGCGCTTAGAAAGTAGTATTGCTTTTACCCACGTTATATAGGTTTAGGCAGAAATATTAATTTTTAAATAACTTATACAATTTTGGTTAACAAATTTATATAAACCCCTTTAGCCGCTAAAGTATACGGCGTTTATATAAGCTTTTTTATGTTAATACTAATAAAAGCTAGAGTTTATTAAGACTATTTTATAATTTAATAACTAATAATAGCTAAGCACTACTTACAAAACTAGAGATTGATACATTAGTCCTTCCGCACTAATATAATATTTTAGTTAAGTATTTATATTTAGTAACAGCTTAGCCAATAATTACCCCTAGCAATGCCCCCTTTAATTAAATAGCTACCGTTAGATTTAGTCTAGTAGTCTGCGCTTTTAGGTATAGGCAGTATACTAAGTAAGGAGTAATTATAGCTAACGGATATTACGCGCTAGCTTTAGGGTGAAGGGGTCGCTAATATACTTCGCCTTATTTAGGTAGTATTAACCTTTCTTTCTAAACTTAGTCTTAGCTCTACTAAGTAGAGGAGGAAATATTATAAAGGGCATTTACCTTACTTTTAAATGTCCTTAAATTAAGCTACCTTTTCTTTAGATACTAAGCCTTGTTAAAATATAGTTCTTTTCTATACTTATTAAATAAGTCCTATTATATATAATGCCTTAGACAAACCTAAATTTAATTGCTAATAATTCTTATAGGTCTATAGGAGGGGCTTAGGAGACAATCTATATATACTATCATGGCTTTATATATTTCCTACCTTATAATTAAGGATAGGAAGAGGATAGTAATAAAGAGGTGGTGGTTTTAAATAATAGTAATGAATTGCGGAGTTCTAGCTACCCTATTAATAGATTACGCTAAAGTAACCTAATAAAAGGGCGAATTAATACTACTAACATCGATAAACCGAGCCGGAGTAACGATAATAGATTATTAAGTAATAATGGAGAACTTAGGATTTAGCGTAATTTAGTAGGCAAGACTTTATAAGTATAATACTATACAGAAGAATAAAGTAGAAATTTAATAAGAAACTATAAAACGCCTATAAAATACCTGGTAGTCTATCTACGTTCTAAAATCCGCACTTTTATCTCTCTTAGCTTGACCTCTTCCGAGCTCTATATAATTTATAATAATCTTTTAAGTTTCTTAACACGGGTAAAAGATTTTATTTACTATATTACTGATAAAGGACAACTAATATATAATAATAGCCCTAAACTCTATAAGTTTCTTTCTAAGCTAAAATACTTATATCCTAAGCAAGTACCAGTTATATTTAAGGTTAGTAGGCTTATAGATTTATATATTAAAGAGTTAAAGAATAATATCTAGTGTATACTCTTTAGCGCTTATTCTATCTATTATAATCTATTAAGTGGAATTATGTGCCTCTACTAGTATAGTGGGAAAGAGTTAGAAGGAAATATAGTGGGACTTCTACTAGTCGCTAAATTTATAGGGCTTCTCTTATAGAAATTTCTCCGGTTTTTTAAGCTAGTAGGATCTATTATATAGGAACTTGTCCAGTATACTAGGTCCGTAGAGCTCTTTATATAGAAATAGATTTATATTAAAGTTATTTTTATTTTTATATATCTACTATTAGTACTTTTTTAGCACCTGCTTTATACCTACACTTGCTAAAATAGTTTTCTAATTACTACCCTTTTTCTTTAAAGAAGTTTCTTAAATTAGGGCTTAAAAAACATATCTGCTAACCCCTTTTATAAGTGACTTAAAAATTGCCTTACCCTCTATTAAGGGTTCCGATACTATATAATTAGTTAGATATAGAAGACTATTAGGAGGTGTCCGTAAATTCCTTTTATAGCTAGTATATTTATTATTAAGTAAATTTATAAAGATTGCTAATAAAGTACTTACTTAAGTAATACGTTCTATCCGTAAGAAATACGGTATACTAGGCGTATAGAATATAATTTATAAGATACTATTATAGGAGACCTCCCGTTCTACTATATATATAATTTAGCTTAACTACTAATAACTACTATATACTGTTTTTATATTTACGTTGTTAATTTCTAAAGGCTTTATAGTTTTAATAAGTTAGATTTTAAAATCTTACTTATAATATTTTATATAAGAAAAACCTGCTTTATAAATAACGCGTTAAGGGCTATATAATTTATTAAAATTATTAGTTTAGCGGTAATATAATATCTCTACTATTATTTATTAGCGCTACCGTGCTAATCTTACGCGTATTTATAACACCAGAAGCCGTTTATTGGTATTACTTTAGGCGTAATAATATATTAAATTACCTGTTCCTCTAGGGTAATTAGTTATACTATAAAATCTGCTTTTACTTAAAGTATAAGTGGTTAAAGCTCGGCCAAACTATAAGAGTAGTTAGTAGGGCAATTAGTAAAGCGGCAGTTTTCTAATATCCCTAATTTAAGCTTTCTATTTTATAAATCTCCACTATATAAGTTCTGGGAAACCAAATTTATTCTAATATTAAGCGCCTCCTAAGGAATAAGCTGCTGTTTAAGTTGCTTTTATAAACTGGTATATAATATGTAATAGAATGCCTCTTTATTAAATTTTATTAAGTTATAGCTACTCTATATATTCTTCAGACTCCTTATTAAAGCCGTTACTATCATCCTCCTTACTTATATATTTATTATTTTATACTTTTAAGCATTAAGAGAAATATATACATTATCTACATTTGTAGATTCTCTCTAGGGCTATACTATTAAATAGGCCCAAGCCTTTATCTAGAGCCAATCTATCTCTTATAGGACCGCGCTTAGAGACAGCACTTTCTTCATTAATGGTGGTACCGTGTCTTTAGAGTTAGTTATTGGGTTCTAAGTTAGGCTCCTAACTACTAACTATTAGATAGAGATCTGCCTTCTTACTATAATGTTTATATAGAGGATGATATAAATTTAGAGGATAATCCTCTAATCCCTATTAGTATAAATAATTATCTAGAGCTCGTTTATAATAGAAACGATCCTCCTAATTACGAAGGTTAAATATATTAGTAAGTATTTATACACACAGGACACTTGCACATCACTAAGGCAATAATAGTTAGCTTTAATTAATATTAGCGATAGCTTATAATTACCTTAATACTCTATTAGGAACTATTCTAAAATTTAGGTCCTATTATTTAATATTTTTATATCTTTAGATAATAGATTAATACGGAATTAATAAAAGTTTCTATTAAATTGCTGGTTTATTTCTTTGCAAATTTGTTAATATATCCTATTATAAGGGGTTTAAGATAATACTAATGGCCTAAGCACTTCTCCAAGTAACCCCTAGTAAGTATATATTTTCGCCTACGGGCCATAGTATACTCCCTACCAGTAGGTATCTAGGTAAGTAATAGTTAACTCTTCTATAGGTCGCCTAGATCTTAAGGCACGTAATATTTTAGACCTACTAGGCGCCTAAATTTTTTCCAAAATAGGCTTTTATGCTATATGTTACGTGCGCGATTTTACCTAGCCCAAATTAGCCCCACTAAAAAATCAGCCCTACTATATAATTTTTATAACTGCTTATAAGGGCGTCTTTATTTACATTTCCCTAAGACAGTTATAGCTATACTATAAAAAATTTCCGGTGTTATAGATAGCAAAAGTGCGGATTATTTATAAAGCATATTAGTAGTATAGCGCGATTCTATATAGGTACTTAGTAAACTAGCAATCTATACCTTACCCAGCAATCCTTTAATAGATAAATACATTACTCTATATATAAAGGTATTACTAGCGCTAGACTATATATAATAGTATGCTAATAAATATATTAGAAAGCTAAAGATTACACTACCACAATCCTAAATATAATCCCCAACGCGGTTTTAAACGAATAATTATACCTAATATAATATAATAAGCTTTATAAACCTATTCCTTTTATAGCTAAATAGAGTGTAAATAAGGCTTTAGTAATACTAGCCCTTAGTAGATTAGGTTAGAATAATAGGTTATAGGTATTTAAAGGCTCTAAACCCTTTAAACTTAATAGTAGAGATATCCTAGTTATACTATATAATACTTCTTAACTCTTCTAAGGACGGGGCTATAGGCTTACTTATATATCTATATAGGTCCGTAGTGTCACAAGAGCCATATTAGATTAAGGACTATCTTAAAGTAATACGGGATTAAAAGCAGCAATGTTACCTAGTTATATAGAAGATATTATATTAAGATCGCTAAAATGTACTAGACTCCTATACTGTGCCTATAGAACCATAGTATAGCAATTAAGTCCGTTATTTACCCCTATAGTACTAAAGAAATAGAGGTTAGGACTATCCGTTAATATATTTATTAGTAAATATTATATATAAAAACTAGTATTTAGCAAAGGGTCTTAAGGAAGAGTAAAAGAAATTAGTTAAGGCTTATATAGGATATCTAAATAAGGCTAAGAAAAATCAGGAAGGTCTTTAGGGAGAGTAAAAGGAATTGGCTAAGGTTCGCGTAGAATATCTAAATAGGCCTAAGAGAAATTGGAAAGGTCCTTAGGGAGAGTAAATAGAATTAGCTAAGGCTCGTGTAGGATATCTAAATAGGCCTAAGAGAAATCTAGAAAGTCCTTAAGGAGAGTAAAAGAAATTAGCTAATTAAAATAGGGCTAAGAGAAATTGGAAAGACCTTTAAAAAAAGCAGATAGAGCTAGCTAAGGGTTATAGAAGACATTTAAAGAATCCTAAAGATTGCTATACATATTCTAAAAATTCAAGCTATCTAGTAAATAATTTACAGTATCTACTAGCCCTTCTTATACTAGGATAACGTGTTTTTAATTACTAGGATTTATTTAGGAGGTTCAGTTCGCGCTTTAATTAGGGATAGTTAGTATACTATTTATTTCCCCTAAAATCCTTCTTTTAGGGTGCTTATTCTAAAGCTATTAAATATTATTTAACCTTTTTATTCCTCTAATGCTCTAGTAGGTGCTACTAATATTAAATAGCGCCGTAGAGCTAGAGAGAATTTAACGGGTAAGCTATACCTTTAGCTCTTTTACTATAGGAGAAAATTCCCTCTACTTCCTATACTTATCTTATTTCTCTATCTAGGCTTTTAATATAATAAACTCTATAGGCGTTATATATCTCTTAAACCTATAACATATTAGCTACTTAATTTAAAAAGGGCTAAAGGTAAACTTATATTATCTAATAGTCTAGGGCGCTAAGGCCTATTAGAGCTCTAAGTTTAAATCTATTCTACCTCTATCTAGTAATATCCTATTGTTTAAAGCGGATGCCCCTACTAGAATAGATCTAATTCCGTACTAAACTCCTATAGTCCTTACTAGGTAACTACTTTTCCTCTTACCTTTATATTTGCTTTACCTCAATATCTATTCTATTAAAAAGAAGAAATATTATTAACCGTCAAGTAATCGCATTATTAATCCTTTATATATTATTAACCTTTCCTACTTTTCCTATCTTTACTACCTTTCCTACCTCCTTAACCTCTTCACCTTAAAGTCTTTTAAAAAGACTATAAATAATAGCATAATTACGGCTTTATAAAACTAAGGTTAAGTTTAGCGCTAGGTTTAGAAGTAGCTTTAGGAGTCCTCTAGGCGGTCTATATAAGTCCAAGTATACATCTTCTAGAAGTAGAATTTTTAAGCTAATAGTAGTTACTCAGAATAGAGCTTTTAGGGCAAGGCGTCCGTCCTAGGCTAAGTCTCCTACTTCCTCATAGGCTGGGCTCCCCGCTCCCTTATAGGCTAAGCTTCCATCATTAGCTAGGCTTTTATTATAGGCTATACTTTCGTTATAGGCTATGCTTCCGCTATAGGCTAAGCTTTCTGCTCCCTTATAGACTAGGCTTCTATTATTAGCTAAACTTCCTTAAAGCGGGGTTTCTAATTCCTCGTAAACTACGTCTCCTTTACCTTCTTTAGGAGCTTAAAAAGACGAAAAAAATTTAAAGGTTAGACAATTAGTATAGTTGGGTAAGGAATTTAGAAGATTCTATATCCCACTTTTAAGATATTAAACTCCTATAACCTTATTTATAGAATGCAGCCATTACGCAATCTTCTTAATATTATTTAACAATTGCTGTTTAATATAAGTAACCACTTAAGCGAAGGGTATAAGTTTAACCTATAGAGGAATATGGATAAAGCGCGCGAGTAAACTATAATACTTTATTAGTAAGCTCTACTTCTCCCTTTTATACCCAAACAATAGTTAGCCTAAGGAAAGAAAAGCATAAAAGGGTTTAAATTACCGTAGTACCACCACGCGCTTTATTAGATTGCTGTTAAGACCAGGGTATTAAGATTTTATAAGCTATTAACCCTAAGAAAGAAGGCAATAGGGTATAAATAAGGAAGAAGTATAAAGGTTATAGGGGGTTTATAATCCTTAAGGATCGTAAACCTTTTGCAATTTCAGCTTAGCATATATTAACCTCCTTGCCTTATTATTCCCTAGGACACTAGCTTATTTAAACTCTACTACTATAACTTATACTCCATTAGAGATTTATAACAGGATACTAAAGCTAATTAAAGTTAGGATAGGCGGTTATCCCCCTAATTAAGTAAACTAAGTTTACCTACTACTATAAAGTTTAGAAGCTACCACTAATATACTTTTTTAAAGATATATAGGATGCGTAAGCTGCAATAATATTTCCTATAAAGGATTAAAGGCTAAAATATTTTAATAGACTAAGGGTGCGGTATAGGGCACTAATATATAAAGCTGCTTTTTACCCTAGAATAGTAGGAATATATAATTACCTTTAATTACTTATTGCCTTGCCGCTACTTTACAGCTATTATTTATTACTTTCCTCTTTACTAATCCTTTATAAAGCCGTATTTTATCCTACCCTATTTCCTTTAGCTATTTCTAGGACCTCTATATATAATATTTATATATTAATATAGATGCCATCTCCCGCCATTTAATAATCGCTACGGTTATGCCTTCCTTCTTTAACTTTATAACCGCTTGCCTTATACTCTATTTTAGAGGCCAATTATAGGGATTAATATGCTCTATAATTATAAGTTATATAGTACATTCTACTACTATTATAGTGGCGTTATTATTTACAAAAAGATTAAGTAATAAGGAATTCTTAAAGGTTATCCTAGTATACGTATTATATATATTACTAGCTAGCTTTATTATAGAGGTTAGAAGTTTTCTATATTTTCTCCGCGAATACTAATATATATTAACATAGTTTCTAATAAATACTTCTTATTATCCTAATATCTATCTAATTTATATTATTATAGGGATTATAATCTTTATAATTAGAATAGGGTTAATTATAGGTTTTATAATTTAGTGCATAAATAAACCGAATTCTCTCCTATTGCTAACTTCTCCTACAGCGGAAATCCTTATAAAAGGTAAATTTTAAAATATATCCTTTTATTTATTACCTATATAGGATATATCTTAACTATTACGTTTATAGTTATTAACGTACTTAGGGTAGACGATAAAGATAATAATACGTTAAAAGGAGATAATAAATACCGGCATATTACTAACTTAGTCTCGCTAATAGTTAACGCTCTCTATACGCTAATTGTGTTTATCCTCTTAATACGCCGTTAAGATAATAACCTCCTACCCTTAATATCTCTATATATAGCATCTTATTTAGGCTTACGCTAGGGTATAAGATTTTATATAACCCTATAGAAATGCGCCCTCCTACTTCACCTAGCGCAAAGCCTAATATTAAATTAAATCTCTAATTTAGTTTAGTCCTTTAAAACTAGCGTAGATACGTTATTAAATATAAGGAGGTAAATATTATATTTTATTAGAGTCTTAATTTTTTATATAGAGCTTTTACTAAGATATATATTTTATTTTTAAAGTATAATAAATATATAGGAGTCCTAGATTCCTTTATAATAGAATAAATTAATTACGGTCTATATAGATTTAATAAATAGTATATAGCTTAGGTAATACTAGCAGTAAATAGGTCTTAGCCTTTATAGTAACAGTTTCGCTATCGTAAAGTAAATTACTATATATTAAACTAGCCTATATATAAAACTTAATCCACACGCTAGGGAACTCCTAAAATTATATTACTTATATAGTAGATAAGAATCTATCTAGTAGCATCTTTACCTCTATTTAGCTATCTAGCGCTCCGTTAGTAAATGCATTCGCAAAAAAGGTCTTTTCTCTACCCTACTATTTTATAACTTACTTAACCTAACCAAATTACGCATAAATAAAGATCTATACGCTGCTAAATCTACTACCTTAAATATCTGGTTCCTTAGGTTTATCGGATTTAACTAATTTATAACTAGATATTTAATAAACACTTATAATAACGGTTCGTACCCAAAGCTCTTTTACAATTCTTATTCTACTAATACTTAATATAATCTAGAATAATTACCCTTCCCATTAACGCTAAGCCTCCTATAAATACTCAATTATGCAGTTATATATATAAGGGGGAGCGTTTTATTAATACTTTAGACCAGCAATTTTCTAGAAAAAGAAATGGAGATTTAGAGAGTATAATAAAAGTTTTTTAAACTACGGCTGTAGTCGCACACCAAAATCGGTATTAAAAGAAGTGCAGCCCCTCGCCATTGTCAGCGTTTAGCGATTTTACTATTATAGGTAGTAGCAAATCTAGCGTTACTAGCAGCATTTAATCTAGCGCCACTAGTAACAGTCCCTTACTATTGCCAGTACCTAGCAATACTAATATTACTAATAATAGTTTATCTAGCATTACTAGTAATAGCCAATTCAGTGTTATAAGCGGCTTTCTATAGAGTATTTCCGCTAATAATAAATAGAGCGCCGCTAGCGGCAATTAAGCTAGCGAATTATTAATATACCCGCACTCCTTCCGTTTATATTAATAACTCTTTCCTAATTCCTATCTTACTAAAACTTCCTAGGATACTTTAGCGGGAGCCTATTAAATAAATATAAAAACTGGCTAGTAAAAGTAATAATTAATCTAGATTATAGTTGGGATTAACTTATAGATATACTAAGGGTTAGACTATATACTTGCAAAATATAGTACCGTAAAATCACTAAGGGATTTTATAGAGATGGGCGGTTATAGGAAACCGCTAAAGATAAATTATTAGTAAACCTTAGAGCAACAAGGGTTAACTATAATAAGATTGCTATATAAATGGGATTATATACGCCAATCTAATATATATAAAGATACTACATATATAGATTATGCCCTCTTAACTCTAGAATATTTTACTTACCACCTTTACAGTCTACGCAAAATTAAAAAACCTAAACTCCCTTCTGTCCTAGACTAATACGCTCTATATAGTAATAATGGTAAAGATATAGTAAAGAAAAGTTAGACTAATAAGGAGGAGATAGATCTTCTCCATTGGCGTAAAAAAGAAAAGGGTTTTTATAAGATCGTAAAGTTAATTCCTAGTAGGATAAAGTATGTATATATAAAGCGGTATACTTATATTATAAATAACCGTTAAAGGAAACTAAAAACTAATACTAGGAAACGGCTGTAGTTAAGATCTAAGATAAATTAACTCTTAGAGCTAGTTCGTAAGACCTATAATTAGGAGGAAATTATAGGAAAATTTATAAATAGGATACTACACTTATATGCATCAATGTATTATATATTATACCCCTATTACACTAAGCGGAAGTCCTAACCCTAGACTAATTTAGATACTAAGAAAGTTATAAAGTTATAAAAAAAAGGACTTTTATAGGTAGATATAGGAAGGGATATAGGAAGAAGACTAGATTTATATAGGAATAAGTTAAAATAGTTTAAATAGGTAGTCTTTCTGGTAGTTACTCTAGCAAATTATATATCTATTAATTTAAATAAAGTATAGGCTATAGAATCCCTATAGTATATCTTAGCCTATTTATGCTATAATAAAGTAGGGCGGCCTTTTTTATACCTATATATAAGCCTTATAATCCCTAACATTATATTAATATTATAGTAAGTACGGATAAGTGGCGCTGGCTAGCTATTCGCTGTATCTAGTAGCTTATACCCTTTCCGCTACTTCTACCTAGTTATCTAATAGCCCTTATAGTATATAATCAGCGGCCGTCCTACCTACAGCCTAACTATGGAAAAAATTACCTATTTAACCTCTTCTTAGACCTAATAAAACTCTCTAATAATTATAATGCTAGTAAAAGAGTAAGAGCCTAATAAATTAAATGTAGAGCAGCTAAGAATAGCGGGCTCTTCTAATTTAGAATCTGGTACGACTTAATTTATATTAACCTCTAATATACTACCGTAGAAAGGATTTTTGCCGCTAGTTAAGCAAACCATATTACTATAAGGGAAGGAATTAATTATTAAGAAGGGATACTAAAAGGTAAGATAGTAAGTATAACTTCCGTAATATATATTCTAATTAGATAGGACATTATTAAGGCTATAGATAGTATTTTTAAAGAAGGGTCTAATAGTAACGAGGTATATACTAAAGGCCGCTTAAAATGCTAGCACTTTACTAATTACCTAAAATTAGGGAGGAAAGCGCAAGAAGAATAATAAATGCGTTATTATTCCACCTCTAGCTCTATTTTTAACTTTCATAATAACCGTACTAGAGAGGAAGCTTAAAGAGTCTTAAACTTTAATACAGAACTAGCTTGCTAAAATTAAGAAGGGAACGGAAAGGAAGGTTGTAATACTAGAGGAAGCTACTAAAAAACAGCGCAAGGAAATTAAAAAGGGAATAAAAAAGAGGGTTATAATACTAGAGGAAACTACTAAAAAACAGCGTAAGGAGATTAAGAGAGGGATAGAAAAGAAGGTTATAATTTTAAAGGAGGGTAAAGCCAATTAACTTTAAGGTCTTAATTATATAATACGGTATAGTAAGGACTTGCTTTAATTAACAATGCGTTTTAAGGGATATAGGTTAGACTATTAGATCTTAAAAAAGAGCCCTATTATTTCGTCTAATATATATAGTTAGGTATTAATAGTTCTACCTTTTAAGTACATAAAATGGCTTCTATAGTACTATATTCCTTCCTCTAGTAACTAATTATAATATTTCCACCTATTAGTCCTTCTATATTTAGCCATACTCACCTCTTAAAAAGGCCGTCTACTTATTCCTTATAATTCCTTTTCTCTTTAACTATCTTAAACGGGCCCGGCGACTTATAAGGCTAGTAGCTAGTTATAATTATATAAAAGACGGACCTAAGGCTAAATATATTAGTAGCTAGGGTTAAGACCTAGAGATTTATAGGATTACTAAAGCTAGAGTTTAGAAGGTGCCTATTATTTATATCTCTATATATAGATCTACTAAAGTTATAAAGGTAAATATTAAGAGAGCCGGTAGAGTTTTAGTAAAGGAGGTAGTTTTTAGGTTATAGATTAGAATGTATTATATCTCTTATATAGATAAAGGTAATAGCTTCGGCAGCTTATATATACTATTTAAGGCGTAAATAAAGGTCTACCGTATTGTTCCGATTATTAAGGTATTTCTAAAGATCTCCGTAGCTCGCCTCTATAAATTATAGCCCTTAAAGATTTAGTGTCTTATAGGGTCCTAAGTATCTAATTTATTAGCGATAGTAATATAAATATAACGGCGAGGATAACTTATTATACTTTATAATCCTAGGATACTCTTCTAGAATCTTAAGTATCTGCCGCTTAATAGTAAAGTTATGTTCAACCTTAAACTTCTCTTTAGGTAATTTAAGCACTACGCCTTATTAAAGACGGAAGACCACAGCAGTAGAGCCGGAAGTATATTTTGTAAGCGCTATAATATAGTAAATAGTGCAAAGACTAATATTTATTTTAAACTGCTTAGTAGATTAGATTCTCTTAGCGCCAATTCGTTTTTAGTTAGCGTTATATCTTAGCAGCTAAGGCTTTAATAAAGACTAACGGATAAGATGGAGTTCCGCTTATCTAAAACAATGTTACGGAAACTAATATCGCTAAAGACTAACCTTTATTAGACAATATAGGATTTACGTTCATCTATATTAAAATATACGAGGTCTAAATTACCACAAAGATATATAAGTGTGGTAATTGTATTAAACAAAAGGTAAGAGAAGGATATGCTAATTTAGGCGGCGAAGGTTGCCTAGGTCTTTACGAAGTGCCTATAGGATTAAGTAGGGTTAAGGGAAAATATAGGCGTAAAGACTATAAAAATCCTTAGAGATTATAAAGTATTGCACTAAAGAAAATTGGTAATCTTAGTAATAGTATATAGGAAGAGTGCCCTCCTAAAGCAATTCTAGGCGATAATATAGAGGAACGTCAGTATATTAGGACTGTAATATTTTAAATAGCTAGAATTGGTATTTTATTTAGAATTGTATATTTAAGTAAAAGTATAATAACTACCTAGCTGAGTGCGCCCTGAACGGAAGCTTGGTCGTATAGTAGGATATTTTAAGCTTATTATATTTGTAAATTTATAATACGTTAGGGCTTATTTACTAACTTTTTTTCACCTATTCGCGTTTACCTATTTAACGCCGCTAGGTAGATTAAATTAAGGCCTAATAGGTAGATTTTAAGCGCTACTAGCAAGCGCTTATATAGGGGTGTAGATTAAACAGGTAAAAGCGGTTTGTTTACTAAAGTAGAGCCTTATAAATATAATTAACCCGTTCTTAATATACACACCTTTTTTAATAGGCGGCGACGACGAGCCTATATAGAATAGCGTTAGTAGCGTATAGAGGCCTATATATACTGCTTTGGATATATAAGGCTTTATAGTTAAGGTTAGTATAAATTACGTAATACGTATAATTCTTTAAAAAAAATACTACGATTAAGGTCGGGTTAATTAAACGAGAATTCCGTTAAATTTTCCAAGGAAAATTTCCAAATTGCTGACTTACAGCCAGCAATTTGGTTCCTTGGGGAAATTTAACGGAATTCTCGCGCCTGTGGCGGGCTTTTGTCCTTCTAAACTCAGTCTGCCCTACTGCTACCCTGCTACTGCCCTCTACTGCCTATTACTGCCCTCTACTGCCTACTACTGCCT
>Ga0307515_10014690_pt1 | contig 14492 bp, 1 predicted proteins | sample 17_EM_MG_FD_194513 | JGI IMG/M metagenome (GOLD analysis project Ga0307515, IMG submission 194513) | Populus trichocarpa ectomycorrhiza microbial communities from riparian zone in the Pacific Northwest, United States - 17_EM | ecosystem: Host-associated > Plants > Roots > Unclassified | place... | reverse complement strand
TATGCTTAGTGTTAAGACTCTAGGAGGAGTATATTATTAATAAAATTTAGGGCATAGCTAGAAAAGTAATAAGGGAGTATCTAGATTGCTAAAGAAATAAACTAATAAGGCATAAGCTATATAGAGGGCTATAACCTATTAAAATACTAGAGAGACTATAGGAGGTTATATTATGGGACTTTATTATTAAGTTACTAAAGTTAAGAGATTTTATTACCAGATAAGATTATAACGTAATCTTAGTAATAGTAGACAAGCTTATAAAGTGGGGATACTTTATAGCGTGTATAGAAGAAATCTTAGCGGAAGATGTCGCTAGAATCTATATTAAAGAAGTGTTTGCAAGGTATAGAGCACTAAGTAAGATTATATTAGATAGAGATTTAAGATTTATAGCAGTATTCTAGGAGGTATTCTTAGCGGAGTAAGGAGTTAGAGTAGTAACTTCTACTGTATATTATCTATAGATAGACGGTTAAATGGAAAAATTAAATTAGACACTAGAACAGTATTTAAGGCACTATATTAATTACGCGTAGAATAATTAGGTATTATTACTACTAGTTATATAGTTTATATATAATATAACACCTTAAGAAGGAATAGGCATATTACTATTTAAGGTAAATTATGGATATAAGCTAAGGACATTGTTGTTATTACAATAGGTAAAGAAAACAAGTAGCACAGCTAAAGAAAAAATAAAGACGTTAATGAATCTTTATATAGACCTTATAGAATTAGTAAAAAAAGTATAAGAGAGAATAAAAAAGTACTATAATGTTAGGAGATCTAAGGGACTAGATTTTAAGGAGGGAGATAAAGTGTGGCTACTATATAAAAATTTTAAGAGTTGATGACTAAGTAAGAAATTGGACTATGTTAGACTAGGACCTTTTAAAATTACATAGAGGATTTTACTAGTTACGTTTAAGTTAGACCTATTAGCTAGAATAAAGATCTACCCTATATAGTATATCGCAATACTAGAGCTAGCGTATAGAAATATTAAGCTACCGGTTTATAAAGCAGACACGTATAGAGGGCAAGAAGAAGATAAATAGTAAGTTTTAAAGATCGTTAATTATAAGGATATTAATAATAAAACATAGTATAAGGTTAAGTGGATAGGCTATAATAAGACTACCTGGGAGCTATTAGAGAATTTAAAAAATGCTATAGAAAAGGTATAGAAGTATTGGAAGAAATTAGGTTAGGTAATATTAATAAAAAAGGATCGCTAAAGAATAAGTTACCTAAGGGGGACCTAAAAAGAGTAGTTGCTGAACTACTTAGATCTGTTTCCTTTTCTATTAGAGGAGAATCCGTTCTTTTATTACTAAGTTCCTATAGACCCTATTCTACAAGTTTCTACTCCTTAAAACGCACCTTCTTATATACCTTTTTAAGACGGATTAGTTAAGCGGACACAACTAGACGAGATTTAAGGGCCCGTTGCTAAGCATTGGCAGCCTCCCGTTTAGCGTCCTAAGAACGGCGCAATTTAGTAAGAGTAATAGATAGTTTATTATTTAGCTGCGCAATAGCAGATTAAATATAAGACCCTAAAATAAATTAATTAGGGAACCAGACGACTATTAAGAGTAATAGGTCGCGTATATTTAGCATTAAAGACGAAGCGAACGTTATAGGACGAATAAATATTCGCTTTAGTGTACTTTAAGCAAGAGGATAGTTGTTATAAAGATAGGTTCGCCAACGTAATATAAACTAACCCCTCTTTTAAATAGCGAGAATATAGAGATGGTATAATCTTACCTAGAGATAATATCGCAGTAATAGTGCGAATATAATAAGCAGTTAAGGACGAAGAGATTGCTTTAGGTATAATGAGTAATAATATTAACCAAATTAATTAGACGGACATTATACCTCTAGTAAATGACTTAGAGATGTTTTAAATCTTCGAGGACAAAGATAGAGAGGAGAGAGATAGTGTTACGGACGCTTTAAGTACGATATTGCGACTACTAGGAGAAGAGTCGGAAGAAGCTAGTTGGTTAATTTAGGCACGGTCTAAGATAGAGCCGATAGAGCTATATAGCGAGGAATAGTAGCTAAGGTTATGTGGGGTGATCTATATAATCTATACGATCTATATAATCCGTAATAGAGTAGATAGAGCACATGTATATTATATATAAGAAGGATTTTATAGGAGTACGGTTGTGTATTTAAGGACCCTTAGTCCCTACCTAGATAGTTCCTTCCTTATAGTGATTCTTAGAATATAATTAGAGTTAATCTATTAGGCAACTACTCTACTAGTTATTATTACGTTGTTAACTTTAACTTGCTTTACCTACATACCTAGCCTAATAATAAGCCCATTATAGTTCCTGCTACAAGGTTCCGTTACACTTATATTAAAGTAAGGAATATATAAGAGACCTTATAAGAGATCCTAGAAAGCCTTATAGCCCTATAAAATAGCCTAGCTTCCCCTTCTTAAAGCCTTAGCTAACTTATTTACTCTATTAAATATAATATACTAGGGAGTACGGATATAATAATAAAGTAATTAAAGTCTATTAAGCTTTTTAATCCTTAACCCCTATCTAATAGGATAGATCCTACCTTTAAGAATTAGAGGATGTAAGTATAAGGAAAACTCCGCATTAACTATAACTATTTCCCCTCTAAAAAAGCTAAGATGCTTTACCTCTTTAATTAAACTATAATAGATGCCTAACGTTACCTTTAAGCTAAATTTAAGGACGACTTCCCTGTCCGCTTTATATCTGTTAATAAAATGCTATAATATTTAGCCGCTATATATATAAACCCAAATAAAGTATAGGATATGCGTTATAACTATAATGGCTTAATAATAAAGTTAAACTAATCCTTTACTAAGTTTTAGACTTAATTCTTATACTTAGCGGGCGAAGGCTAGGTTCCCCTTAAGAATTACCGTTTAGACCTATATAATAAGCCAACGGTTTAACTATAAGAGAAGATTGCGGTAGCCTTAGATAACCTACTAACCTACTAAAGACTTATAGCCTAATATTTGTTACTAGACTTAGAACTAAAGCGAATTAATACCCATTTTAATTAATAAAAAAGGGCCCGTAGTAGTAAAACTTATTAACTATATCTATAGGAGCTAGAGTAGGAAGATAAGCTATAACGGCTCTTATACTAAAAGCGGTCCTATTTATATACTAGAGAGCCTTACCCAACTAGCCATATACTATATTATTAGCTAGTACTTATTATAATACTCTAATTAGCCCTATCTTGGCTATATACTATAACTATAATAAGGAGAAGTACTTTATCTTATTTTACCTAGAGCTAAAGAATATAGGCGATATTAAGGAGATAGAGGAAGGAGAAACGTCTAACGAGTTAGGAAAAGAAAAACCCTAGGGAAAGACTCCCCCCTAAAGTACCCTATTAATCTTAGTTAATTAATAGGTGGAAAGTACTTTATAGTTTTATATATAGTATCTTAAAATAGATATAGAGTTAATATAACCGCCCTTATTAACACTAGAGTAAATAGCTTCGCCTTTATAAATACTACTTATATGAATAATGTTGCTAGGTTTCTAAATATAAAAGCTATTTAACTAGAGAAGCCTATCTAGGTAAAAGGCTATAATAGCTAAGCTGGTTAGCTGGTTACCTATATTTTAAAGTTATATATTACTTTTAACGGATAGCGCTAATATAGTATCCCTTTTTATATTTTAGACCTAAGGTTTTATAATATAATCCTTGGCCAAAAATAGATGTCCTATTTTAATATTTAGCTAAATATATAATAAAGATAACTTATTTAGCTAGAGGATAGACTAAAGGTACCCTCCTTTATTAAGGAAATCTAAACTAACCGTAAGATATTAGCCGTAAAGGCTAACCCTACCTACTAGTAGGATGTCTAGGCCTATAACCTAGCCTTTACCTAAGAAAACGCCTACCACGAAGCTAGAAAGAACTCTATACCGATAAAGATACTCTCCTAAAGTGCTATATTTAAAGAGGACTTTACATATAATAGTAGGATAGATAGTAACATAAATAATGTCTAAATTGCGTAGATTTAACTAGTATGGGGAAGAATATATTAATAGGATATAAGGGATAACCTCTAAAAGATGCGATAGGAACTAAAAGGAATAATAATAACGCCAATACCCTAAAAGCCCCTAAAGTTATATACGCCCCTTATTACGGACCTTATATCGGCAGTAGTACGACTACTAAGAATAGATATAAACGGGTTGGTTAAGATAGTATAGGAGGCGCTGGAACCGATCGAGCTATAGGATAAGAGGTAGCCGAGTCATATAGCCAGTCACGTTACGAGTTCGGAACGTGGGATTTATAAGGCACGTTAGAATATTATATACTTAGATTATTTAACGTACTAATGTACCGAACCTTTACTATAGGGAGGAGTTATATATTTAAGGACATACGGTCTCTATAAATAGTTTCTCTTCTTTATAGTAAATCTTAGAATATAATTAGAGTTAATTTATTAGGTAACTACTCTACTAGTTATATTTACGTTGTTAACTATTCTATACCTATATATCTAGCCTATTAATAAGTTTACCGTAGTATTTCCTATAAGGCTTTATTATATATTTACTACTAAGGTTATAGTAAAAGAAGTTAAATAATATGCTACTAAAAGTAGTAGTTATAACGTTATTAACGGTAGCAACTACCTTAGGATTAGATAATGACACTAGTATAGCAGATACTAACTTTAGCTAGTTACAGTTGGACAATTATAAGCTATAGTTAATTGATTAACAGATAATAATAGGATACTTAAAGAAAGGATTAATAGGATAAGGGCAGTAAAAATTAAGCTACTATCCATTGAGCGATTCTTAGGGGAGAAGTTAAAACTTAAAGTATTTCTTATATAAATGCATTTTAAGGTTACGCAAGAAGGAGTGAAGCTAGTAATGCCTATAGATTAAATAGCCTACGCAGGACTATTCCTATTAGGAAGGGCACTTAAATAGTTTAAACCTTACCTAACGGAGGTATAGGAAAGCGGTATAGTAACTACTAACTAAGAAGTATAATATATATTTGCTAGTTAGAATAGGTTTACGGAATAATTAACGCAAATATTTAAAGACCTAAAAGTAACCCCTACAGCAGAATAAAAGCTTTAAAACTTAACGTAATAAACTTTAGTAATTAAGTATATAATATAGTTTTAAATATTAGCTATATAGGTTAAATAGAATAATAAGGCGCTTATAGTATAGTATAAATAAGAACTTAAAGTAAAAGTCTAGGATATAATTATCCTAATAGAAAATACGGATACTCTTAGGGAATTAATTAATTAAGTAATTAAGATTAATAATAGGATCTACTGGAGAGAGTAAACTAAGAAGGGCTAGGATAGAATTCTATAGTTATATAAGGCGCAAGGTACGCAACAATAAAGTTAAAGTTAAAAACTATAGTATGGCGTAGAGCTAATAGACTTAAGCAGTACTAAAGAAAATAAAAAATAAAATAAAAACTATAGAAACCTAAAGGATAAGGATTAAGTAATTAAAGGTTTAAGGAGTAGAGGCTAAACTAGGGATCTTAATAGCAAAAGACGTTTAGGCGGACTCTATAGCAAGAAAAATGGTTTAAAAAAGGGGCTTATATAAATTGCGGAAAATAAAGTTATTTTATTAGACTATAGAAGCAGTTAGAGCTACTATATAGTAAGAGAAATACAACTAGTAGACGATATATACGTATAAAGGGATAATAATATACTATAAGGAATAAAAGAATATTTAATTAAAAGTTTCGCGTTTTGTTATAATAATGCATGCTAAATTTATAAAGACGCTAAGTATAGTATAAGCTATTAGCCGCAGGAGCTAAAATTATTAGAGTTTAAAGGAACTAATGAACTATCTCATAGATCGGATATTAAGGACGATAAATTTAATATAGGCGAAATATTTAGTAATAATAAGGTAATAAAAGTAGCTTACTAGGAGTATATAGACCTTAAAGATATTATAAAAGAAGTAGAGGATAATTCTATTATAGAATAAGGAACATTAATAGGGATTAAGACCCTACTAGATATAATGTCTATTGCTTTATAAGATATAAAAAAAGTAGGATAATAAACTATTTTAGCACTTAATAAAGGTAAAAGGCCACAGGCTTAAGATTTTTAAAAAGAGATAAAAGACGCTTAAGATTCTTAAGAAGAGATAAGATATGCTTAAAGACCTATAATAGATAATAACCAATAGAGCAGAGTAATGGCTTAGTTTAGCGATATATAAATAAGCTCGGGACGAAGTTTCCTAAAGGTATAAGATTCTTAAGATAAGATAAGTAAGATTTAAGATTTTTAAAATAAGATAAGAATACTATAGAAGCCTAGTTAAACTAAGACTAAAGCAAAGCTTAGGGTTAAGAGTTCTATAGGACTAAGACTTTAACATATAAATAAGGACTATTAAGAAATACAACACCAAAATTAAGAAGTAAGAAGACTTTAAGGATTTACTTATAAGGCGTAAAATAAAGGAAACCATAGAGGAATTTAGACAGAGAATCCTTATATAATAAGAATAGAAACTAAACCAGAGATCTAATATACTAGGTTATACTAGGGATAAAGCACCTATATAAAGAATTACTAATAGGCCTAAGACAGGCATACTAAAAGTAAAATAGCTTACTAAACTAGAAGATAAAGAGGATTTAGGGATCCCTACTAGGTTTAAAGAACGATATATAAAGGGCTATTACAATATAATAATAAGAAGATACTTTTTTACGGACAAGCCGTATATACTCTAATAGCTATACTAAAAGTAGTATAGACAACGGCATAACGATAAGTGGAAAGATTTTTATATATAGTTAGATAAGCAAGATATCTAGGATCACCCTATTATAGAAAAGGCTATAACTTATATTAAAGGAGCCTTAATTATAATATTAAAGGATCTAAAGGAATAATTAAAGGACTAAAGAAGTAAGAGGTAAATCTTAATACTTATAAATAAAGTCATAACGTTTAAATTAATATAGTAAAGGTTTAAACTTAAAGATAAAGATAAGTTAAGAGTTAACCTAAAGCACCTAGCATATTATACGCTACTATAGGTTGTGTGTGTAGATAATATATATAAGATGCATAAGAATCTAAAAGAAAAGAATTAGAAGTACCCTATAAGAATATATTAGGCGCTAGATAAGCGATAGTATAGAAATACTAAATATATATATAGATGGCATCTAATAGAAGTTTAGGAGTTAGAAGACTTAATACTTTAATTAAGAAGATTTCTTATAGAAAAATACTTAGATAAATAATAGTAGTAGGAATACCTAGAGAATATATGTCTATAGTATATAGAGGATAAAAAATAAACTAGATATTAGATAAAGAGTAAGCTAAGTATAATAGGATTAAGTAGCTAATAGTTAGGAAAAGTGGAGGCCTATAAAACTAAAAGGAGCTAGTAATAGAGCTTTAGACCCTTAAAGGAATTTAAGAACAATACCTAAATTTGTAAGTTAATTAGCAAGATTAGTAGTTTAAAATACTTATAGATAGTAGAGTAATAAGGAACTATATCTTACTAGTAATAGTTAAAAGAATAGGATTACCTTATAGATAGAAGGAATAACCTTACCTATTAATTATAATTTTAGGAGATCTAATAACCTATAGAGGAGGGATTATTAACCTTAAAATAGGACCTATTTAAATAACCATTAAAGGGAGACGAATTAAGATATATTTCGATATCCTACTATTAAAAAGGGATAAGGTAGTATTAGGAATGCCTTAGTTATAGAAATACAACCTAAAAATTAATTAGATTACGAGCTAGGTTAATATTAGAGATACTTAATAACGTAAAATATAATAATAAACTAAGTTAGTATAGTACTAAATTAGAGTAATATATAAAGAAACTAAGTAAGGCTTAAGTTATATACTAAAGAGATACTATAAGTATAGTAAGAAACTATAGAGCCTAGAAAGTAAAAAGCTAATAAGTTATATAGTATAGGATTATAAGATAGAGCTAGAACTAAAAATAAGTTTAAGGTTCTTTCTAACCTATAAGCTTACTTAAGAGGAGTTAAAAGCACTTAAAGAGTTTATCTAAGAAAACCTATAAAAGGGATATATTAGATTATTATAGTTATTAGTAAATTATCTAGTATTATTCGTACTAAAGAAGAACGGAAAACTTAGGTTATATATTAACTATAAATAGTTAAATAGCATTACTTGGAAGGATAGGTATCCTTTACCCTTAATTAGCAAAATCTAGAATTAGATAGGTAATATATAAATTTTTATAAAGATAGATCTAAAATAGGCGTACTATTAGATTAGAATTAAGGAAGGTAAAAAAATAAAAAGCAGCTTTTAAATTAAAGGAAGGACTATATAAACTACTAATTATATAATTTAGGTTAATAAATACACTAGTAATATTCTAGAAATAAATTAATAGTATATTAGGAGAACACCTTAATAAGTTTATTATAGTATACCTTAACGATATTATTATTTACTTAATAACTTAGGAAGAATATAGGGAATACATTAAATAGGTTTTAAAAAGACTATAAAAAGAATAGATACTAGTAGCAATTAAAAAATATGAGTTCTTTATAAAGAAGACTAATTTCGTTAGATTTATTATTTAACTAGGTTATATTAGTATAGACCTAAAGAAAATTAAAGCTATAGTAAGTTAGTAAGAACTAGAGAATGTAACGTAGTTAAGGTTATTCTTAAGGTTTTATAACTACTACAGGAGGTTTATAATACAGTAGTTAAAGAAAAAGGAACTATAGGCATAGGGAGACAAATAAAAAAAAGTTATTTAAGGAACTTAAGGAATTATTTACCTAGGAGCTAATCCTTAAAATCTATTAACTAAGGCTAGATATATTAAACTTTATACAAGAAGTATATTTACTATAAAAGTATAAAGGCATATAGCATCTAGTAGCATACTATAGTTGGAAAATAATTGTCACGGCACTGACCTGACACGTTGTTATGATTCAGTGTTGTCATGACACGAGCACGGACCTGACCCCTGAGCGACGTGTATATATACCACCTCACCTCCTACATAGATCCTCACACGACATCGTTTGTCAATCATACACAGTCACCTCGTACATCGTACCTTGACAGTCCGCACGTACTGTGACAATAATACTATTAGAGTTAAACTATAACATCTATAATAAGGAGTTATTAGGTATAGTTATAGTACTTAAAAAATAAAGAGTATTCTTATAAAGTATAGAGAAACTATTTATAATTAAGATAGATTATAAAAACCTAACGGGGTTCCTAATAATAAAAGAACTTAATTATAGATAGGTTAGATGGGCAGAGATGCTTATAGAATACTATTTTAAGATTTAGTATACTAAAGGCACTAAGAATATAAGGGCAGATATACTAAGTGGAAAGGATAAATTATAGAATAATAAGAAACTATTAGGAGTAATACTATATAAAAATAAAAACAGATTAATTAAGTATAATTACCTTAAGCTAGTAGCAACTTAAGAGGATAGAGAACTAAAAAGAATCTATAAGACACTAGAGAGCTTTTAGGTATAAAGAATTCTAAAAGTATAACTAGAAGATCTATAGATAGATATATACGAGAATTAAGAAGTAAAGTATATTCTAAAAAGCATAGCAGAGCATTTTATAAAAGATTTTTTATAAGGAAATTGTTGGTCTCACAAGGTGATATCACGTAGCTACGGTTCGTAGATAGTATAATAATTGTTCTTAATATAGAAAGCAAAGGATCGTAAGGATCGCAGTGCCTAAGTAGGGGGCTAATGAGTCACCATAAGGGTGACTAATTAGGGACATTGTAACCACGTAACCTCTGTCTATATATTCCAACACTAGCAGTTCTTTCTTTATGCTTGTGGCGCTGTAGGAAGGTAGTAAGGCAGCGAGGCAGCAAGGCAGTAAGGTGTTGGTTTAGCTAAAGGCAAAGTAGTAAAGGTCGAAGATTAGCTATAGGCAAAGCAGTAAAGTATCGGTAAGCTGCGGGCAGAGCAGCAACGGTTAAATCGGAATTAGCTGCAAGCATGGCAGCGGTCTATCCAGGTAGTAGTACGGTACCAGCGACAGTAATAATAGTAGTTAAGCATAGAGCTTGTCTACCAGTCGGTCGGTTAATCGTAGGCGTATAGGCACGATCATTCGGTCGGTGGGTCGCAGGTGTATAGGCGCGACAGCTATCAGATTTAGGTAGCAGTACGGTACGAGCATCGGGTAGTGATAGTGGTTAAACGTAGAGCTCGATCTATTAATTAGTTGTTAGATCGCAGGCGTATTGGCGCGATCATTTGGTCGGTAGATCGCAGGCGTATCAGCGCGATCAGTATCGTAATAGTAGGCATAGTGGCGCTATCAGTTTGTCGATAGTATAAGGCAGTACGGTGCTAGCGCAGGGTTGGTTCCGTAGGCAGATCGGCACGGAGTCTTATTATAGGCTTATTGGGTGGCAGGATATATTAGTTATAGCAGTTATCGGGTTTATAGCTGCCGCAGATACTAGTAGTTCTTTCTTTTATAGATTGCTTGCGTAACTGTGTTAGTTTAACTGCCCCCCCCCCTATATTACTCTCTTTACCTATCCTTCACGGTACCCTCCACGAGAACTTCCTGTCTAGATCACGCTGGTAGCCACCTCTGTAGCTACCTTAGGAACTATAGGAGTCTTAGAATCCTCCACGCTAAATCTTCTAAAGCTTATTAAATGTTTATAGAGGAATGGATAACTGTTGCTGCTGATTGAAGATACTGTTTGCAGATCTGGGTTGTTGCGAAGGCTTTTACGGAAGTTGCTGCGGAGGTTACTGCGGATATTGCTGCGGAGGTTGTTGTCGAGCTTGCTAGCGGGACGGAGCTTGATCTTAATTGTGGTAGCAGTAATCCGTAAAGAAGGTAGTATACACTTCTTAACTAGGGTGTTCCTTCTCCTATATAACAATTGAGGACTATAAGGAAACTCCCTGGCAAGCTATAAACAACTTATTATCTATATAGATCTTTGCAATCGTGGCTACCTCTTTGCTATATCTAGGTCCTTACCTAGGTCCTTGCTCCGTACTAGTCACGGCCAGTTTAGGTGGTGTATATATATATAGCTGCTGCGGTCGCTGCGGAGGTTCCTGCGGAGGTTGTTGCGGAGGTTATGGTTGCTGCGGAGGTTCTTACGGAGATTCTTGCGGAGATTACTACGGAGGTTGCTGCAGAGGTTCTTGCGGAGGTTCTTCCAGAAGTTCTTACGGACATTACTGCGGACGTTGTGGTTGCTGCGGAGGCTGCTGCGGACGTTATTGCTGGGCAGGAGGAGGACTAAGTGGGAGATTAACGTTCTGGGGGTTTTAATACGAATTAAAGTTGCCTTCTAAAGAATATCGGTTGGTTCTTAGCTTCCGTAGTTAACGTATAATCTTAGCTTCCGTCCATACTAGTTCTTCTATACTAATAATAACGGCCTAAATATTGCTAGCAATTAAGTTACCGTTCTCGGCAATATATACCCCGTTCCTATGGAGGAAGTCTCGAAAATCCTAAACAATATCAATATTGCTAAGTACCTAGGTGTTGGCGGTCCATCTTACGAAATCCTCCCTAAAATATTCCCACAGCTGTAAATCGGCGTAGTGTCTACTTTGGTAGAATATAATACAGTATAGGAGAAAGCTATTAACTTGTTTTGCCGTATAAGTTATTATATTAATGGTAAATTCGTCCCAATCTTTATTAATAAGTTTCGCGTATAAAGCTACCCCTAGTAGTAAGGAGTCTTCCCAGTCGTTTAAGGTAGGCGTAGCCATGTTTTCAAAGGGAGGGAAGTGTTATTAGTATAGGGATTATCGTTTGGTACGCGTTTATTGTTTAGTACGCATTCGTGACGTATATTTGTAATTATAGGGCTTAGGACTAGTTCTGGCCTTAAATCGCGAAGACTTATAACGCATGTTATTCTGTATAATAGACGCAAGAATCCATAATCTTAAAAAGGCTTAGGACCAGTTCTAGCCTTTAGATCCTTAGATTTATAGAAGAGTTTTATTTAAGGTTTAGGACCAGTTCTAACCTTAAAAGACAGCTCCCTTTAGCACGAGTAGCACTAGTATAGTAGCTCGTCTCTTCTTAGTGGAATACCTAGCTGCTCTATAGTATAATAGTAAAGTTAACTACTAATTAGTGTTGGTCTTATAAGGTGATATCACGTAGCTACGGTTCGTAGATAGTATAATAATTGTTCTTAATATAGAAAGCAAAGGATCGTAAGGATCGTAGTGCCTAAGTAGGGGGCTAATAAGTCACTATAAGGGTGACTAATTAGGGACATTATAACCACGTAACCTCTATCTATATATTCCGACAGAAATAACTTAAGGGCAAAATAGAGTAACGGGCTTAGTATTAAGACTTTAGGAAGAGTATATTATTAATAAAATCTAAAGTATAGTTAAAAAAGTAATAAAAGAGTATCTAGATTGTTAAAGAAATAAACTAATATGGTATAAGCTATATGGAGAGCTATAACCTATTAAAATACTAGAGAGACTATAAGAGGTTATATTATAGGACTTTATTATTAAGTTACTAAAGTTAAAAGATCCTATTACTAGATAGGAGTATAACGTAATCCTAGTAATAATGGATAAGTTAATTAAATAGGGCTACTTTATAGCATATATAGAAGAAATCTTAGTAAAAGATATTGCTAAAATCTATATTAAAGAAATATTCGCAAAATATAGAGTACTAAGTAAAATTATATTAGACAGAGATCTAAGATTTATAACAGTATTTTAAAAGGTATTCTTAGCGGAATAAGAAGTTAGAGTAGTAACTTTTACTATATATTATCTATAGACGGATAAATAAATAGAAAGATTAAATTAGATATTAAAACAATATCTAAGATATTATATTAATTATATATAGAATAATTAGGTATTATTATTACTAGTATTAGAAATAAAGGCAAGTAGTCACTATATAAGGTATATTACTATCACGTATAGCAAGTTGCCGTTACGTGCGGCAAGTTACCGTCACGTATTGCCGCGGCACTAGCGTAGTAAGGAACCTTAAGTTCCTTACCCCTTTCTTTAGGATTAAAAAGAATAACAATTATTATACTATCTACGAACCGTAGCTATATAATATTACCTTGTATAACCAATACTAATTAGTAGTTAACTTTACTATTATACTATAGAACAGTTAGGTATTCTACTAAGAAGAAATAAGCTACTATACTAGTGCTACTCGTGCTAAGGGGAGCTATTTTTTAAGGTTAAAACTGGTTCTAAACCTTAAATAGAACTCTTCTATAAATCTAAGGATCTAAAGGCCAAAACTAGTCCTAAGCCTTTCTAAGATTACGGATTCTTGCGTCTATTATATAGAATAATACGCTTTATAAGTCTTCGCGATTTAAGGCCAGAACTGGTCCTAAGCCCTATAATCGCAAATATACGTTTAAACGCGTACTAAATAATAAATACGTACTAAATGACAAATATATATCACGAACGCGTACTAAATAACAATCCCTATACTAATAACACTTCCCTCCCTCTAAAAATATGGCTACGCCTACTTTAAATAACTGGAAAGACTCCTTGCTACTAGGGGTAGTTAAGCATATAAAACTTATTAATAAAGATTAGGATAAATTTGCCTTTAATATAATAACTTATACCGTAAAATAAGTTAATAGCTTTCTCCTATACTATATTATATTCTACTAAAATAGATACTATACTAATTTATAACTATAGGAGTATTTTAGGAAGGATTTTATAGAATAGACTGCTGATACCTAGGCACTTAGCAACGTTAATATTGTTTAGGATTTTTAAGACTTTCTCTATAGAAATAGGGTATATATTACTAAAAACGGTAACCTAATTACTAGTAATATTTAGGCCGTTATTATTAGTATAGAAGAACTAATATAGATAGAAGCTAAGATTATACGTTAACTACGGAAACCTAAAAACAACCTATATTCTTTAAAAGACAACTTTAATTTATATTAAAACCTCTAGAACGCTAACCCCCTACCTAAAGCTACTCTTCTACCTAAAGGTGCTCTCCTACTTAGAGTTACTCTACCTCTATTTCCTTTACTCTAGCTAACTGGTAAGCCTTTACTATAAGAAGTTATAAATTTAATAAAGGTATATTTAAATAAAGAAAAGAAGTTTAGAGGAGAACTATATAATATGCTTAGAGCAAAACTATAGGTCTTTTATAACTATTGTAATAAGGTTAAAATTTAACACCACTAGTACCATTATACTTTCTCTGTTATATTAAAGGGACGGGTAGTAATATTCTATTACGACTATATTATAGGTAAAAACTATAGCTTTAATATAATGCTTTAGCTTACTAGAGCCCACTTTAAAACTAATAA
>Ga0307515_10014689_pt1 | contig 14492 bp, 12 predicted proteins | sample 17_EM_MG_FD_194513 | JGI IMG/M metagenome (GOLD analysis project Ga0307515, IMG submission 194513) | Populus trichocarpa ectomycorrhiza microbial communities from riparian zone in the Pacific Northwest, United States - 17_EM | ecosystem: Host-associated > Plants > Roots > Unclassified | place... | reverse complement strand
GCGTCCGCGCATCCTCGAGTGCTGTATCGCGTCGCCTCTGCCGAGAACAGCGGGCTCGCTGCGCAGTCGGTGAATCTCGTCACCGTCGCGCAAGCGCTGCATTGGTTCGATCTGGAGCGCTTTTACGGCGAAGTGCAGCGCGTCTTGAAGAACGACGGCGTGTTGGCCGTGTGGGGTTACGGCGTTCTGCAAGTGGAAGGTGACGAGCTGAATCGCATCGCGCTGCAGTTTCATCATGACACGCTCGGTCCGTATTGGCCCGCGGAGCGCAAGATTGTGGAGAGCGGCTACCGCACCCTGCCGTTTCCTTTGACGGAGATCACTCCACCGCCTCTCGAGCTCAGTGTGAAATGGCCCCTCGAGCGCTTGCTCGGCTACTTCAGAAGCTGGTCGGCCACCGGTCGTTACGTCGCGCAGCACGGCGTCGATCCGGTCGACCTCATCGGGACAGAGATGGGAAAGCATTGGGGAACCCCTGAGACAGAGCGCACAATCACCTGGCCGCTGGCGTTGCGCGTAAGTCGCAAATGATCAAAGCCTTATTGCTGCTGCTCAACGCCGCAAAGCTGGGACCGCTCCTCAAGATGGGCGGCACGATGATCCTATCCGTGGGCGCCTATGCTTTGATCTTCGGTTGGTGGTACGCCGTGGGCTTTGTCGGTCTGCTGCTCGTCCACGAGTTGGGCCACTACATGGCCGCGCGCCGTATCGGCTTGCCCGCGGGTTTGCCGATGTTCATTCCCTTTGTCGGCGCCTGGATCGAGCTCAAAGAGCAGCCGATGTCGGTTTCACAGGAAGCCTACGTGGCGTTCGCGGGGCCGTTCGTCGGCACTATCGGCGCGACCATCGTGTTGTGGCTGGCGGGCCAGTACGAAAGCAATCTGTTGATGGCTTTGGCGTACGCCGGCTTTTTCATCAATCTGTTCAATCTCATTCCCATGACGCCGTTCGATGGCGGCCGTATCGTCGCGATTCTTTCACCGAAGCTCTGGTTTCTCGGCGTGCCGATTCTGCTTATCGCGTTCTACTATCTGCGCAGCCCCATGCTTCTCATCATTCTCATTCTGCTGGCGCCGACGATGTGGCACGCGCTTAAGGGCGCTTGGGAAGGCAAGACGCCTGAGGATAGGCCTCGGTACTACGATGTGCCTCAGGAGGCACGTATTCGCTATGCCGCGTACTACCTGCTGCTGATCGTTTATCTTTGCGCGATGACTTACCAGGTTCACGAGCGGCTCAGCTCATCGCTCGGATCGTGAGCGCTCAGCCAGTCATTGCCTATCGCGGCAAAGTCGAGCTGCGCCTCAATGCCGCGAGCCCATTGGGCGTCAAACTGGTCGGCAGGTCCGCCGACACGAATGAGACCGCGTGCCTGTCTTTTGTCGGCGCTCCGCCGCCGAATCTGCCGAGTGAGCTGCACGACCCCACCGTGCACCGAATCGATGCGGCGAGTTATCGGCTGGCTGCCGGCGAGCGCGCTTGGACGATTCCCGCGACGGGAATTCATCTGCATCGCGATGTTTCGGAAGTCTTCTATCGCGCCGTGCCGCCGCGTCCCGTACCTTTGAGCAAGAGAATCTTCTGGCGCGTGATCGTGGGGCTTGCCGCGACGCCACTGGGCCGAGCGCTGCTCGCGCGCCGCGGCCGTTAGCGTGGTAGGCCAGCGCCAATAGACTCTAGACGACAGACTGCGACGACAGACGAGGAGCGAATCATCGTGTATGCAAGGCTAGCTGCAATCGTCGTCGCGAGTTGTCTCGCGACCACTTTCGCCCTCGCGGCGGCTCCACCTCTCGCAGATCCGCAATCGGTCGGCTTCTCGCCGCAACGCTTGCAGCGTCTCAGTGCCGCTATGCAGAGTCTGGTCGAGAAGAGCGAGCGTGCCGGAATCGTTACCGTGGTCTCTCGCGGCGGTCACATCGTGCAGCTCGGCGAGTATGGGCAGCGAGACATTGCCGGCAAGAAGCCCATGCGCGCAGACACCATCGTGCGTGCGTACGGCATGACGGAGCCCGTGACCGCGGTCGCGGTGATGATGCTGTACGAAGAAGGCCGCTTGCAGCTCGATGACCCCATCGTTGCGTACATTCCTCAGCTTGCCGGCCTGCAAGTGCTGGAGAAGGGCGCCAATGGCAAACGGATTCGCGTGCCGACGCGTCAGCCCGTGACGATTCGGCAGTTGCTGACGCATACCTCCGGTCTCTCTTACACATTTCCCGCCGGCGTGAATTTCAAACGCGACGCCGTGTTTGGGCCGAATCTCACGCTCGCGGACATGATCCCGCAGCTCGTCAAGCTGCCTTTGGTTCATCAGCCCGGCGCGGCATGGACGTATGGACCGTCTTACGAAGTGCTCGCACGTTTAGTCGAAGTCATCTCGCAGCAGCCCTTCGATCAGTTTCTGGAACAGCGCATTTTCCGCCCATTGAGCATGAACGACACCGGCTTTCGTGTGCCGCCCGAGAAGCGCGACCGCTTGGCCGAGGTGTATGCGTCCTCGGGAGAGAAAGGCGCCTTAGCTGTTGCGAGTAAGAGTGCACCGCATCTCGCGGCTCTGGATGGCAGCGGCAAATATTTGTCGGGCGCCGAAGGGCTCGTGACGACCGCGCTCGACTACTGGATCTTCGCGCAGACGCTTGCCAATCGCGGAGAGCTGGATGAAGTGAGAATTCTGAGCCCGTCGACGGTTGCATTGATGCTGCACGAGCAACTGCCGCGCGACTTCGGGCCGCCTGAATTCCCCGGCCCCGCCGCGGATGTGCTCACTGGTCACAACTTTGGGATGGGTTTCGCCGTGCTCACGACGCCGGAGCGTTATGGCGTGGCTGGAAGCCCCGGCCTCGTTCGACGCAGCGGCGCGGCCAACACGACGTTTTGGATCGACCCCGACCGGCAAGTGGTCGCGGTGTTCATGAGTCAGTATCTGCCGAAGAGCAGCTCACGGATTGAGCGCAGCTTTCAAGCGCTCGTGTATCAGGCCATCGTCGATTAGACGTAGTCGGCCAGGCGCGGCCGCGAACAAGCCCGCACCGACTAAGAGCTGGGCGAGCGAAGCTCGATCACTTGAGGCGCGGCGGTTGCCGGCACGCGCCGACCGCTTGCGAGGCCCGCGTAGGCCATGACTTGGATCTGGAACGCCTGTGCCCACGTGAACTGCCGAAGCACCTTGTTTCGCGCCACGGACCCGACCGAATCAAGGTCCCGCTCATAAAGCGCCGCAATCGCCTGCGCCATGCTGTCCGGATCGTAGGGTTCGGCCAGTACGCCCACGCTTTCATCCACGAACTCGGGAATGGCTCCGGCGCGCGTGGCAACGATCGGCCGGCCACACGCCATGGCTTCGAGAATGACCAAGCCGAAGGTCTCGCGCGTTCCGGCGTGAACCAGTGCGTCCGCGGACGCCAACCACTGCGCTAGCTCAAAGCAGTCCCGTCGATAAGGCAGCATCGTGACGTTCGAGCTCGGGCGCGCCTCCCGACCGCCGCCGATGAGCAGCAGGTGATAAGGCTTACCGAGCTTCGCGAACGCTTGCAGCAAGACCGGCAAATTTTTCTCGCCGGCGAATCTTCCGGCATACGCGAGCAGCCTCGTATCTGCCGAGAGCCCTAGCTTCTGGCGCAAATCGAGCGTGCGGCGCTTGGGATGGAAGATCTGCGCATCGACGCCCAGCGGCTGATAGGCGTTGTGATGAACGCCGAGGCTATGAAGAAACTCGCACATCAAGCGGCTAGGCGCGAACACCACATCGAAGCGCTCGTAGAGCCATCGAATGTACCGGCCTACCGCGCGCTCGCTAAAGTCGCCCATGCGGCGACCGATGAGCTGCGGCAGATTCGAGTGATAGAACGCCGCTAGGGGAATTCCTCGGCGCTGCGCGACTCGCCACGCGCACCACGCGGGATGGAACGCATCTCCGACTTCAATGAGATCAGGCTCCAGCCGATCCAACATCTCGGTCCATTGGCGCGGATTGAGCGGCAGACGATAGTTGAACGTGCCGGGAATTATGACCGCCGGTACCGTGCTCGTACCGCCGCGCTCGATGATCTCACGCTCTCCGGGAACCAGCAGCGAATGCTCCCAGCTCGAATGCGCGTGAAACCAATCGTGTTTCGCCGTGAGATAGCGTTTGACGCCGCCGCTCGTCGGCGAATAGAAGACGGTGGTGTCAACGAGATGCATGCGGTTTTTGCAGGGCTGTTTCTTCGCGGCCTTGTGGGCGATAGCAAGCTTTGATCCCGCATTGCACCTTCATGACGAAGCACTGTCAAGCTCATTGCACCAGGTCCTGTTCATGCGCAACACTGCCCGACCCACGACGACCCGTTGTGCGAAGGAGAGCCCGCTTGTGCAAGCCCACGTTCGCGGCCGGCGCCGCGTTCATATTCGCATGCGTCTCGGCCTTGTTCGTCGGACAGCGTGCGCTCGCTGCGGATAGCGCGAAGGCTGAAGAGCTCGCTCGCGCTGTCGAGCCACAAGTCATCGCATGGCGCCGCGAGCTGCATCAGCATCCGGAATTGTCGAATCGAGAATTCAAGACGGCCAAGCTCGTTGCCGAACATCTCAAGAAACTCGGGTTGGAGGTTCAAACGGGCGTAGCGCACACCGGCGTAGTGGCTTTGCTCAAAGGTGGAAACCCCGGCCCCACGGTCGCCTTGCGCGCGGACATGGATGCGTTGCCCGTAACGGAAAAAGTAGATGTGTCATTCAAGTCGCGCGAGACGGGTACCTATCGTGGTCAACAAGTCGGCGTGATGCACGCCTGCGGTCACGACGCACACACTGCCATTCTCATGGGCATCGCGCAGACTCTGACCAAACTGCGCGCGTCCTTGCACGGCAACGTACTGTTCATTTTTCAACCAGCCGAAGAAGGCGCGCCGATCGGTGAAGAAGGCGGTGCACAGCTCATGTTGAAAGAAGGCTTGTTCGATCGCTACAAGCCCGATCTGGCGTTTGGACTGCACGTGATGTCGATGCTGAACACGGGAGAGATCGGCTATCGCTCGGGTCCGATCATGGCGGCCGCGAACTCGTTCAGGATCACGATCAAAGGCAAACAAAGTCACGGCTCACGTCCGTGGCAGGCCATCGATCCCATCGTTACCGCGGCACAAACGATCACCGCGCTGCAAACAATCGTGAGCCGCGGAGTGGATATCACGGCGAATCCAGCGGTCATCACGGTAGGCGCCATCAACGGCGGAGTGCGCTACAACATCATTCCCGAAAGCCTCGAGATGATCGGCACGGTGCGCACGTTCGATCCGAAGCAACGCGACGATGTGTTCGCAATGATGAAGCGCATTGTCGAGAACACCGCGGCGGCGAACGGCGCCACCGGCACTTTTGCGCTGGAAGAGACCAGCTATCCGGTCACGTACAACAATCCCGAGCTGACACAGAAAGCCCTGCCGAGTCTCAAGCGGGCGCTGGGCGAAGACAAAGTGAAAGAGATTCCCTTGAATCCGGTCGCCGAAGATTTTTCATTCTTTGCGCAAAAAATACCGAGCTTCTTTTTCTTCGTCGGCATCACGCCGCCCGATCAGAATCCGGTGAACGCCCCGTCGAATCATTCGGATTATTTTTATGTGGACGAAAAAGGGATCGCCGTCGCCCTGCGAGCGATGACCCAACTGGCGCTCGACACCCTGCAAGTGAATTGACGTAGACGCGCGCCAAAAAAGGCGCGACTTTCGCCCGCTAACACTGAATGCGAAAAGTCAACTTTTTCGCGACGAAAGAATCATGAGAACGTGCAGCGCAACGCAAGGTGGAAACGCCCAGGCAGATAGTCCAATATTCAGTCCGCACAGTTCTTGTCCGCCGAACAAAAACTCCAATCCGAAAGCCGGCGCTGTCGCGTTCGTTTAGCAATAAGGATTCGATCATGGTTAGCGAAAGCTTTCGGGGACCCTTAGCACACGAGCCGGCGGATTTTTCGCAAGACACCGGTTTTCGGCACACCAGCTCAAGGATGCTCGAGAACTATCTGACGGATCTCGAATATCTCGTACGTGAGCGCATGTGGAACGAAGCCATGCCGCTCGCGCTCGCGCTTCCGCACATCTGTGTTTCGCTCTCGAACGAGAGCCTGCGCAGCTCTCGCGAGCAGTTCGTCGCGTGGTGTGAAACTTGGTTGTATCCCATGTTTCCGGAAAGCCTTTCGCCTGTGCCCACGGCTGAAGAGTTGTTCGCGGTATCGCGCGAGCGCGCGGGGTTTAGCGAGCTGGATGCATCCTCAGGTGTGCCCATTGATGCACTTAAGCGGTTGAGATTGCGTCGTCATGCGCGTCCCGCTCCACCGCGCCGTCGTAGTGCTCTTGAGGAAGAAATGCCCGCAGCGACGGAAGACAAGGCGCACAGCATCTGTATTTTCATCATTCACGCTGTTCATCATTGGTACGACGATTGGGCGTCGCTCGACCCCACAGTGCAGACGAATCTCGCGCGTCTCGCCGTTCTTCGGTAAGCCGGCGCTTCGGATCGGTGCTCCACGGTCCGGCATATGTAAGACGTTGGCAGGACATCGCTGATCACTTCGAAGAGCCATCATCAGCACCTGGCACCTCTCTTTTTCGGCATTTCCTCCGCTCGGCTGATTTGTTCCAATGCGCTCCGACTCTTGGGTGCGGAGACTGACGAATCATGCGTATTTCGAAAGCCGGGCTCCTCGCTGCCGCGGCCAATCTGCTTGTCGCGGGCTGCTCGTTGTTCGGGCTTGGGCAGGACGAAGCGGATAAACCGCTCGTTCTCATCGCCGGCGCCACAGGTGGAACCGGACAATTCACAGTCGACCAGGCGCTCGAGAAAGGCTACGAAGTGCGTGTGCTCGTACGGGATAAAGAAAAGGCCACAACGCTATTCGGCGAACGAGTTGAGTACGCGGTCGGCGACGTTCGCGATCCCAGCACCCTGCAAGGCGCGGTTCGTGGCGTAAGGTTCGTCATTTCCGCTATCGGGTCGAGCGGTGCTCGCGATCCTGAGAACAGTCCCGAGCTGGTCGACTATGGTGGCGTGAAAGCGCTAGCGGAAGCCTCTAGAGAAGCAGGGGTGCAGCACTTTGTGCTGGTTTCGTCGATGGGTGTGACGAATCCCGACAATCGACTCAATCAGATTCTCGACAATGTGTTGGTGTGGAAACTCAAGGGCGAGATGGCATTGCGGGCCACAGGCGTGCCGTACACCATCGTGCGTCCAGGCGGACTGACGAATGACGCAGGCGGACAAGAAGGCCTCAAAGTGATGCAGGGCGATCCTAAAGATATTGAGGGGCGTATTCCGCGTACGGATGTTGCTTCCGTGGTGGTGAATGCGGTCGGACGCAAAGACGCCGTCGGCAAAACATTCGAAGTCATCAGCGACACCAAAGCCTCTGCCCCGGATTGGGACCGGCTATTTGCAGGATTGAAACCCGATGCCGGCTGATTCCCGCACGCAAGAACATTCTCTTCTCGGCCGAACGCTCGGCCGCCTGGCCTTGATCGAAAAGCATGAGATGCCGGCGGTCATCGCCGCGTTCTGCTTGTTCTTCTGCGTGCTCGGCGGCTACTTTGCCGTGAGGCCGGTGCGCGAAACGGTCGGCACCTTGCTCGGTCGCGATCGCGTCGCCGATCTTTATCTTTGGACATGGGTCGGCTCGCTCGCCATCGTGCCGATCTACGGCGCGCTCGTCGCGCGTTTGAGGCGCAGCGTGTTCTTGCCGCTCATCTACGGGTTCGTTGCGCTCTCTTTAGTGGCGGTCGGCATCGCATTGCGCGCAGATGAAAACAGCGTTGCGGTCGGTCAATTCTTTTATGTCTTCATCAGCGTGCTGAGTCTGTTTCTCACGTCTGTGTTTTGGAGCTTTCTGCTCGAGCTGTTCGATAACGCCCAGACAAAGCGCTTGTTTGGCGTGATTGCAGCGGGCGGCACTGCAGGTGCGCTCGCCGGGCCGGGCATCACGTACCTTTCTGTGTCTGTGTTCGGAAATAGTGGCGTGCTCTTCGTGGGGGCTTCGTTATTCGTCGTAGCCATAGTCTGTCAGCGTGCGTTGCTGCGCATTTGGTCCACGCATGCCGTCAGCGCAAGCGATCGTGCGGGCGGTGCCACTAGCGTCTCTCGTGGCGATAAGGCGATCGGCGGCAATCCCTTTGCGGGCTTCAGCATTCTGTTGCGGTCACCGTACTTGCTGGCGATCGCGTTGTTCGTCGTGCTGCTCGCCGCGGCGAATACGTTTCTGTACTTCGAGCAGCTGCGTCTGGTCGAAGCCGCATACGCCGATACCGGCGATCGCACGAGGATCTTCGCCAAGTTGGACGGCACAGTGCAGGCCCTCACCATCCTCTGTCAGCTTTTCTTGACCGGACGCATCGCCCAGCGTCTGGGTGTCAAAGCGTTGCTGACCATCGTGCCGATCGTGATGGTCTTTGGTTTTGCCACGCTCGCGGCCACGGGAACTCTCGCCGTATTAGTGGTCGTGTTCGTGATTCGTCGCGTCGGCGAATATGCCCTCATTCGGCCTGGACGCGAGATCCTATTCAGTCAGGTCGACAACGAGACCAAGTACAAAGCCAAGAACCTCATTGACGTGCCGGTGTATCGCGGGTCCGACGCCGTCTCAGCGCAGGTGAGCACAGCGCTCGAAGGCGGCGCGCTCGGAGCGTCCGGGGTGGCGGCACTCGGCGCCGTGCTGGCGGCGGTGTGGGCGGTGAATGGATGGTGGCTGGGAAAGCGCAGCGAACGCATTAAGCCCGCTTCGCACTAGGAGCCTGACCCAGTCCAAGAGCATCCGTGCGGGGCGGCCGCGGCAGGTGATCCAGCGTTCGGACAGGCTTCTAGGCCGCGGAAGAAGTGACTACCACATCGGCGTTGGTTGCGACCTGCTCCGCCTGTGCGGTCGTCACGGCTAACGCTTCCCGCTTCTTGCTCTCGACGGCCGGTTCCACCAGCCGCGCCTCACGCAGTAGACGCATACCGCCGATCGCTTCGACGACTTGAGCGGCGTCTTTGAACCGGTCGTCAGGCGACTTCGCAAGCAGCCCATCGAGCAGTTGCTGATGATGGGCCAGCGGCTCCGGCAATCGCGGCATCCGCGCGTTGACATGCTGCTGTAGCACGTCGATAGCCGATGTGCCCGTGTACGGCTTACGCCCCGTTAGCATTTCATAGAAAATGATTCCGAGGCTATACAAGTCCGTTCGCGGATCCAAGGCTTCGCCGAGCGCTTGCTCAGGGCTCATGTAATAGGGAGAGCCGCGCAACACGCCTTTGCGCGTGCTGTTGTTCAAAGAGACGTGCATGTTCCGAGCAAGGCCGAAGTCGATGAGAACGATTTCGTCCGCCGCGTCTCGCAACATGACGTTTGGCGGCTTCAGATCTCGATGCATGATGCCCGCGTCGTGCACGACACACAGCGCCGCCGCAATCTGTTCCAGATAGCGCAAGCCATCCACTTCGAGAATGCCGCGTTGTAGGCGAGCCTTGAGGTCGCCGCGCGGAAAATATTCCATCGCGAGATACTCACGTTGCTCGTGCGTCCCGTAGTCGAAGATCTCGATGATGGAGCGGTGATGAATCGCCGCGATCGACGCGCGCTCGCGCGCGAGAAATTGCCGCTCGTTCGCCTCGTCGCGCTCGGTCTTGCTCACCTTCAACGCGACATCTCTTTTCAGCTCCGCGCTAGTCGCGAGATACACCATCGCCTTCTCGGACTCACCGATCGTCTTGCGAATGGTGTAGCCCGGAATCGGATCGCATATCGAGCGGGCGATCGGAGTCGGCGTGACCAATCGATCGCCGGTGGCATCGCTAGCGCGCATCTCAATGCGCCGCATCGCGAGCTTCACGGACGTTTTCAAACGCTCGGCAGTCAGCAAGCGCTTGGGGAGATAGTCCGCCGCGCCGAGTTGCAGCGCGCGCACGGCCGTCAGCTCATTACCGTCTTCGGCGACGACGACGATGGTGGGAAACGACACGCGCTCGCGCAGAGAGCGCAGCCACTCGAGACCTTCAGAGCCCGGATCTTCGGGGCTCGCGCCGAACGGTGCGACCAGCAGCACTAAGTCGCAGTCGTCGCGCGTCAAAGTGGAGTGGTTGTCACGAAACTCATCGATGCCGATCGTCGTGACGGTGCCTTCCGGATAGAGCACGCCCATATGCTGGGACAGCCACTCTCGGTAGCGTGGGTCGCGGTCAACGATGAGGAGACGTGCTTTCATGATGAAGCGTCCGTGCAACTATTCCATCGCGAACCGCAAGACCAGTTTTACTCGCTGATCCACGGCCTGCCCGTCGCGTTCGAAGGGACGATAGCGCCATTTACGCACCGCATCGATGGCGGCGTCATTAAAAACACCTGCTGGTGTAGATCTCTCCACGTTCACATCCGTCACTCGGCCGTCCGTGCGGACCGTGAAAGTCAACTCGACGGAGCCCGACAAGCCGTTTTGTCGCGCTTCCGCGGGGTAATCGGGCGGCACGTATTTCGTGCGCTCCAAGCGTCCGGCGGAAATTATCGCATCGACGCTGCGGCCGGTCCTATCGCGGGCGGCCGCGATTTCCCGCTCGATCGCGGCGGCGTTCACACTGTTCGCGCCGAGACCGCGGGCGTTCGATACGAAATTCTGCGCGGCAACGAGGTCCCCCCGCCGCGTGGACAGGCGCGCTTCCTCGAGCAAGCGCCCGGACAGTGAAACACGCGCGAGCCGGGTGGAGGGGTGACTGGAATCCCATTGTTCGAGCTGCGTGAGATAAGTTCTGGCGCTGTCCGTCGAGTCCATCAACCGCCCTTGCGAGAGGCGTTGATTGAAGAGCTGGGCCAGGCGCGCCATCGTGTCAGCCTTCGAGTTGATCCGCGCCCCGGCAATATCCCGGCGAATGCTCGTTATGTCATTCGGCGTCGCGCCCGCATCGGCGGCGGCGGCGAGCCAACGCTCGCCGTCATCGGAATTGCCCGCGGCCAGAGCGGATTTGCCCCGCGCCAGCAGCCGGTCCGCCAAGTCTCGTTCCGCATCGCGCACTGCCGGGTTGTCCGGCGCGATGGCCGCGGCCGACTCCACGTAGAAGCGCGCATTGTCCTGGGCGGGCTCGATGAGCAAGCCGGTGCGAATGCGTTCCTCGGCCAGCGCCAACAAATTCGCCACGCGCCGATTCAACTGTTGTGCGAGATCCTGACGGGTGCCGTTCACCAGTGCGGATTCGCCGGCGCTGCGTTTGGCATCGTCCAGCCCGCCGGGTGTCCGATTAATGTTTCCGGCGGCAGCGGCACCGCGCGCCGCATTCAAGGCGGCACGCTCACGTTCTTTCTTGATTTGCGCGGCCAGGAACACCACGCGCGCGTTGTTCGGCTCCATCGCTTGCGCTTGATTCACGAGCCGCTCGGAGTCGTCGATGAGACCGGCAAAAAGCGCTTGTTCCGCACGTGAGAGCAATGGCTCCAGCCGCGGATCGGGCTCGGATGGAGTTTGCACCCTCGCCGGAGGCCGTGCTGCGCGCGCTGCAGGTGTCGACGCCAGCCGGCTCGCGGCGACCGGCGCCTGCTTTGCTGGCTGCATGTCTTTGTACACTGCGACGCCGACAGCGATGACCACGGCGGATAAACCGTAGATCAGAATGTTTCGCGGGATTCGCGGATCGGAGGGCGCTGCGCTCGAGCGTGCGCGGTCCGCCGTCATGGGCGAATAGCCTTCTTCGCGACGACGCCACGCCGCATCGACAAACAGCTTTACGCGCTGTGGCGAGGCAGGCTTGTGAAGAAAACGATAGACCGTCCCGCGAGTCACTTGCGCCGACAGCGCAGCCTGATCGCGCGAATCTCCCGCGACGACAAGGATGAGATCCGGAAATTGAGACGCCAGGCGGTCGGTGAGTTTCTGTATCGGCGTCGAGATGGCGGCGGTGTCGATGATGGCGACGCCCGCGTGATCGCCGATGAGATAGGCCGGTAAATCCGCCTCGGTCCCGATGACGGCGAGTGGACGACTCGAAGCCACGGATTCGAGCGTGACGACGAGGGAATCGTCCATGGTGAGGACGATAAGACTTTCGCCCGCGCTCGATCCTTCCTGCAATCGGCTGTTCATGGCGGGGCTATCCGCCCGATCGTTTTGCGAGGCTCCGCGGACCAAAGGGTATTCTCGTTGTGTGACTGAAGTGCTCTCGGCAAACCACTACGAACACGATACATAATGCGTGTTCGCATGCAGGCCGGCTTCGAGTCTACGACGATGGCGTATGCGCAGGACATTTGTCCCGCTGGGCAGACAGATTCTGTGAAACTCGTCATCCTGTCGGTCCGTCTCGGCGTGCACCGATCGAAAAATGCAGGCTATTCGACCCGCTACGGCAGAGCCACGCGATCGGATTAAGGGGAGCGCTGATTGCACAATTCAGAGTCGGAAGCGATGCAGTCCGCTGCAAAAGAGCGCACGTGGCAGCAGAAACTCGCCGCACTCGCGGTGCTCAGCATGGTCGTTCTCGTCACAGCAACCCTCTGCGCGGCTTTCGCGCGGCAATTTTGGGTGGGTGATCTGGCAGCACACTTTCGAATACAGTTCGCCGCGTTGTGTTTGCTAGGCGCGGTGCTGTTTGCCTGGCTGCGGCGACCTGGTTTTGCCGTGGTCTACGTGATCACAATGGTAATCAATATAACGGCCGCTGCGTCGGCGTTCGAATGGCAGCCACGTGAACGAATGATCGATGTCGCCGCGAACGCAGGTTCAACGGTGCACGCGGCCTCGATCAACGTCTACTACCGGAACACGGGGTACGAACGGGTTCAGAATTTCTTGCGCGAGCAGCGGCCGGATTTCGTGGTGTTGGTCGAGATCACGCCTGTATGGCGTCAAGCTTTGGATTCCCTCGCCTCCGTTTATCCGTATCGCTATTTCTCCGCGGCCCCGATTCAACGCGGCGGTGGGCCTGTGGAGCGCGGCATCATGCTGCTGTCTGTCTGGCCCATTGAGCACGTCGAATCCATAGATTTTGGGGCTTGGGCCGAGCCCGCCGTCAATGCCACCTTGAATGTTCGCGGCAAGCCGCTGCACGTGATGGGCGTGCATCCTTGTTGGCCAATCGGCGCTGAGATTGCCGCGGAACGCAATCGCGAGCTGGCGAGAATCGCCGGCATCGCGCATTCGATCAAAGGGCCGCTCGTCGTGCTCGGCGACTTCAACATCACTCCGTTCTCGCCGCACTTCGCCGAGATGCTCAGGGCCAGTGGCCTCAGATCCGCATCCGCGCGCGCGGGCTGGCAACCCACCTGGCCTACGTTCCTGCCGCTCGCCGCCATTCAAATCGATCACGCGCTCGTATCTCCGGATATCACCGTGCTCGGCTTTGGGCGCGGCCCGCGTATCGGCTCGGATCACTGGCCGATCGTGGTGGAGTTATTACCAAGGTCCTAATCCAAAGCTCGCCGTTGGCCTTACGCAACGGGTATTCTCCCACGCGCGGAACCGCGCCCCTTTTCTCACGGTCAGACCGGCATGCTCGCAACTACTCTTAAGGCCTTCGTTTCCCGCTGGCCCGTCTTCGCAATGCTCTGCTTGCTCGCGCCTGGCGCGGCTATGGCGGAGAAAATCACGTCGGCTCAGCGAGCCGGCGCGGAAGAGTTCCTCGCCGCCATCGCGGGCGGCGGCGCGCCCGGCGCGGCGTTTGCGATCCATCCTTCCGAGCTGGATGAGCTGCGTCAGCGCTTGTTGATCAAGATGCGGGACGAAGAAAAGGCCGGCGACAACACCACGCGCGCTCGTTTATTCGGCCGCGGCAAGCCGCTTGCGGACATCGAGCGGCTCACTTCACTGAATTTCTATGGCTCCATCGCCGGTCGGCTGTCGATGTTCGGCCGGCCCTATCAGCGCGTAAAAGAGGTCGGCACGCTTCCCGGACCTAACGGCACCGTGTACGCGCTGGTGCGCGGCATACAACCTAAGGACTCGGGGCAGATTGAAGTCGTCGAGATGGTGAAGCTGCGGCCCTATGGCAAAGACTGGAAGGCGACGATTCCCGAAGAGCTCAATGCGCAAATCGACGATTTGATCGAAGGGCGCCGCCGCGGTGCGCCACCTCCGCCTCCAAGCCCTCAGGGAGCCACGCCCGCCGCGCCCGCCAGTGGAACACCACCACCGAGTGTGCAACCGGGCGAAGGCACGCCTCGCGAGATTAACGAGCTGCTGGAGGCCGCTGAGAAGACCCTGACCGAAGGCAAGTGCGAGGAATATTACAAAGAGCGCATGAGCCGCAACTTCCGCCAGGTCACCTCGAAGAAAGCTCTCGACGCGCTCATCTCATCGTGTAAGCGCGGCACCACCAAAGACATGCTGCTCTCCACGCTGAAGATCGTGAAGACACTCGAACCTAAGTTCGAATACGGCGGCCAACGCGCTGTGTACGACTTGTCCGGTCAAGGGCTGCCTTTCGATCGCTTTGTGCTGGAGCGCGTCGACAAGCGCTGGTTCATAGCGGAGTAGGCCGAGAAGCCTGCTTCTTAGGCGGCACGTACTCTTGCACGC
>Ga0307515_10014688_pt1 | contig 14492 bp, 6 predicted proteins | sample 17_EM_MG_FD_194513 | JGI IMG/M metagenome (GOLD analysis project Ga0307515, IMG submission 194513) | Populus trichocarpa ectomycorrhiza microbial communities from riparian zone in the Pacific Northwest, United States - 17_EM | ecosystem: Host-associated > Plants > Roots > Unclassified | place... | reverse complement strand
GGGACAAAAAAAAGATTAAAAGCCTAATAAGAAAGAGAAGAAGAAGATAACAAGAAAAAAACCAAAGAAAAGACCAGGAAAGAGAAAAATCAGGGTTGAAAAAAGTCTGCAACTTTACAAATTTTATTTGATTCATCAAAAATATCTTATAAGATGAAAAAGAACCATATAAATAGCATAACCCTAAAACATCCACTATTAGGCTTGGCCCATCAATTAAAAGTGTCTAACATAAATAACCTAAATAAATAAAACAAAGACAATAAAATAAGCTTAGATGAGCTCAATCTCCTAACCAAAGAGTGACAGGTTAGGCTATCTTATATCGTCTCCATCCATATACATGTGTAATCTACGGTGTGGGTTTGGTGTCCCCACCAACTCTCTCGGGATTGGAGAAACTCGACCCTGTCGAATGTAGCTCTGAGCGACTCTAATAGTACTCCTAAAGATCTGGATCAATATGTTATAATATATCTCTAGTGATCCAAGTGCAATCTTAATCAAATTGACCCACTTAACGAACTAGAAACCGTTGAACTTTGTCATTCCTGTCAAAGACAACTTGTTCATCCAGAATAGCATCAATTTATCATTTTGTGCTAATGGCAAAATAAAAGGGATAAAGGTTTCAATAGGATTAACAGGAGGGGGTTAGGTGGTATCTCAAAATGATCATTTGGAACAGGATGTGGTTTCCGGTATGCAACTAAATCCTCAATGTTAAATGTAGAGATAATGTCAAAATCAAGTGGTGAAACATTAACATAAGCATTTGGAACAACCCATTATGGCACTTTGAATGGCCCAGCACTACGTACATGTAATTTTTTATTAGTTCTTAAAGGATATCGTTCAGGTCTAATCCATATCATAAAATAGTCTTTAACATTAAATTCATTATGTCATTTATGTAAATCAACTCAAAGTCTTTTTTGTGCATTTCTTTCTTAAATCTGCTTAGTGATCTCAACATGTAAATCCTGAACTTTACATGCAAATGACTCGATTTACTCAGACATCCTAGCATAAGGAGACATGGGAAGAAGGTCTAAAAGCTTCCTAGGCTTGTAACCATGTACAACTTCAAAGGGACTTATGCCTATCGACCTATTGACAAAGCTATTATAGACAAATTGGGTTGTAAGTAAAACCAAATCTCAATTTCTATTATGATTACTAACTAAACATCTTAAAAGGTCGTCTAAATTCATATTAACTAACTCGGTTTGACCATCAATTTAGGGTGGTATGCACTAGAAAAATTCAATTTAATTCCCATCATATGCCAAATGATTTTCCAGAAATAACTCATAAATTTAACATCCTTATCTAAGACTATAGTTTAGGAAAGACCATACAACTTGACAATCTTGTTAAAATAGAGTCTCGCAACTCTAGAAGCATATGTGGTCTTAGTACTAGGGATAAAATGGACCATCTTTGATAAGCAGTCGATAACTATAAAAATAAAATCATGCTTTTTTGCAGTACATGGAAGCTCAAGCGCAAAATCAATACTTACATCATGTTAAAGGCAAGTGGGAACAGGCAACGGGGTGTAAAAACCAATGTTTTGTTTTATATGCTTAACTAGTTGACATGTTCGACATTAACCTACCAACTTAGCTACATATATTTGTTAGTTTAATATATCTTATAGTCAATCGGTTAGTTACACGTGATATTATTATATTTATTATTAATAAAGGCTTAATTTATCTTTAATATTTATATAATATTAGATTAATGAGTCTATTATTTGATTTATGAATTTAAAGTAAAGATTCCAAAGGAAAAAATGATTTGTAAAGTAAATTATAAAGTAGTTATAAATATAAGATTTTTATTGTATCAAAGCATTGTTCCTAAAATATTCATGGTTAATGCTCTCTTAAATATTGGATATTTACTAAAATCGTAGAAACTGATACATATTATGTTCTTTCCTTTATAAAAGGAAGCAGTTGTTCTCATAAGCTAATATATAAGGGATATCTAGAACTAATGTGTAGGTGTTTGTTATAAGACACGTACACTGAATTAACCCGCATGAGAATTTCATATAAAGATATCATTTGTGTCTATGAAAATGCTCATGTGACGGTTATGTAAGTGATTCTTAGACTTGACATCACTAAGTTATCTTATACAAGGAGTGTTATATTTTGATCATGTTACACGTTATCTTGGTAAAGGTAACAAATGAGCAAACATTGGATATAACATAAACTATATAAAGGTATTTGAGTGATCGAAAGAGGATTCATTACCCTAGATGAATTAGGAAAAATGTTCTACATGTTCTCAAATAGTATTAATTGTTAAATCCTTGTGCAAGGTGGAATGAGACTTGAAAAGAGTTTCAAATCTTATTCAAATGATCAACGATTATAATGTTGCGAATAAATATGATTTGACACGGCAGACACACTCTATGCTAAAATATCTAAATCAGAACATTATTAATAAAATAATAATAATTACAGTGAGAAACTGATCACTGAAAGGTTAAGTCAAACCACTTATGATTTTTCTAATATTTAGGGGATCATGACACATTGTTAGATGGTGTACTTGATCTTTAAATATAAACTAATTAATTATTAAATTTATAATAAATTAAATTATTTGATTTATTTAATTCTATTTATTTAAAATTATAATTTATATTTGTGTCAATATATTAAGAACCTAATGGATCACACACTTTCAAAACCAATAGTTAGAAATTCAACTGTGATAATTAATGAAGTGTAATTTGATTGAAAATAATTTTAGAAATGAAGTACAAGAATGTATTTAATTTAGAGATTATAATTCTAGTCTTAAAATAATCAAGTAGGGACTTGATTGATTAAATTCCTAAAATTATCCTTAAATAATAAATGGATATTATTTAAGAGGCAAATAAATATTTTGTCATTTATAAGGTTTTTAGGATTCCCTATAAATATAAAGTTATGCCTCTTATTTATTAAGAGGTTGTTTGTTAGATAGAAAAACTACATAAGTCACAAAATAAAGAGCTAGCACTCTAGGCATAGCAATTCCTCTCTCATAAATAGGGATTTAGGAGATTTCTAACTGATGGTTCATGTGGATTACCGTTAGATGTCGGACAATTGAACGACTTATGGTTTACAACAACCCAACCTTTAAAGAATTATTCAAAGCCGGAAAAGATCAAATTTTTAGGTAATAAACTCTTTAATAACTCTAGATCTGTCTAACGGGATCCTAAGGACTCCTGAGTAATTTTATTTTATTATTTCTGCTGCGTGTATGATATTCAAGAACCCAATATTATTTTCAAACTAGACCAAAAGAATTGATGTTCCAACTCTTCAATGGTTTTATTTCTCCAAAGTGTTTTAGAAAGACCTCTAGCATGAATCTCTCATATTAAAAAGACACACACTAATGTCTTCGGGATACAAAGTTTATTATCCTGAAACAAATACCCTTCCTAGAGAAAATAACCATCTACAACACGGTTACTCTCATCTTTTATATATATATTTCTTTAAATTTTAGACAAGATTCATACCTTTTTTTTTAGTCTCTCAAACTCAATAACTTCAACACTTATTATGGATAATAATGTTACCCGACAACTCAAGACATCTGCTCCTTTATTTTCCATTCCAAACTTATATTTCAATGCAAACAAATAAGTTTGCAAATACTCAACCCAACGACCATGCCTATAGTTTAACTTCTTTTGGGAGTTGAGATAGTGAAGGGCCTCAGGGTTGGGGTAAAGAATAAACTCCTATAGTAGCAAATAATGTTGCCAATAATGTAAGGCCTGAACCATAACATAAAATTTTTTGTCATAGGTTGAGTACTTTTGTTTAGCCTCATTAAGTTTCTCACTAAAGTAAGTGACATGGTGACATTCCTAAGTACTCCATTTATACCAACGCTCGAGATATCACATTTTACTTCAAACACCGTAGTAAAGTCAGGAAACCATATTATTGGAGCCTCAATCATCTTCTTTTTAACCTTCTCAAATGCCTTAATAACTCTTTTACTCCATTAAAACTCATATTGTTTCAAACAATATGTAATAGGAGACATGATAGTGCTAAATCCCTTGATAAAATGACGATAAAAAGTCACAAGCCCAAGAAAACTATGAACCTCATGAATATTCTTAAGCTCAGGCAAATCTATAATCACCTGGACTTTTGGGGGACCAATAAAGACTCCCTCACATGACATTATAAACCCTAAGAAAACCACTTGACCTATGAAGAAAGAATATTTTTTGACATTGGCAAACAAACTTTTCTTCCTTAGGTTGGTACAAACTTGAATAAGGTAATCTAAATGTTCTTGCTTGGTTTTGCTATAAATAAAGATATCATCAAAATAATCCACCAGAAAATTTCTCATAAATAGCCTAAGCACCTATGTCATTACTGTCATAAAAGTATTTGGTGCATTGGAAAGGCCAAAAGGCATGACTAGTCATTTATATAATTCATCCTTACTCTTAAATGCAGTTTTCCATTCATGTCAATCTTAGAGAAAATTTAGGCTCTTGCCATCATATCAAACATGTTATCCAATTAAGAAATGGGAAAATGATATATGATTATAGTCCTGTTGATGGTTAGACTATCCACGCATATTCTTCATGATCTATCTTCTTTACGTGTTAAAAGGGAAGGTGTTGCACAAAGGCTCAAACTCTCTTGTATAAATCTTTTTTGTAATAGTTTATATACTTCCCTTTGTAATTCAACATGGTCACTAAGGCTCATCCTATAGTAAGGCAAGTTTGGCAATGTGGCACCACAAACAAGATTTACGACATTTTAAATGCCACGCATAAGGGGTAAACATCAAGTAGTTCAAAGAGAAAAACATCTAGAAATTCTTTCAACACTTCCCTTACGTCTTCAGAATCTTATACAACCTTTTTATCCACTATGACAAACACAACTGACTCTTCATGAACTTCCTTGTCAAACTCCTTAAGACTTATTATGTTAAGCCCATTTTCTTTCACTTTTTCCTTCTTCTTGCTATTATCATTAGGCCTTGGTGGTAATCTAATAAGTTAAATGTTTTTACATCAAAAGTGAATAAAAAATAATTTAACCATTCAAAGATGGTAACATTTAAATCATATAACCAAGGCATACCTAAAACGACATATCCTATGTTCATTGAAATTACATCACACCAAATTTCATCATGATAGTCCAAGATTTTTATAGGAAAAAAACATCTCTCATTTATTGCTATGGACGTATTGTTAACCCATGACACACTTTATGGCTTAGGATGTATGACAAACTATAAGCCTAATCAGGATACGTTACCCGAGGATATTGTGTTGATACAACTCCCACTATTTATAATCATTTTAATCATCTTATAACCTTTATCTCCATATTTAATATAGGTGTAAAAGATAGTAGTTCTTCTCAAATCATCGATTTTTATAGGTTGTGTCAAGGCATATCTAACTACATTAAACCTGGTTGTCTCCCATCATACAAAGGTCTGCTCGATCTAAGTGGATATTAATCTAACACATCGTAGTAGGTTGGACTTATCCTCCTCAACCTCTAGGTCCTGAAAATCATTGGGATAGGGTTCATACACCTTATCATCATAATTTTCCTCCTCACTCATATCTTTTTTATCCTTAATAGATAAAGCCTTATTGAGACAACTAGAGAAATATGACCAAAACCCTAACACTTAAAACACTGAATCCTTTAAGTCATCTTAGGTGTTTCACGTAGAATACCTTTACCTTTATCTTCTTTAAGCATTCGGGTAATAGTAGGATTGGGTTTACGAGGTATGGCAGCCAATAAAAAGTTATTATTACAAGGTTTGGATTTAGGAGGGATACTACAAGTGTCTTGATGTCTTCTCCACTGACTTTTCATGACAAATTTGTAGTTTTGTACTAGGGTATAAGCTCCGTCAAGGGTGGGCACACCTCTAAGTATGACCTTTCTTCTAAGGTCATCATTCAAGCCTTTCTGAAATCTACTAAGGTTTATTGTTGTATCCTCCCTAAATTTGCACATCATCCTATACTCATCAAATTGTGCCACATGTTCATTAGCATGCTTACTTCCTTGCCTCAAGTTATTCCACTAGTCTAAGAGATTTTTCTTATAAGAATGAGGTAGGTATTTCTCTTGTAACTTGGTTTTTATCTCAACTCAATTAGTAATAGAAGGTTGACCTCTCCTAGCCAAATATTCTTCTACACTTTTCTAATAGAGCTAAGTGGTACCACTAAGTTTGATTTTGGAAAATCTTACCCTTCTATTCTCAAACAAATTATACTAGTTAAAAAATTTATCTATGTCATGGATCCACTATCAAATATCCATGGGTCAAGTCAACCCTAAAAAATCGAGGCTTCTACCTTGATATGTCTCATGACTCTATCATTAGGGTCATCATAGTCATGATGACCCTGATTGTGGTTGTATTGGCGATTCCTTGGGTCAACTAACCTCTAACAATAATTGTTGAAATACTTAATATTATTAGGGTCATCAAATTCATTGTGACCTTGGTGGTGGTCATGTTGGTGGTTTTTACGAGGAACAAGTCTTTGACGATTCCTATGGTTATCATTATAAATCTCATTCTCATTAGATTGTTTTGTTTGTAATGTTTTTATGGATTTCAATCTCTCAGAAATGTTATTCATATCAGCTCGCATAAGTTGTAATTGCTCTTGAATATCCCTAAGAACATTACTAGTGTTTGGGTCCGTGGTAACTATGAGTTATGGATTGTATACTAGACAACCACTCTGTAAATACTTGCAATACTAATCCTAGAACTATAACTAAGATCACAAATGACACTTGTAAGTAAAACACAATATAAAATTAAAGTTAATATTTAATTATTTGTTTATCTTATAGACTAAGAAATAACATATTAAACTAGGGAAAATCAAGCAAGCAATGTAAATCCTCTAAATTCACATACGTAATCCAAACACAATGTTTTAATTTTCCCATAAATCTAACCAAGCTCCACAATTAATTAAGAGGATCGGATATTCAATATAAATGAATAAATAAGCTAAAAGTTAAGGTAACTCAAATTGAAAGACATACTATATATTTATGTGCAGGCATAAAATAATAATATCAATGTTAATTCTTGGTTAACAAGTGCAAAACTATACCATAAATAATGATATTCATTAGTTTAAAGAAGTTTGTAGTGGCTTACTGATCAAATTGCGATGGGAACCAGCTAGAATTCACTGCAGTTGACATGACAGTGGGAACTGACGTGGCACTGGCAGCTGTCGTGGCAATGGGCACAGACATGATTGTAGACGATGCAGAGATTTGGCGTAGTTAAGGTGCTAACATGGCGGCTAATATGGCACTGAGAGTTGATGTAGTAGCTAACATGGTGATTACATGGCAAAGTTAATGAATCTACCTTAAGAATTTGTTTACTTATTGCTTGTAGCCGTCTTCACATAGATCTATTATGGATGTGATCGGTGACGTAAGGATAGTGAAGGATTGGCTATGGTGTCGCTGCTGGAAGGCGAGTCTGTTGATGGCGTGGATTTATGGGTACAAATTGTTGGTCTATTGTTGTTGTTGAGGATGATCACACTGTGTTTAGTGGATGGTTTTTGAGGTTCTGCTTGATGCGATTGTGGTGGGGGTGTTGAGGTTGTTCTTGATGTAGTTGTGGTAGTTGGGATGGGTTTGTTATGGCGGTTGATCTGGCTAGGAAGGATGCATGGTGGCTGTTATCGGTTGGAAGATTGTGGTTATGCGTAGTGGCTAACTAATTATGATGGTTACGCCTGATGGATGGTGGGTTGGCTATATGATGGTATGTGGTGGTTGATCTTGATGTTGTTGTTGATAATGATGAACAACTTTTTTTTTTTCAAATTTGAGCTATAAACATATGTTTTTTTTAGTCTAGATCAACAGTTGATTATGATTTAACACAAGTCTTAATAAATCGATTAATTATAAGAGCAATTAAAAACTCTAAGATCTGATACCAAAGTTAATGCGGGGACAAAAAAAGATTTAAAGCCTAATAAGAAAAAAAGAAGAAGCTAAGAAGAAAAAGCCAAAGAAAGAGAAGAAAAAAGCCAGGGAAGAGAAGAATAGGAGTTGGAAAAAATCTGAAATTTTGCAAATTATATTCAATTCATCAAAACTGTCTCATGAGATAAAAAAGAACCATAAAAATATCATAACCCTAAAACATCAACTATTTAGACTTAACCCATCAATTAAAATTGTACAATATAAATAACTCAAATAAATAAAATAAAAACAATGAAAGAGGTCTAAATAGGTTCAGTCTCCTAACTAACGAGTGACAGACTAAGTCATTTTTTTATCGTTTCCATTCATATACTCGTATAATTTATGGTGTGGTCCGATGTCTCCATTAACTAGTCAAATCTCAAAATAGTATAATAATGAATTAAGACTAAAAACTTTCAGTAATTTAATTATGATAAGATAATATTAGGAGTTTTGGTCCCTCTTGGACCGCCCTAGTAATAATGCCAACACTGATAATATGGCTATGATACAATTAGCCCCCAAAAATAGAAGAGACAAATAGGTAAAGACAAAATAAGTGAAGTTGAGTTTGTCTTAAAACCACAGCATGAAATTGTGCCACTATCCAATCTAGCTTAGAAAATTAACATGTGTTAGTGGCCTACTTCACACTAACGTGTTATTAGTCGAGGTGCGCACAAGCTGGTCCGGACACCCACGTTAAACTAAAAAAAAGCAGTATAACATACTAAAGTTAACATTTAACTCCACCTGGATGTCCTTTAGCAAATACTAGCTATTTAATATACGGTGGATATTTTTTACCAGTAAAAAAGTTAAACATGTAAACATGTTTTTTTATATAAAAATATTTTCTAAAAATAAATTAAAAAAATTATGTATGCATCTAATTAAATAAATCAAAAACTATTTATGTAAATAAAAAAAATCATTCACGATAAATAAAAATAAAATTAGAAAAATTAAAAGACAGATGTAGATCAAGATATTTAATCATGCAACACGAGTTATTTAGCCGATTGAATTTGTTTATTAAAATTAATTTTTTATTAAATCAAATGATAAGAGAAACCGATACACATATAAAATTGATTAAGTAAAATAAAAGGAAAAAATAATATGTAAGGTTGCATATATTAGAAATATTATCAAAAAATAATTTTTTATTTTTAAAAATAAATTTAATATATATGAAATGCAAAAGAAATGTATATATAAATCATACTAACATCTTAAAAACTTAAATACATACAATATAATTAAAAGTAATAATCGTTATTTAAAAAAGACAAAATAAGCAAAAAAGAATCACAGAGAATGAATATTAAATAAAATATAAATTTTAAAAAATATTTTCTAAAAAATATAAAGATTTATTAATTACAAAAAAAAATGTCAAACGTTATTAGGTTTGGTAGGCCATGCCAGATGTCCAGCCCATAAGGAAAGGGCCCGTGCATGGGCCCTTAATTTTTTTTTAAAGGTGATGGGGTCGTCTGCCCTAATTTTTTCTTAAAAAAAAAAAAAACAAATTGCGCGTCATCTAGAATTACCAAGATTATGGCCACTATGGTAGCCAAAAAATCAGAGTTCTTATTTAATTTTTTAAAAAAGATAGTGGGGTCGTCTGTTCTAATTTTTTTTTATAAAAACAATAGACAACATGTTGTTTAGAATTACCTAGATTGTTGCCGCTATGATGGCCAAAAAATCATGGTTTTAGTTTTCTTTCCTTATAAACCCAATTTTCAACCCATTTTTTTTATCCTAAACACCTTTTGTAAACCCATAAATGTCCATAAAAAACCATAAAAAAACTTGAAATCAACTCAAAACAAAAACTCTTCCTGAGCTTAGATCTAATTTTTTAGGCAATTCCAAGGCTTAAAAACACCTAAATAGAATCCCTCTCAGTGAATGCAACCCCTTGGTACCGAGATAGATAATTTTGGTGGCCGAAATCATTGTAAACGCTAATTTTCTCTCTCTAAAGTCGGAATCTGGCATGTCTCTCTCTCTAATCAGTGACTAAAATATAAGAAAAATGAGGTTTTGGACTAAAATTGAATCTTAGATGTTCAAAATGACCTAAATTATATTATTTATAAAGCTTAAGGACCAAAGTAAATTTTTTAAAAAAAAAACTTTGGACACATCACCCATTTTGGCCGCCTTTTTTATTTAAAGCCTCATTCTATCTCTGTTGCATTCGCCTAAGAAATCATAAACAATTGACCTTTAATTTAGGATCAAATCACCAAAAATAAAAGTTTGAGGACTAAAGTGAAAAAATAAAAATATACATTAAGTTAATAGTAATATGTGAGTGTGTGAATGGTGTGATACATTGTTTTGTCTACAGTAAAAAGACCACATGCTTTAGTATTAACTATAACTAAAAATAAAACCGAAAAAATCAAGAAACATATGCATCAAGAATATTTAATCTTCCAAGATGAGATATTTACTTGATTCTGTTTACTGAATTTGTTTATTCAAATTAATTATTTTTTAATCAAACGATAATACAAATATACACACATATATTAAACTAATTGAATAAAATAAAAGGAAAAACATTATGCAAGGTTGCACTTATTAGAAGTATTATTTGAAAATAAAAAAAATTAATTTAAGAAAAAAAGTTCATCTATACAAAAGATAAAAGAAAATTATAGATGAATCAAAATAATCTTTTCAAAAATTAAATGCGCACAATATTATTAAAAAAAAATCTCTATAAAAAAAATAACAAAGAAGAGATATTAATTGAAACATAAATTTAAAAGTTATTTTTAAAAACTACATATTAAAAAAACATATCAATTAAAAAAAACAAAACAATATTAGAAAAAAAATGTCTGGATGTTGTGGCTTAACACGTCAAACCTGTGATCCGGGACATGGACTCAACCGAGTTCAATGATTTTTTTCTCTTAAATTTATATTTAAAAAAAAAAATGAGACTCACGATCCCATAGCCCAACCTGTTTAGGCCACTATAATGAAGAGCCTAGACGCGTAGGTAGGCCTTTAGGCCCATGCGAGCATCTGCCCCTATTTCTTTTGGGAAAAAATAAGTCAGCAATATGTGGCCCGCCAAGGTAGACAATTTGTCGTTTACAAGTTCAAATTCCAGCCACCATAGCGGTGGCTGGAAAATCATGCCAATATTTTTTCTGCTTAAAAAAACCTAATTTTTAAGTCATTTTAATCTAAAAGCTCCTCACTAAAACCCTTAAAACACGTACAAATGAACTCATTAGCTCAAAACACCTAAAAATTGTCTAAAAACATGAAATCAAATCGGGCTAGTTTTGGCTTCCTCTAAAAAATCATCATCAAGCTCTTCTCATTGTATAGAACCCGTGGACACACAAAAAAACCATCTTAGTGGCTATCAATAGTGTGAATGGTGATTTTTTCTCTCATTATTGGAATTTGGTGACCTATCTTTCTCTCATCTCTATAACTATAGATTGAGAAATAATAAAAATGAACTTTTATACTAAAAATAAATTTTGAAAATTTAAAGGGATCTAAATTTTATAAATTGTGTTATTTTTAAATATTAAGGAACTAAATGTATTGTTTATGAAATCTCTAGTACATCATCTATGTTTAACATTTTTATTTTATTTTGGTTCCTCTTTTTCCAATTTCTCCCTTGCCTAAAAAAACAACAAGACTTAAATTAGTATCAGATAAAAAAAAAAAAACTTTGAAAACTAAAATGAATTATTAAAAAATTAACAGCAAATCCACAGTATTTTTGTGGTGCATAAACAGCTTTTCATCCATACCTTTTAATGTATTGTATAATACAATGTTATTCGTGTCCCCATTTCTTGCCCCCATTAAATGTGAAGAGAGAGATCAAAAGAAATAGCGGTAGCAATTATTCATCTCTAATAAACCATATTTTATATCTGCAGAACTGCACACAGAGCATTTTTGTATCAAAGAAAATTTTGGTTTGGTGAGCTGTGTATCTCTGTGTCCACTGGGTACATTTCTTTATTTATTTCCTTGAGAACTTCTATCACATGGCATCATAAATCTCACTTACGTCTATATCTCTCCCCCTCTCTCACACAAACATTTGGTATTTTCATAGGAGGGATGTGGGATCATTTTGAGAAATCATGAGCTTCCAAGGTGTTCAACTCCATTTATGGTGGAGAATTCTTGCCCTTGGAATTTTACTTCTTGTAGTTCAATCTTTTGGGCTCAACACAGATGGTGTTCTCTTGCTTTCTTTCAAGTACTCTATCCTTGATGACCCTCTCTCTGTGCTTCAAAGCTGGAACCACAGTGACCAGACTCCATGTTCATGGAACGGAGTTACCTGTGGATCTCCTGGAACAGACAATACTTATTACTCTCGTGTCACAGGCTTATCTCTTCCAAATTGTCAGCTTCTTGGAACAATTCCAGCCACTCTAGGCTTGATTCAACACCTCCAAAACCTTGATCTATCCGACAATTCTCTTAACGGATCCTTGCCTGTTTCACTTCTCAATGCAACCCAACTTCGGTTTCTTGATTTGTCTAGTAATATGATCTCTGGTCAGTTGCCAGAGACCATAGGACGGTTACAGAATCTTGAACTTCTTAACCTCTCTGACAATGTCTTAGCGGGAACTTTGCCTGCCAACCTCGCTGCTCTCCATAATCTAACTGTTGTTTATTTAAAGAAGAATAATTTCTCTGGTGATCTTCCTAGCGGATTTCAAACCGTTCAGGTTTTAGATCTCTCTTCAAATCTTCTCAATGGATCTCTACCTCAAGATTTTGGTGGTAACAATCTTCACTACTTAAACATCTCTTACAACAAGCTCTCAGGTCCAATTCCACAAGAATTCGCCAACGAAATCCCATCTAACACTACTATTGATCTATCATTCAACAATCTGACGGGAGAAATTCCGGAATCTAGTCTTTTCTTGAATCAAGAAAGGAGTGCTTTCGCCGGAAATCCTCATCTTTGCGGCCAGCCAACAAGAAATCAATGTCCAATTCCTTCTTCAGTATCTCCACTTCCGAATATATCTGCAACTACATCGCCTCCTGCAATTGCTGCAGTTCCAAGAATTATAGGCTCGAGTCCTGCAACTACTCGTCCAGGTGAAACAGCAACAGGGTCTGGACAAGACGAAGGTGGGCTTAGGCCAGGAACCATTGCAGGCATCATAGTAGGCGACATTGCAGGAGTTGCAGTTCTTGGTTTGGTTTTCTTCTATGTATACCACTGTTTAAAGAAAAGAAAGCATGTTGAAACAAATATCAAGAACGAAGCCAACATCGCGAAGGATAGTTGGTCATCTTCATCTTCAGAGTCAAGAGGGTTCACAAGATGGGCATGTCTGCACAAGAGAGGAGAAAATGAAGAGGATTCTGGTTCCACAAGCACTGACAATGAAGCAGGCCCTCTTGATCACAGTCAAAGGCATACAGACCATCATGATCAAAACAAAGAAGGGACATTGGTGACTGTAGATGGTGAAAAGGAGCTTGAACTTGAAACTCTACTTAGAGCATCAGCTTACATATTAGGTGCTACTGGTTCTAGTATAACGTACAAGGCTGTTCTTGAAGATGGGACTTCATTTGCAGTTCGAAGAATTGGTGAAAACCATGTAGAAAGGTTCAGAGATTTCGAGACCCAAGTCCGTGTCATAGCCAAGTTGGTGCATCCAAATCTTGTTAGAATTCGTGGGTTCTATTGGGGCGTTGATGAGAAGCTCATTATCTACGATTTTGTCCCTAATGGCAGCCTTGCCAATGCTCGTTACAGTAAGTCATCTGTGAACTCTCTATCCAAATTCTTGAGGATCCAAGCAAATCTAAACCTTTCTTTAATTATATCGCCAGCAAAACCTCACCATTTAAATTAATCAAAAGTTCATCAACTTTATCTCAACTAGTATTTTAAGTAATAGTGTTTCTCTTTCCAAAACACTCCTATTTGCTCATTCATTGCACGAGTGCGCACATTAGCAGATTGAAATGAAGTTTGCTAAGGTGAGCAGTGGACCAAAAGGTTTGACGGTGGAGTAGGTGTCGCACAACCTTTGTTTTCAATGCAGTTTTTTTTTTTAAGTTAACTTTGTGTTTTTATTTAAAAATATATTAAAATAATATATTTTTTTTATTTTTTTAATATTAATATATCAAAACAATAGTGATATGCATTATGTTAAACTTTTCCTTGTTAGTTCTTTCACACCCTTTTGCCAAGTGCCAACTTGCCCGTGTCTAAGATGCTCCCGTATTCTATTTGTTTTGGTGTCTTTTCATGTTTTAGGGAAAGCGGGCTCATCGCCTTGTCATCTGCCATGGGAGGCCAGACTGAGGATTGCTAAAGGAGTGGCCCGTGGGCTGTCATTTCTCCATGAAAAGAAGCTTGTGCAT
>Ga0307515_10014685_pt1 | contig 14493 bp, 13 predicted proteins | sample 17_EM_MG_FD_194513 | JGI IMG/M metagenome (GOLD analysis project Ga0307515, IMG submission 194513) | Populus trichocarpa ectomycorrhiza microbial communities from riparian zone in the Pacific Northwest, United States - 17_EM | ecosystem: Host-associated > Plants > Roots > Unclassified | place... | reverse complement strand
GGGGCGGCGCTGGCGGCAACGGGATTATACTACTCTCTCTTTCTTTCTTTCTTTCTTTCTTTCTTTCTTGTCCTTTTTGTCTTTCTCTCACCTTTCATTTGTCAGCGGGGATGAAGGGTAGCGGGGGGGGAGCTGCGCCATCTAGCCGGCTCGCCCGGAGGCGGAAGGGATATCAGGGTCCTGTCATACTCTAATTAGAGTCTATACAGTATAATTAAACAACAAACAACAACATTTGGAGAGCTTATGGCGAGTGTTGACATTGTCCCTGCAATATCGCAAATGCTACAAGGGACTTCTCGACCAGGAAGTAGTCATATCAGGCTAGGTTCAGTGAAGCCGCAGTCAAAATCGAGCATACCTAGCGGTGAACCAGCTGCGGAGCCCAATTCGTCAACGTTGCTGAAAGCGAAGCCAGTTGAACCTGAACGCTCTGTTGAACCAGTAAGCTTTTACCCCTGCATATAGCCTACAGCGAATTACCATATAGATATTGGATTCCGATGAAGAGATGGTGACGGATCCTGCGTCTGCGGAAGAATAGATATGCAAACTATAATTTTTGACGTGCGATCGGGCTGAAAAGCAAGTTGTTTACTAATTTCGTTATGTGTCAGCTTTTTGTTCATTTCAGTTACAAAATTGTGAGACATGATAATTTGTCGTTGCATGTGCAAGGGTCGAACGAACCAGGTGAATGATCGAGAATTCACAACACACTGTGAGACGGCCAAAACGTCCAGTTTCTTTCTGCAAGTGACTGTTAAGTGACAATGCAAAAGCAATATTAGTGACGAAATATGCTAACAAAATTTAAGTGAGTGATGTTATAAATGTCATAGAAAGAGCGGTCAGTGCGCATGACGAATTGATCTGAACGACAACCGTCATGCTAAATTCATCCATGTATCCAACTGCATAACTCTCCGCACAGACCTGGTGCACATGGTTGAGATATTTGAGATTGCTTGTGTTACGTCATGGAAATCGTGGAGAAGGAGCTGGATAAGGAATGGTGAGGAAGTCGAGCTATATTTACCAAAAACCAGTGAAATGAACCACATGCCGTCAATTACAGGCCGAAAGCGCGGGAATGTGATAGGGCCACGTCATTTCCCACTCAGATAGCGTAGAGAGCAGTTGATCAGAAATTGAGAGGTAACGAAACTCCTGGATGGAAACGATAATACATACAAATGCAATGATGGAGGTCAATGATGATTATGTGATTGGTTGCATACAATTATTGAGTGTACAAAGGCTGTTTGGATGTGATTAATGGGAGTGTCGACAGAGTGTCAACGATTTTGAGTCTTACACATTCAGCAATCAATGGGCTGGATTGTCACATCCTTCCAAAGCAGATGTAGAGGTCGGCATTATGGCGAAAAAGGTAAATGACACGCTCGATGCCACATCCTAAAAATGCGAGTCAACAGAGCGTTAATGATTTTTCGCATTGCGTCATGAAACATTCAGTAGGCTTTGCGGTTACTGTACGTCATAATCGAAATATCAGCCGCCTTTCTATGGAACAATGGTGGTGGCAGCATTTCTAGTATGTTTTAACAATGTGCGTCAACAGAACATCTACGACTTTTGGCCTTGCATCTTGGAAAATGCATGAGCTCTGCGGCGACATTACCCCATAATCGCGCTATCGGCTGTCTTTCTAGGCAAAACCTCTTGCAACAACATCGCTACTATGTCCTCAACATGAACGTCAACGGAGCGTCAACGACTTTTGGCCTTGTATCATGTAATCTCCTACGGCTGAGCGGCTACATTGAGCCATACTCAGATTATCGGCCGCCTTTCTAGGCAAAAACGGGTACTACGACATTTCCACTATGGCCTAAACATCAGCGTCGACGGAGGGTCAACGACTGTTGGCCATGCATCGTGGAAAATCCGAGGGCACTGCGGCGACATTAACACACAATCAAATTATCGGCCGTCTTTTTAGGCAAAATTGCTTTCGATGACATCAGCACTATGCCCTAAAAATGAGCATCAACGGAGAGTCAGCGACTTTTGCCCAAGCATCTCGGAAAATCTGAGGTCAGTGCGGCGACATTAACACATAATCGAACTATCGGCCGTCTTTCTAGGCAAAAATACTTTCGACGAAATGGTCACTATGCCCTGAAAATAAGCGTCAACGGAGCGTGAACGACTTTTGGACATGCATCTTGGAAAATCCGAGGGCAGTGCGGTGACACTCAAGACACACACACATAATCGAACTATCGGCCGTCTGTCTAGGCAACAATGCTATCGACGACATCGTCACTATGCGCTGAAAATGACAGTCCACGGAGCATCAACGACATTTGGCCATGCATCCTGGAAAATGCGAGGGCAATGCGGTGACATTAACACATAATCGAACTATCGGCCGTCTTTCTGGGCAAAAATGCTTTCGACGACATCGTCACTATGCCCTAAAAATGAGCGTCAATGGAGTGTCAACAATTTTAGGCCTTCCATCTTGGAAGATCAAGGGGCTTTGCGACCACAATGATCTAGAATCGCACTATTAGCCGCCTTTCTAGGCAAATATGCTTACGACAAGTTCGTAACCATGTCCCAAAATGAGCGTCAATGGAGCGTCAACAATTTGTGCGCTGGCATCTTAGATAATCTAACCTGAATGGAACGCAGATAAACCACCATGATTACATCGACAGCCTTCATTGGCACAATGCAAGTGGCGATATCACGTCCGCCTCCTACAATTCTGCGCCCACGGTGCGTCAAGGCTCCGAACGCTACACCGCAATGAACTGCATTATGCCGTTCCTAAATGGAGTTTTACGCTGTCAGTCGTTGCAATCTGTCCTTGTATTCAACTTCACAAATATGCATGCAATTTCTCACTGATCTGATTACTTTCCCTGTAGCTGGAGAGTCAATATTTAAGAACCCGCATTCAGCGTAACTGTATCGTTATCTTCGGCAGTCTCTCGAGTCGGAATACCCAGCATCCTAATTCTTACTGCCACATCCGATACAAAATCTTTGAACACATCATTGCTCGAGGTTATGATCTCATCCAAAAATGAACCTGTCTTTATTCGCTATTTGAGCGACATTACATTGCAAATCATCTTCGATGCTTGGTGGGCTTGAATGAACGAAGGGTCGAAGCGGCCTATTGCTTGGAACAATTCTAGACATGCACCGTCGTGGCGATTCTATTTACACTGCGGAATTGAGGAGACTGGCAGCCCTGGCATCATTTGTATCGTTTGTCATCAAGTTCTTCGCCATCCATCAGAAGATGGGACCAGCTCAATGGGGAAACACTTGCTGGCAAAAGCTCACATGGCAAAGTTAAACGAATTAACAGAGTCAGAGGTGACTGAATTGACAAGTTCGACGGTGGATGAATCAGCTTTGGCCATCCTGAAGAGGCAAGGTAGTCGAGCAATCACAATAGTAAGTTTGCAGAGGAAAATCATATTTGATATTCAGTTAAATCCATATTAATCGAAATGACAGGCAAAACGTTCCAAACTACCAGCTAAGGACATTGAAACATCCGAATTTCACCAAGTCACGTGGAATCGCTACTGCATGTTAGGATTTGTTTCAGCACACATCCCATGGAACGCTACATCAAATCTTGAGCTACGATTGTCATATGAGGGATTACGCGATGACCTAGTCCTACCGTTGGCTACAACCCTTAGTAACATTTGCCGGAGGGAATATGCACTGACTGTGGATGCAATTAAGAAGCAATTGCCGTTACGAAATAAAGTTAGTTTAGCTTTGGACGGATGGACTTCAACAAACAAACTGGCCATAACGTCCGTCATTCCTTACTATATGGATCGAAATTTGGCATTGCGTGAAGTTCAACTCACTTTCGATGAGGTTTATCGCCTGTTCTGTCCCCGTTTCGAAAGCTAATCAAGGATGATAGGTCAAGGGCCAACATACTGGAGCATGGCTAGCTGTACATTTGAAGGACGTGCTGGATGGTTTTGAGCTTACCGACGGCCGTTTACTTGGTATTACAACGGATGATGCTTCCTCAAACTACTCGATGACGCACGAGCTGCAATCAACACTTGAGGCCTCTGGAATCGAGTGGCCGGCATTGAGGAACCACATACCATGCATGGCGCACATCATACAGCTGGCTTTAGGTGCATTCATGAGCAGTCTCAGTGTGAAAGGCAGCACCAAGTCTTGGGAAGCCCATGAGCGCGATCAGCGATTTGGAGAGAATGAAAGCATGGACATTCGGAAGAGTCAGAGACTTCGAAAAGAGGGCAATGCTAGAATCAACAAGGTGTCGGCCATGAAACTAGGTTTAGCGAAGATACTTGGGAAAGTACGTATTTCATGATATTTTGAATGTCCTGAAGCTGACCTTCATATAGCAGAGTATGCTTGCTGTATCAATTACGCCAACACCTGGTCGCCGAAATAAGTTCATTCACTGTCAAAAAGCGAAAGTCCGCATTGCAGTACTTCCGATTATGGATTTGAAGACACGTTGGAACTCTACACTGGAGTTGCTTGAGTGCACCTACAGATTACGGGAATTCACACACGAGTGGCTTCAAAATCCGAAATACAGTGAATACCAGCCACTGTTCTCAACTCAGGATGAGTGGACAATTGTCAAGTATGTCAGGGAAGTATTGAGGCCATTTCGAGATTGGACCCTTAGGATGTCGAAGAGGCATACAGTCACATTGCATCACGTCATCACAGTGTACAATGACATGTTCGATCACTTTGATGGCGTAATGCGAGCTTTGTCCAAGAAGAAGACTCAGTGGACAGAAGACTTGTTCTTCGCTGTGAAGTTAGCTGGACAGAAGCTTTCCAAATACTACGCTGAAGTGACTCCAACAACGGGCGTGGTTCATGTTTCCACACACATCCTCGATCTTTTCCGGAAGTTGCGATCATTTACAAACTGGGACAAGGGAATGGATATTAATCGTGAGGACGAGACATCCTACACTACTCAATACCAAGAGGCCTTTCTGAAGTACGTGGAGAATGAATACTGTGCCAAACATAGACGTGTGCCTGTCAATAAACTCGAAACCGTACCGAGCAACAATCTCCTCCCCTGTGCAATGGCATCAGGGTCCTATCAATCATCCTTCGATCCATATGATTTGTCCAGCGATGATGAGGAATAGTTAATGCCTAACAATGTGGCTGAGACGACACCCGGACGAAGCGAGCGCGCAGCCCGCTTATTGACCGCCGCCAGGCTCTATCTGAATTCGCCGCCTGAAGCACCAAAGAACTGGGGACAAATTAATCCAAATCTCAATGATTACCACACCGAGCCAATGGAGATTAGTAGTACATTTTGGATACCAGACATAACCGATTGGTGGTGCCAACAGGAAGAAACGCACTCAAAGTACACCGATCTCTCCAATGTGGCCTGCGACATATTCTCTATCATACCACACGGTGTCAGAGTGGAGGCCAGTTTTTCCGTTGGCCGCGATGTTATTGGATGGAGGCAGGCAAAAACCACAGGCGAGACCCTTCGCGAAAAAGTCGTTGTAAGGCAGTATGCTCGAGCCAATAACAGGATTTTGGCAGGCACTGACCCAGAATTGGATACCTTGAACACAGAAAACGACACGGAAATGAAGAAAGAGGCAGAGGAAAGAAAATTGCACAGAATGGCCAAGGTTCACAACTTTTTGGAGATGTGGCAGGGCAGCCAAACCCTGCGTGCTACCCAGAAGGGATCTCGCGCTCAAGACAACGAGATGACCGCCGTAAGATGCATTTCGGATACGGAAGAGATCATCAAAGCATCCTGGTCACTCTTTCAACATGATGGTGCGGCTGCAATTAAATTGTCAGAAATATCACCTTTGCCACGACCTTTGTCTGCAAAGGACCTCCCTGGAGAACGGACTCAAATCTTAGATGTCCGCCGAATCCTTAGAATGAACTGTCATCCAGTCCAAAGCGATGAGGATAGCCCACCTGAAAGCATTTCAGACACCTATGATTGGCTAAACTGGAATGGCAACTTGGATAATCCAATTGACAGGGAAGGGGATTGCGCAGCTGACGATGAATCCGATATAGAGCAGATCCCTGGCATCGAGGATTAGGAATGCCCAGAGCAGCAGGATGTGAGCGCCGCGCCAAATGTGCCCGGATTGGTTTGGCCAACATGGAAGTCAAAGAGACAGGCTGAAAGGTTGTGGGTGACGGTCAATGCAGCAGAAACTCGGAGGGATAAAGGAGGGAAGAAAAAGTATGACAGAATGCGTCAATGGTTCACCAGCTTTATGTAGCATGACTGAGAGTGTCAGTTAGAGATATATTATGGCCGAATGGTGAGAAGTAGCTTGTGAATATCGATTCATAAATACATATATAGCAGGTGCACTGAATCTTTTGGCATGATACATCATTTTTAGTCGTGTGAGAGTGAACAGTGCAAGATTATTATGCGGCTCAGCTTTGCCACAGGGCCGAGTCTTAATCATGCAGAAAGACAACCAATAAAGTCAAATCAGGATGAAAACAATTATTGACGGCAGCAGATGATGAATGGACAATACATTAAAATGAGCATCAACAAATCGTCAACGATTTGTGGTCTTGTACGTACCGTAATTCACCAGTGACTTGGTTGTTATTATGCATAAAGGACGTATTGGCAGCTTTCATTGGCAAAAGAGATAGCAACACGGTCACCGCCCCATTCAGAGCATGAGCGTCAATGGAGCCTGAACAACTTTTAGCTTTGCATCTTGGGTAAGTTATGTTCCGATTGGTTGCAGACATCCATTTATCAAATATTGGCAGCCTTTAAGGGTAAAAACAACAGCGACACACTCCCTGCGGCATCCGGAAAATGAGCGTCAACGGAGCGTGAATGATTTTCAGTTTTGCATCTCGGGTACGTTATGTTCCGATTGGTTGCAGACATCCATTTTAGAGATATTGACAACCTTTACTGGCAAAAACAACAGCAACATGCTCCATGCGGCATCCTGAAAATGAGCGTCAACGGAGTGTCAACACGTTTAGCTCTTGCATATTTCGTAATCAAGGCATCGCGCGTATCTTCGTGTGCATATCTGTATTATTGACTGCCTTGCTAGGCAAAAAACCATTCATCGAAGGTGAAACACAGATACCAAATTAATCCATATTGCAAACTTCTCACCAAGCAAAAGCACATTGTTGGTTGCTGAAAACGCGATTCTGATAAGATACTAATAACACACTGCAAATCCAAGAGCCTCATATGAATCTCTTGATGGACCCGCTGGGCGACCCGCTTACTACCCGCCCGATTCAGACGGGTTGGGAGTTTACCATGGAACCATACCCGAGTGGGCAGTTCGGGTTTAGTGACGACGCAGACCACCAATTTGGCAACGGTTCGGTTTGGACCCGGACCCGGACACGAAGTGACGGTCCGGAACCGTTGCTAACACTAGCGCCGTACGAGGAGTCATGCCCTTCCCAGCGTCGGAGCAGCTGCTCCCACTATGGACCGCCAAACTCGGCGAACGTGGCCTGCACACGAAGACCATCAAAAGCTACCTCACAGGCCTAAAGTCATTGCACATCGACCTCGGGCTCAGCACAGAGTAATTTGGCAACCTTCACCCACAGCGCGTCCGCAGAGCAATCAATCGATTCCACGGCGAACCGAAAAAGAAGGAGCGCCTTCCAATGACACATGGCCTCCGCATCCACATCCTCTCACTGCTCGATGCAAACAACCCCCGTGATGTGAACCTCAATGGCGCCTTCTGCATTTCACAGGCCGGATTTCTGCGGGCAGGACAAATAACATGGACAGCGAACGACCTAATCCATGGCCACACCAAATTCGCACAATGGAACCTCGCCCGAAGATCCATCCAATTCAATGAGGACCGGCTACTACTCACACTTCCATGCTCGAAAACAGACCTCTTCCGCAAAGGAGTCATGATGACACTCTCGGCTTCTACCGACGCTGCCTGCCCAGTCACGGCCATGCAGCACCTTTACGAACTATGTTGAAGCTGGACCCCAGTCGCCCCTCTCTTCGCCCACCCCCCGGGGGATGGCCCAGGAAACGAAGCATTCACATGAGAATACCTGGTCCAGCACCTGCGGGGACTGCTGGGACAGCTGGGAGTCAGGGGAGCATACTCGGGACACTCATTACGAAGGGGATCAGCAACCTCGGCCAAGGCAGAGGGGCTGGCCGATCACGAAATCCAACTACTCGGCCGATGGTCATCAAATGCGTACCAAGCCTACATCGACTACCACCCAGACCAAGTCATCCAAATCGCCCGCCGCTTCCAAAACTCACCAGAACACTCTCCCTAACACCCCCTCCACATCATATGGGGGCTGCCGCCGCAGTTGGGGAAGTCCAGGTGGGGCGGCGGCCACAACGGCGGCCTCCGCTCCCCCCAGGCGGCACCTCTGTTTTACGCGTCGTTTACTGTTTCGTTCTGGTCTGATTTGGTGACGGTTCTAGCGTGGGAATGGTTTTTGTATATGAGAAAATCAGAAGCACGTACGAAGGGAAGAGCGAGTCCACTAGTGATATATTACTGTGTCATCTTAGATTTAAACTAAGATTTAATTCAGTTCGGTGAAAGGACCCTAGAGTACATGTATTTAGCGCAGCGGAGTGTAAAACCAGATCACAGTGCCGCGGCTCCAGTTGTGAGTATTGCCTGGACTGAAATGTACACTTTGGGATTGGTTCAGTACAATAGTTTCGGCATAACAGGTTATGAGCCTGGCATAACATCGCTTCTGGACTCGTACTGATGTTCCGTAGATACACAAGTACAGCTATGGCGGGATGTGCCACTATCCCGTTCTTATGGATGAGCGCTTTGCTATCTATTATTGTAGTACCTGCAAATCAGACGTGGTATTTGATCGCTGCAATTTATCCGAAGGAATGGCCTGAGAAACTCCTTGCTTTTGCTCCGTGGAATACAACATTCATACAACATCGCAATGTCTCAAAGCCCACCAAACACAAAGTTTATGCAACAGTTCTGCCTCAATATACTCTTGCATTTCCAACCACATACATTCTAACTACTACATGGCCTACTCATCCAACATCCCCACGGCCACTGGATCGTACATAGTCAACTTACGAATCCACAAGTACAATAGGTATCGAGCTATAACAGTAATCTGAGACAATCGCGGCAATTCTCCCTGGGTTTTCAACACTATCGATAATTCACTTCGTCGGAATTTCGCCTGGGTGTATTACACAACAGCTCGACTCGCGCTATCCCATATGATGAAGCTTACCAGTCCCGTTCAGTTGCATTTATTCGTGGGCTTGGTGGCTTTAGGGTTGTGCAGTTTAATCGTTTAACTATTTAGCCGTTTGATCACTTGCTGGCTTCCTGTAATCCGAGTAGCCACCAGTATTTCAGACCCCGCCATCGTTGTCGAGGTCGAGGTATGTGTAGAGACACCTAGGGTCCTGAATGGGGAAATAACAGGCCCTGGCGGAGGTTGCCGCACCCTATTGCATGGAATTTTAAATTAAAAACCATTCCTTTCGTAATAGATTACATAGCATACAACTCTCGTGTCGCAATGCTAGGCTCAGGAACCGTGTAACGGGTGTGGATGAGCGTAAATTCGAGTCAAGACCAGGCACCACAGCATCACTCGCATCACCCACCCTCCACTCAACTTCGATACGGGCCCAGTTGTTACAATAGTGAGATAGAGAAGTTTATGATTCTTAATAGTCTATCTACATAGTAGCTTGTATGATCTTATATACGGCATTCAGAGTATGCCTTGTACGCATGCATCCGCACTCCGCTGGCATCTCCAGCTGAGTCCCAAATGACTGTCAGCCAGATGATATCATGATCTCCATCGGCCCAGCTGAAGCCCAGCTGAAGCCCAGAAGCCTTACAAAGGGTGGCGATCGATATATGCAATACCAGTAGTCCCCAAGTCCTAAAACCCTCTGCATGACAAATGGTATTCCGGGATCGGGTAGACATCGGACGGAATTTTGGGATGCCTAATCATTAGCTCCACATAGACGGACATTTCGCGAATTGAGCAGTTATGATTCCATGAAGTGCTGTCGATGCTATTACGAGCCATCCATTTTCGTACCCTACCATTAGGGATAGCTTACAACTCTTTGTTCTAAGTAATAGGTACCCAGGATACCTGCACATAAGATGCCCATAATCATGCTATCCTCCTACCAGCCACCCTTTCAGTCGGCCAAGCCTAAACCCTGTGAGAACTTCATACAACAACTGAGAGCGATTATTTCCGCCGAAATTACTAGTTCTGAATTCATTCATGCATACACGCATCTCCGCAGCGACTTCCTGGGGAGAGCAACTTCCGTCCTGTTAGATTAGATATAAGTCAGTATACACATCCCATGTCATCAATAACATGTCCAAAGCCAGCAGGGTCAAGTGCTTACGTACCACAAGTTGGGATTTGTGTTAATTTTCTGCTCCCATATTATGGCCACCGCACAATATCTATCCCTTGCGATCGGGATCTTCTACTTACATTCTGCAAGTTCAAATATGCATGTCAGTACCCTACTACGAAACCTGTCATCACGCCAATCGCTAACCACTTACAATCTGCAACATAAAATACATACCTCAGTATTCGACTCCAACATCACCGTTACCATGCCAATTCTCATCAAAGTCGTCCACTTACGGACTGCAATTCAAATAAGTGCGTCAGCAACCTGCTCTCACATCACCGACACCATGCCAAGAGTCATCAGGGTAATCCACGTACGTTCTAGAGGTTTGAGTATGCGCATCAACAATCCTACCCCATCATCACCGTACCTATGCAAATAATCTGTGTGACCACTTACACTCTGCATGGTTGTAGCCAGGCGTCAGTACGTTGCTATAGCATAACCGTACCACGCCAATCGTTCTCAAGGTCAACCACCTACAATCTGCATGTTTGAAGACACACATCAGTACTCTCATCATGGTAATAATCATCGGATCTGTGAACATACATACTGCCAGTTCAAATATGCGCGTCAGCACGCTGATACCACATCACCACACCAGGGCAGTGATTATCAAGATTATCCACTGACTGTCTGAAATTAAACACGTGTGTTAGCACACAGCTTTGTCAGGATCATCCACTTACTCCCAGTAAGCTCGAACATGCGCGTCAGCACCCAACTCCCACATTGTAGTGACTGACTGGTGTCGTCCACTTACGGGCTGCAAGTTCGAACATGAGTGTCAACATCCCCTCACCCGACTTTACCATCACAACAGAAATACATATCGGGTCCGTTCACTCATGCCCTGCAAGTCGAACAAGCTTGTTAACACTGCCTACTAACCCTAACCCTAACCAATTGAGTTGTCAAATTACATCTTCCTGCACATTTGGAAATGTATGTCAGCATACACATCCCAGTTCACTCCCTACGACAATAGTCACTGATGCAGTCTACTTACAGTCTGCAAGTCCAAATATGTGCATCAGTACACAGTTATAACATATACCAAGGCAATGTTTATAATGATCGTCCGCTTACTGCCTGGAAGATAGGATACGCGCGTAAGAATTCTATACCACCATCACCGCCGCTACATCAATTGTCATCAAAGTCGTCCCTTACGCCTTACAATGTTGAACTCACAGGGTAGCACCCGCCATGGGAACAGTCGCCTGGGTCAAGCTTACATTTTAGAGATTCGAATTTGTACATCAGCACCCAGATCCGACATCATCGTCACCAATACCCACTGCAAATTGGAATGTGCACATAAGCACCTTGCTACCATGTCATCATCACCTGGCAGAGCTGTCTACTCACAAGCTGTATGATTGTAGGCACGAGCTATCACCTGCTCTCATCACGCTTAGAACTTCGGCATAGTTCACATACCCACTGCAAGATCGGTTATACATGTTAGAACCCTGCTACTTATCCCCATCATCACGGCAATAATCACAGGTGTCGCCCACTTACAGACTTCAAGTTTGAATATGCTCATCAGCACCATATTCCCAGATCACAGTCACCTAATCATCGTGGTCCACTTACACACTCATATTTCAATGATTACATCAGAATTCTCTTCCACATCATCGTCAAAAGCAGTGTTCCTAAGCGGCCAGGCCGGGCCGCCCTTAGCGGCGGCTTTTAAATGAGGGCCGAGCCTGCAGGCTTTTCCGGCCGGGCCTGCAGGCTTTTTCTTGGCGGCCGGGCGGCCGGCCTGCAGGCTTTATTTGCCAACGTATAAGTTCAATCGAACAAGCATAAACATATTTTGTTTAAATGACACCCATTGCTGCTGCCTAAAGTCTTAAACTCAAAAAGCCACCAAAGAAAACTCAGCCATCGTCCATCATAAGTTCATAACCTTGCCATCCGTTGTGGCGGGCGGCCTGCAGGCTCTTTCTTGGCGGCTTCTGACCCAGGCCGGGCCGGGCCGCCCTTAGCGCAGGCTTTCAGAATGGAGGCCGGGCCGGGCCGGGCCGCTTAGGAACACTGGTCAAAAGACGATGGTAAGCGAGTCGTTTACTCACATCCTGTAAACTCGGTGATGCGCGTCAGCACCCTGCTCCAATTTCACGGACACTACCCAATGCTTCTTGGGGTCATCTACTTACGTGCTGGAAGATGAAATCTGTGAATCTGCTACTTGCTTCCACATCATTATCACCAGGCAGGGCAGTCCACATACATACTGCAAGATTGTAGGTATAAGTTAACAAATTCTCTCATCGCCTTAGAGTTTTTAAGATGGTGTACTTACTTTCTTTAAATTCAACTATGCATATTAATTAGCACCTAGCCCATATATCACCGTCACCTCACAACATCACTTACCATCTGCATGTTTGAAAATATTAGTTAGAAACCCGCCAATTGTTACCGGGGTCTTGCACGTTCCTTCTGATGGTTTGAATATGTGTCTGTATCCTGCTTCATATCACTGTGACCATGCCAGTATTCACTTAGGTCGTCCACTTACAGTCCGCAAGTTCGAATATTGGCGTTAGTACCTTACTCTCACAATTCTATCATGGCGACAAGGGTTATCGAAGCGGTGCACTTACCAACTAAAATTTGAGTATTTGTCAGTATTCAGTTCTCACAACACTGCTACCATGTCCATAGTATCAGGGTAAGCTACGTACCTCCTACCGCATGTCATCAGGCTGCAATACTTCACTGTCACCATGCAAATGGTTGACAGGATCGTCCACTTCCCCATAAAAGTCCGAAAATGCATGTCAGTAAGTAATGGTTACCATGCCAAATGTTTCTGGACCGTCGACTTACACACTACCATTTTCAAGATAAGCGTCAGTACATTGCTCCTACAACAGTCATCATGTATAAATATGGCGGTGGTCAACTTACACACTATAAGCTCGAAGATACAGGTGAGCACTGTCCTATCACAACACCGTCACGACGCCAATGGTCATCGCGGTTATGTACTTCCCAATAGAAAATAGATGGGTTAGGGTTAGTTCTATCTCCCGCATCACCGCCACAACGCCAGTTATCGGAACCGTCCTGTTACCTGCTGTAAGTTCGAACTTGCATGTTAACAACAGGTCTCGACATAGCCGTCCTCATGCCTAATGTTCTCATTGAATTATGTGGGGGGACGTCTACTTACATGCTCCAAGTTTCAGTGTGCTCGTCAGAATGCTGCCCTCACATACCGCCACCATACCAGTAGATATTTGGGTCATCCACTTACGTGCTGCAAGTCGGAATATGTGTATTAGTATTACTATCATTATTATAATAATAGTCACCGCGTTTGTGCACTAACTGTCTGCAAGTTTCGATAATTGGTTTAACATCCTTCCTTCTTCACTGACACTAGGCTAATGGCTGTCGGAGTCTGTCACTTACACACTGCAATTGATGGTATATGTGAGAACTCTCACAGAACCAGTAACCATGGGAAGGGGTACTCGACTGACCTCCTGCAGGTTTCAATTTGCATATCCGAACTCTAAATCAGCACTCCTATCACTTCCGCCACGACACTAGTTCTCAAGTCCTTGCACACTGCAAGTTAAAAGGTACATGTCAGCGTACTCACAATTTACCATCTCTACCCCAACCGTCCCAACGCCAACTTAGTGTCGGGGTTGTCAACTTACATACTGTTCTAGTCCATTCACGGAGGCGGTTCCTCCGCGGAGAGACCGGTCCATTCGCGGAGTGTATATACAAAAGTGCTAATTACGCTCAACCAAAAAAAAAATTTACTCTGTACACCTTCATCGTGATCCCTACGAGCTGTATGCCTCAACGTCGTCGTACATCTACAATTACACAGTGCTCTATGTCATCATTTGAAACCGTCTCTTCCTAGTTTCCCGCGTCCTCCACATTGTCCTCTTCCTCCATCACCTCCTCCTCCTCCTCCTCCTCCTCCTCCTCCTTGCTAGTGACCTGTTCCTCCTCGTGAACCTCTC
>Ga0307515_10014684_pt1 | contig 14493 bp, 16 predicted proteins | sample 17_EM_MG_FD_194513 | JGI IMG/M metagenome (GOLD analysis project Ga0307515, IMG submission 194513) | Populus trichocarpa ectomycorrhiza microbial communities from riparian zone in the Pacific Northwest, United States - 17_EM | ecosystem: Host-associated > Plants > Roots > Unclassified | place... | reverse complement strand
CAATCAGTGCTGACAAGGGTTATCCACATGGATACTCACGCTTGAGCGCAAGAAAAGCCTTTCACAAAAGGTGTTGATATCGGGGTCTCCGTGGACGGGGTATCCGGAACCCAAGGTAATTGCGACTCGTACTACAGCCACTGCAGGCTGTGTCGCATAACGGCGATCCGGTCGTATATTGGGGTCCATCCTCGGGTTCATGGGTGGGAGAGTGAAGGGAGGTGCCTCTGAATTGGCCAGCCAGTGGGTTGTTTGAAGACTGCGATTAGTCGCCGGGAGACTTCTGAGAGCGCAGAGCGAAGCTAAGAGTAGGAGGAAGGCCGTCGAGGTCGAGATCCACTCAAGGGATCCCGGATTATTATCAAACTTCATTTCGCCTTCCCCAGAAGGGAGCACAGACCAATGATGCCCGGAACTCGTCTCGTAACGGCCCCACAGATTCGTGCTCTGGGACAAGAAGAATAGGAAAATCGTGAATAACAAGAGCTCCGAGGTCACCGGAATCTTCAATACGGGGTTCAATGGTCTTGTACCCGTTGGCGCGGAAAAAAAATCGATATTCATCCCAGGGAAATTTGCGAGGAAATCGACACCGTTAACGCGGCGGAGGGAACTGTTGTGTGGACTTTCATCGGTGGTGTGGGTGTGCGCGGCTGGGGGGAACGCCCGGTCACAAGGTGTTCTCAATCTAACATGCGCCGCTGTTGTACGTAACTTACACCCACCACCCTCTCTGCCTGGCCTGGCTCTCGTTGCCCATCGACCGTGAAGTTTCTCCCAGCTTTCTCCCCAGCTCCTTGTAGCACATCATGGAGGAATCAACCATCGACCAAAAAGCGTGCGTCCAACCAACGCCTTCCTCTCTTAACCCTTTGTGACCGCATTTTTTCTGTCATTTTCAGTTTGGAGGATGCTATGCGTAAAGCATTGCCATCTCTCTTTCCAAACCTACTCGGAACGACGAGCAGCGCTCGGGTCGAATTCTACGACAAATTCCAGCGCGTAGCTGACGAGTATGACCATGATTTCATCGGGAAGTGCGGTGGGGACCTGGATACCACATTGATCTTTGTGAGTGTTTTCTATAGGTACCCCGACCATCGCGTTAATCTCATGTTGTTCCGGGGGGATACTAGGCCGGTCTTTTTTCCGCTGTCACGGGCGCTTTCATTCTCGACGTACAAAGCAAGCTCGAGCCGGATTACCAAGAGATGAACCATGCTCTCCTCAAGATCGTCGCCAGTGTCGCGCTTGGAAATGTCCCAAGTGGTCCCGATGCTGCTTTCCCCGAATGGAATGGCCCCGATACCGCCATCGTCCGCGTCCAGGCCATTCTTTACTCGAGTTTGGCCGCTTCCCTCCTCGCCGCGTTCATCGGGATGCTAGGCAAGCAATGGCTCAACCGTTACGCCCAAGTGGAGATGCGGGGATCCGTTATTGACCGCAGTCGGTATCGACAGCGAAAGATGGACGGAATGGTCACCTGGCGCTTCGACTTCGTCATGGAATGTTTACCCCTCATGCTCCAAGCCGCTCTCCTTCTCCTCGGTTATGCGCTTTCCGACTACCTCTTCCTTATCAATAAAGTCGTTTCTAGCGTCCTCATCGGTTTTACGACGTTCGGTCTGCTCTTCTACCTCCTCGTTGTTTCCGCCGCTACGCTATCCTTCAACTGTCCATTCCAAACCCCTCTCTCCCTCGCACTGCGCCTCTTGGTCCGCTTCGACGACGAACACGAGAGGTACCTAGAACGATCCAGGAAGTGGATTGGGCGTCTCTTTTCTAAGAGGAAGAAATCGTCAAGGCAAAATACTGGTGGCCCTTATAATACAGTCAACACACCTACTGGGAATAGCTCCGTCGATCACGTTGGGTTAACGATAATCAATTCGTCCGACCAACTATCCTCACTCTTCAGCAAGGACACCGACTGGGAGAGCTATGTGTTGGATTCAAATTGTATTGCTTGGATGTTCGAGATGTGCACAGACCCAGATTTTATCGTAGCCATCATGAAATTTATCCCTGAAGTTGTTTGGCACACCGGCATTCGTGCTGTCCCGCTAGAAAAGTTCTATGACACCTTAGTCGGGTGCTTCGATTGCTCATCTGGATCCCAAGTGCTGATTCCGAAACTCAAGGATAAGGCCTACCTCAGTGCCAAAGCTCTCCTCCACCTTGCCATCCAATATAAGTGCATTGGTGGTGGATCCGACAAGCTCTTCGAGTCCATCTCTAAAAGGCATTTCGCCATGAAGCCCACACCCCAGAAGGACAACTCAGACCTGGAGTCCACTCTTGGTATAATTGATCGCATCTTTGGCAATTCCCAGCCAATGTCCTGGCAGGGTTTTTCCTTCAGCACTCCTCACCATACTTGGATGGGTCATATCCTTGTTTATCATGCCTGGGAGGTCCTCAAAAACTCCAACCCATTACCTGGAGATATCAAGGAGTTCATTTTTTACTCTTCTCAATTGGACCATCCCCCTCCTGTACCTATCCAAGCAGATTGTTTCTTTCTCATCGGTTTCCTCCTTGGGATCAACTTGCATCAAGATGATTTGCCAACTATTGACAAGTTGTAGGTCACTGGTTAATTCTTTCCCCATACTTCGACACTAACTTTGGTTTTCAAAGCTCTCAGGTTGATGTTCAAATCAACAGGATTTATGAGAAGCTTGAACAAACCTTCAAGGACCCCACCTCTGGTGACATCAATTGTGCTTTAGAAGTCCTGGAGTTGATATCTTATTTGCCCAAGCGGGTGCCACCTTTGAAGAACCAAAGCTTGTTCTGTGTGGTCATGTCATCTACCATTATTCAGCCCTGGGAAAAGTGGAAGGCTTCTAATCTTGCAATGTCTGGTGCCTGTGAATGGGGTGGATTTGAAGATGCTCACCATATCCTCACTTTCCTTAGTCACTACTTTGAGTTGGTTGTAGAGCATGGTCAAAACCAGGATGAACCAATCCAGAATGCCTTCTGTGCACTGGCCCATACCTCTGACTCTGTCACCATTAAGGCACTTGAACAGTTTGATCCCACACAGCCTACCTTTGTTCATGGTATCATTTATGCATTCCAAGGTGCTAGGCCATTCAAACTTCGTGAAGCTGCCCTCTTGTTTCTTCCTCTCATCAGCAACAGGTGGTTCAGCACTCATTCTCCAATCATGGATCCAACACAAATGACCAGCTTTTTCACCAACTGGGCTTCCACTGTAGAGGATGTTGAGAAGACACCTACTGTCCAGGAGGCTGCTCTTGTTGTTCTTCTTGGAATGGTTAACTCTCCTTGCTGGCATCCTCACATTATCCCAGAGAAATGGATGCTATTGAGATATTTCATGTCAGTTCCAGAGGACCTGCATTCTCTTTATGGGTATCTCAATGACCCAGGCCTAATGGAAGAAATCAAAAAGGTGGACAATCCAATGGCTATAGTACTTTGGGTAGAGATTCTGTGGCTGAAGTATGCACAGCTGACCCCCAAGATGCACCTAAAATTAGAGTCAATTACTAAGGAGATTGCCAAGAATGAGAGGGAGGCAGGCCTTGATATTTCTCAGTCCAACATAAATAGATATCTGTCAAACACAACTTTGGAGTTGAGAAAGATAGAGGATTTATTGGGGGACCACACTGTAGAATCTAATGAGCCCATAGTTGTTCTTAGGGAGAAGGCAGGGAAAATTCAACAGGCATTCAGGGCTTTAGATGCTATCAAGGCTGGATAACATCCCCTAGCAACTCCTGAAGGCCAACAATAATTCATGACCCCATTTATGTCTACTGTATTTCTTATCTTTTTTCAAGCTCACTTGCCTATACCCCTATCCATTCTTTCCTACCTTTCCTATTTCTCATTCAGTTATCACCCCCCTGCTTATGTTCTTACCTTTTTGTTCTAAACACATGAAGTGGATACATGGTGAGATTTCTCTGTATTGGTCTTATTATTAGCAACAAGTGGCTGTACAAGATAGTGCTCATATGTTTATATATATGGCCTACAGTCATAGAATAGAATATACATACACTACATTCCTACTTAGGATATACATGACTGAAATCCAAGATTAACACCTCTCCAGAACGGTGACCAAGAACAAGATACTGTTTATCCCAGTGTGATACTCTAGAATTCATTGCAAGTCTCTTAGGCAGATAGAAAATCTGTCTTCCTGTGACTGTGTCCTCAACCCAAGATGATCCAGCATGTTTCTGTATAGTTCCATCAACCAAGGTGAAATAGGGTCTATCTGGGAATGTGTTGGGTGGTGGAATGGAGGGACAGTCAGGAACCCCAAAGTCCCATCCCATGGGGCCTGGGTCTGAGGAGCTATGTCCTGTAGGTTCTGGGTATGAGAGCCAGACCCTTGAACCATTTACAATAAGGCCCTGTGGTTGTTTTCCCTTGAGTTTAACCTCTCCCATGGGTTCTCCTGTTGGTATGGACCAGGCTTGAATAGATTGGTAATCCAGGAGAAAAACCTGAGACCCATCCCCTGATATCTTTAGATCCAAAGCTCTGGACCAAGATTGACCTAACACCCAGATAGCCTCTCCCTTTTCTACATCCCAGACATGGACTTTGCCAGGTGCACCTGTCTTCCAATCATACCAAACAGCAATCAATCTGCCACTGATTTGTTGGATGTCCCTCTTTCCTTTGACTGGAGTCACAAAGGAAGCTTTGCAGAGACCAGTTGAGATGTCCCATACCCTAACTACTCCAGCTGAGTCACTTGAGATAGCAATACCATCATCTGCTTGTACATTAGCAGATTCAACTGATGCTGAGTTAAGTGGTGTAGGTATTGGACTGGTTGTCACTGGGTCTGTTGGCAAACCACTAGCTTGCCAGAATTTGACTGTTTTGTCACTGGATGCAGATATAAGGGAAGAGGAGAACACAAGGGAACTAATAAAGCCAGCATGTCCAACAAGGGTTGTGATGGGGTGAGGGGCTGGAGTAGTAATGTCCCAAATGTAGATAGTTCCATTAGCAGCACCAGCTACAAATTTCTCATCAGGGGAAAAGCAACAGTTGTTGAAACTATCAGCTGGTGAGTGAAGTTTGGCCACAATCTCTCCAGAATCAGATTCTTGAACTGTGATCACCCTTCCCTCACATGACACAGAATAGGTTCCTTGTGAGGAGAAAGCAGCATGGTAACCACCATATGTAAGTCTAATATGGTGATTGCCAATGTTCCAATGCTTTATAGTACCATCTTCAGATGCAGACACAAGGTGTTGAGGATCTTTTGGAGAAAGGCTGACTGTGGTTACTTTACAATTGTGGGCCAATGCAATGGTACTATGACACCTTGTTCTAACCTCCCATATGGAAATTGTGCCATCCCAAGATCCTGAAACAATTCTGTCACAGCACAGTGAAACAGAAATAGATGTGACAGAAGAGGAGTGACTGAAGGCATCCATAACCCCACCAGTCTGAATATCCCAGAGCTTTATTGTTTTGTCATCACCTCCAGATACAAAAAATTTCCCATCTGGTGAGAAGGCAAGGGACCTCACCCAGCCAGTGTGTCCAGAAAGAACAGATATCTGACTGCCTGTGGTTGCATTAAGGATGGTGATATTATGATCATGAGACCCTAAGCCAACTACAACTGTGTTGTTCCAGTATGTAAGGACTTGTGGAACATAGTCAAAGGACACTGTACGGAAACATGCTTCCCATTCAGCTGGGGGCCCCTTTATTATCTTGACCTCTTGTAAGAGCTCTGTACTATAGTGCTCATGGAGCCAAGATGAGGAAGGGCAGAGGGGGAGAGCAGAATGGTATATGTGGGAAGGGGAGTCATAGATCATATCAAAATATTCCAAGATAAAATGTTGGCTATCATTTGCCCACTTGGAGGAAACTCCTGCCTGGATAAGCATGAAAATAGGTTTGTATGAATGTATTGTCCACAACTCACCAAAGTATACCATTGCTGGATATCATCGATAGAATGAACACTTATATCAAGGTTCCTCATAATGATGAGGGCCTCAATCCAAAACAGCAGGTGGGTTGTAAAGAACTTGTCAATTGCCTTTTTCACTTTATCAGCAGAAGGGCCAGTGCTGGGGCTGTTTGCAAGGTGTTTTGTCCAGAATTGGCAGGCATACTCCAATGCATCTCCAATACATTCCTTTCGACGAGCAGAAATATCCTTAACACTGCTAAGGTCAACATAGTCATCCAGATTGCAGACATTCCTCTTTAACCTCTCCTCCATCAGGTTAAGGCATGAAAGCAAGATTTCTGTATGATGAACTGGAGGGTCCACAAAGAACCGCATGTCATGACATCTCCCGGGGTCCATGAGGAAGTCAGGAAATGATTTGTGGAAAATACGAACTGGATCTTCTGCCTCCTCTGGGACAAGGAGAAGTGAATGGAGAGGGTTTAGGGTAATGGAGGTATCAAATGGTGTGTTGAAATCATGTAGGAGTTGTGAAAGGCTCTTTGTTGAAAGCAGGTTGAAGGCTAACAACACCACTCCAACTACAGACCTGAAACTGCGGTAGACTTCCTGGTCATCTGGATTCAAGTCATAAAATGCCTGCTCCAGGATCTCGGTGTAGAGAGAGTCAATGCCGGATCTCCCTTCGTGGAGAGTGCTCTCTGGGAGGGAGATGAGGAGATCGAGCCTCTCTTGGGGCAAGTGGCGTGGAGATGCCACGAATTTGACAACTGTTGATGCGTAGCTGAACAAACCGGCCGCCTTCTTGCAGAGGATGTCAATATTGGATGAGTGTGGCCAATCTTCTGTGACATCACAATCACTCCTTTTTTTAGCTACGTCGGCTAAACGCGTTCGAAGGAATATTTTGATGTCGAAATCAATCAAGGAGGGTTCAACCTCATGGAGTATGAACACACTCGTGATGGGTTGGAGGGTTGGCAAACGAAATCCAGTACGGATTCGCGGTTCAGGTCGTCCAGTAATAAAGAACTTGACGTGAGGTATCTGGTCCACGTAGCGAGGGAGTATCGATAGGATGGCCGAGGCAGGTTGCTCATCCTTGCACTCGTCAAGGGCATCAATGATGATCAGGGTGGGAGTGTGAATGGTTCCAAGCGGACCAACGATGAGTTTCTCCATTTGGGAACAAAGTGACTCTCGTCCGGCATCGAGACCTGTCCCCAAGACCTGAAGCAGGTCCTGTCGGAAGCGTGGGTAACGATAAGCGAGCTGGAAGGCCAGGGTAGGGAGGATTAATGAAAGGTTGTTCCTGTCTTCGGAATCCCGCGAACAGAAAAAACTCGCCCCGAGTTTCCCATCCGCAAAGCTCATCTCCGCAAATGTCTGGGCAATGGTTGACTTTCCGGTCCCGGCGAGACCGTTGAGCCAGTAGACGGGGTTGCTTTGTTCGTCACATAACCAGCATCTGAGCTGGAAGAGTACCTCCCTCCTGGTACCCTTCATGCACCCCTGCCTATCCCCGCAGAGATACCCAGCATTTGCAGCGTGGTACATCCCTTCGAGAAGAGCGAGGTCTGCCCCGCCCTATTTACTGGTTACTACGCATGGACAGGCACTTGAGGAGCAAGACTCACGATGAGCTGGTAATTCTTGTTGTAGATGTCCTGCTGCAACGACGTCTGACACAGACATTAAGCAAGGAAAGCATGAGTGGTTCGGCATGCATACCTGGTAACCCATTATTGCATCACGAATATCCTCAACCACAGCATCGAGTTTATCCACATCCTTGATATCTTCGAAGAATCCCACGACCTTCCCTTGATCCGCCAATGACTCTAGTTCTTGGAGAATGCCTTCCAGATTCCTAATGATTTTCTCGTCAAGATCGACTCCCGGTTTTTGGACTGTGGGGTTACCGTTTGAGGTGTTCCCTCCTCAAGGGCTCCCCCTCCAAATCCTCGACCTCACTCTCGGGAGAAGGCACGCGGGTTAATTCCACGGCAAGTCCTTGAACTTGAGATATCAACGATTCTGTTATTTGACGACTGTCCATTGGTTGCTGGGAAAATAATGAGTATCGTTGATATATAAAGTAGTGGGGGAGATTGGTCGTACTTCATAGTGTTTGAGGACAGCAGCAAGACCATCCGCAACAGATTTGAGCAGAGGGACGGTGTCTGGTTGCGAAGGGGAATCCGCCTCCTCGGTTTTCCTTCCACCAGTACCGTCCCCTTCTATCCTGCCGACTTCCGCCCCTTTTTCCGTTGCTCCATTCCCTTCCGGGCTGTCCCCACCCCCAGTCCCCACGTGAGACTCTGGCGCAAGCGAATCCGACAATTCGATCCCCTCTCCACCGGTATTGGTTCCCCTTCTCTCAGGCTCGTGTCTGCCTCCCGCCAGTTGGCGCTTCAGCTTCTTCTTTAGTTCGGCGAAGGGATTTTTGAAACACATGCGGTTGCTAAGTCGGTGTAGATGGTGGTGTGATAGCAGATAACTGGCCTCGTGGGCTTTCGATTTGTCAGCCATCGTGGAGCGCCGGGCAGACGCGGCGTCCTGCAGATGCCCGAAAGGCGCGTCCCAGCTCAAGTCGACATTGCGTTTCTCTCTACCCGATTCCACCCCTCCTCTGTACGGGATCGAACTCGGTATAACCTTCAGACACCCCATCGCAGCAATTACTTGTACACTCAACACCAGATATCACCGGTCCGTCGCTGAACTCCTCGGTGCGCATTTACTCCGGTCTTGTGTGACTTGAAGCCGAGAACCATGTAACCCCCGATACTCGATATCCATCACAGGTGGGGCTGCCACCAAGTCTCCAAATTTTACCAGCCCTGGCCTTACTTCTGTTGCTCAAAGAAACAAGAATAGAAAGAACCCTACCGGCCCAGGGTCATTTGCCATCGTCGAATCCAACCCCCATCGTATTCACACCCCCAGTCCTCGGGCCCGGAGGACAATATTTTGGGGCCGTTCGACCTTCTGGCATCAAACCCTAGGCATCCGGCCACCTTCGCCCTACTCGTGGCTAGGTCTTCCGCCCCTTATAGAGGAAGGGTAACCGAGTTTCACCGAGGGGACAGGGTGGCCCCGAAAGGGGGAGGACGATCCTGCGAGAATTTCGGTGCGTCCATGATGACCCCAAACGCGGAATGGAGAGAGGCTGAGGTTTCCTCTGGTATGTGGAACACCAGCCCCCTTTGCCATAGTTACGAACTAAGGGGTTATCAGTAAAACCCCCATTTCACCAGACAAACGCTCAGCGCTCCTGCCCGGTACGTTGTCACTCCGCATTCCTATGCCCATCTGCCGACTGAACCGGAACTATTTCAGACCTGTTTATACGCGCGGAGCAACAGACGCACTCGCAATCAAGACCTACGAGGGCCTTGCAAAAGTCGGATGTTCGAAGAGGTTTTCCCTTGCCAAACGGAAGGTTCGCCACCACTAGGAGGGAGGGTCGGACCTGGTACAATCCATTCGTCGGAATTGGATAGGTGTTCTCCCGCTTTTTTAAGAGCCCAGTTTGACAAGCTCTCTGATTAACTCGAGCCTCTCAAGAGAGAATGGAACATACTAGAGGGACAGTCAAGCGGTGCCCACCCGGAAGGCCTGGATGAACCGCACAGATACATTCCTCCAAAACCGACGATTAGTTCAACATGGCACTAATCCCCCATGATCCGCTTAAGAAGGGCGATTGCACCGCGGCTGCTAACCCTGTCCGCAAGCCTAAGGATTTGATCAACCCCCATGTTGATCAAGAACGAGTTGTCGTTAATCGACTCCCTGGGTTCGGGTATCCCGCCTTCTTCGATGACGAACGAGCAGGGAAGACATGGTTAAATGGTACCCTCCATCTTCTCCGGCAGTACCGCGCCCTACACTACACTCGTACCTTTCTATGCACCTTAATTATATTTTGCGTCCACATCCTCTATACCATCAGCCCGCATTCCGACGCCGCATTGAACATTAATCCGTAACACTTGATTGTTGCCTGAAAGCGTCATTGCAGCGCAAATTAGATAAACACTGCCTGAAGCCTCTCGATAGCGGACTCCGTGCGGTACACCACTCCGGGGGGAGCGAACCACCACTGCTCCACACCATTACCGAGAGCAGACCCTGCACGGTTCACCAGTCCCTTCAATGATCTCGTCGACTCCGTAGTGCGTGGCGTTAGTCACGGCACCATCACACGAGCCAGTAAACTGTTCGGGAATTCTGGTCATCGTGGTTGCGGATTAGAAGTACTTGAAGGCATATCCATGGTGTCGCAAAGGCGAAGTGACTGACACTTTAGTCAGTACTACGAACGGGCTAGCGGCTTCGTTACTGGACGAACATTACCAAACAGATCATCGGAGGACAGATTTTCAGTAAATCCCCTTTGAGCTGGACTGCAACGTCTTTCCAAGGAAGTCCATCGAAGGCCGTTAAAACCTACAAGAGGGCGTTAAGGACCGTGGCGAGTTGAAGTAAAAGCTCGACGTCGTCAAGTGCGACTTCACTCCGGGCCCGTTGCCCGAGTTCCGCGATGTCGCCCAATAGCGTGTTGATAACTGCAAAGAGAAAGTTGACGTTCTTGTGCACATCAAAACCCCAGAATTATTATGAACCAGCAGGGTTCTCCGTCGAGCTAAGCGATCTGAGTCTCGTCCAGGGAGATGTGACACTTTTTGGAGACCTGGTTATCGTCATCACCGAGCACTGTCAAATGAATATCCTGAGTTTGTCCACCGCAGCGCTCATCCCAGTTCCTGGCTTGAACCAACTCAGACCAATGACGCCAGAAGTCCGTGACCGCTGATAACCCACCTAACCGATGTCCTGCCCCGACTATCGAACAGACCGCCCAGATCGCAACTCTCGTGCAAGGCTCCGTTTGAAATGGGGACACCGTGACGAAGCTCGGATCGGCTACCAGTATTCTCGCCCGCCTTCCTTCCAACCCTAACCGTCGAAAACCGACGGCACGCGTGCCAAACGAACCCGCCTCTGGCCGTCTCTGGGTCAATGTCTGTTTCACAACGTCCGCAGCCACAGAACTTCCTGAGGCCCTAATAAACACACTGAACGGTCCACGACGTTGGCACTTGCACATACCCAGGAGGTTAGGTTGGCTCCTGCCCGGGAGCTTATTGAGACCCTCGTCGCTGGGAGCGTTAGCCGTCCCGTCACTCGGATTTCCCATCAGGCCCCACCATGGATGAGTTGCTTGGTTAAGATCCCCGGAGAGGCACCAGTCCACGACCGGGCGAGGTATAACTTGTTGCCGTTGTCCAGCTAGTTAAGCAAGTAGTAAGCACCACTAATTATTGTACCAACGGCAACCAACCTGTGAGCTAAATAATATGCAGCGCAAAAATGACGAAGGATTTAGTGAACGTCGTGAATGGCGTGGTTTAGTGAGAGGAGGATGTATGCGCTTGTTCTCGAGGAGTGCCAGACTAGAGGACAAGAACCTGAGTTGGATGAGTTGGATGAGATACTTCAGAGGGTATGCTCGCACTGCTGGCCGGGGGGATACCAATTCGGGAAGCTACGGACACTGGTCTTCCGCACTGTATACAATCGTGTCACGCCTTAAGATCGCGAGTTGTCGGAGGGATCTTAACTGAGTTTCTGCTAGGGGCTATCGCCAGCTCAGCCTGCTTCGGATGGCTCTACGTGTGGAAAGGGAGTAGGAGAGTCTGAGTCAAGGGGAGCTAACTCCACCCAAAGAGAACACAATAGATCCGAAACGTGTAACTTTACCATCGAGGCGCATCGAGGAAGGGAGGCCCAGCAGAGTCGGAAAAATACGTGTATGTCCCGCAAGCACCGACAGGATTCGTCCAGTTCGGTCTGTGGACTGAGGAAGGCGGAAAGAGGGGACTCGCGGGATCTAGAAGTAGCCTGCGGAAGGGACTTAGCGCCCCGGCCAACGATTAAAGGCTAGACATGATTTCAATGGAACTCACCTGCAGGAGCACCAGCATCGGAAGGAACTCTCATTTATACGGCTGTATCAATACTAGTGCTCAGACGCGTTTTGAAAAGGGCACTTACAAGCATATTGTCAGAAGAGGCCAGAAACGAACGCTGAACAATGACGTCGAGAGTTGCGGGATGTAGAAGGGGGTGTGCGTGTGGCAGAGTCGCACCCAATGCTAAACTCCAATGCTAAACTACTTCCTCGACTGGGGGAATCTGGGGAGGACCACGATGGTAGTCGGTCATCAGCCTCAGCACGTGATTTTCGAGCCTCTGATATTTCTACTCGGCGTTCCGTTGCATGGTGAAGGTCCAAGACAAGCAGAACCGAGAGGGTATATATTATCGAAGACAGATGCAGGAAGACCCTGGATGGTGCGAAGGGTAGAGAGAAAGACGCCAACGCCGAAGATACTGGAACACGTGCACGCAGATGCTGGTACTTTTGTGATTCAATACAGACGTTACAAACGCTATACAACACCTGTGTTTTAAAAAGGCGGGATCATGAACTCGTGTAGAATGATTTGAATATTATACAGATGCGACAGGGGGAGAGAGAACGAGGGAAGAGCCAAAGAAGAAAAAGGACACCCCATCGTCTGTCTGCACCTTACATGTACCCGACTTTATCGTCAGTGTACCTCTGGATGCGAACGCGCTGAGGGCCATTGCTGGTCATGACTTCAGTACCTCCTGCCTGCAACAGACTTATAATCAGCTACGAGTGTCTTGTGAGGTTGTGTGGGCAAAAGGGTCGAACCCTCCTGTACCTCCTGAGCGGTGATCGGGAGCTGGATGCGCCTGCGGGCCTGGATCTTCGTCTTGATGAAGGACCCGATGGTGCAGACGGTGAAGAGCATCATGAGAGCGAAGATGAAACCGAAGAGCGTGTCGAAGCTGGGGTGAGCCAACTCAGCACCGATCGTCTTGATGCCCATCTCGGCGATGGCAGCCGGCTGCTCGAACGGAGCAATCTGACGGTACTTGTTGTTACCGCAGACCTTGCCCCACTCGTAAGAAGAGTCGATGACGGAGTTCTGAAAGCGAACGCGAAATTAATACAACGGAACACGTAGAGATAGGAATCCCGAAACGAACCTCGAGGCGGTAGATGAACTCGGTGAGGGGGATATCGTTCTTGTGACCGAACACGTTCAGAGTCTCAAAGTTATCGGTCTGAGTACTGTTCCTGAATTTGACACGGACGAAGTCCCTGTTGTCCGAAGCGGGACCAGCACGGATTTCAATGGCGACGGCGGAAGCGTAATCGGGCAAACCCTTGAGGTGGGGATAGGCCTTCGCGATCTCGGTCATGTGGAAGAACGAGATGATGGGCTAGTAGGTGGCCTCGATGAGTATGACCTGGAATGGGTCACCGTCGAAGGAAATGTGCTCCAAGGCGGTGTGGATGGAGTACATGGTGGTGCGACTAGCGGCTACGAGGAAATTGGTCAGAAAACTGTCAAGACTGCGAGTCCACCAGGCACGTACTGTTACCGATTCCGCTCATATCAGTGTCGAAGATCTTGTTCTCGCGCCAGTTGACCAACTCTCTGGCCTGGTTGATGTAGGTCGGCGGGAGACGATAGGCATAGGTCTTGTGGTGTGTCAACTAAGTTTTGGCGTAGTCGTAGATATTCCGTTGCTTGTAAAGTCGCAATCAGGCAACGAGTTCGGGCGCCGCGTCACGGACGGGGGCTGACAATGTTCTCCGGTGCTTTTTGAACTGGCCGTGGTGGGTGTATTTCATTGGTTGTCAACGGAGGGGACACCGACGGTCAGCTTGGCGAATAAGCGTCCCTGCCAGACACTCGACTTCACATGAAACCGGTTAAGAGCCGGCGAGACAAGAAAGAACCACGGAAATAAGTATCTCAGGAGGGGGTACGATGGGTCGGTTGGTTTTGTATGTGGTAAGTTCGGCTCTTGTAGTTTCCATATCGGATCTAATTCGTGGTCATATGGAGTGTGGGGGGAGAGGATCATGGATATGCGGAGGCCGGAGGAGAAAGTTGAGGTCGTACGAGTGTGCGGGTTGGAAGGGGGGCCCGGGACTTGCGGGTGTGAAGGATGGAATGGAGGACGTCGACGTGTTCCAAGGTTCGACCAAGACAGACGTGTGCATGAGTGGCAGATCTGGGAGTCTGGAAGCACCGTGGGAACGACGGAGGTCTACAAAGTTTCCGAATTCCGACAACACGGCGCCGCAACTGACTTCCGTGATTCCATAGAAGAGCTCGAGGCAACGTATCCGGAACCTGGTGCGGTTTCTGACGATCCTGAAGTGCTTAGACCCTGTGGATCCTCCGAGAACGACTACCACCCGGCTGGAGCCTGGCGATCCCTGCTTCATCCGAAATTGATCCGTCCTGAGGACCCGAGGATTTAGCGTCAAACCACACCGTGGTAGTTCACCCGGAATTGACTGAAGACGTGGCAAATATCGTCAAGACAGCCGTCAAGCACAAGGTGTTTGTTACACCTTATTCGAGAGGCTCGAGCCTGGAGGGAAACTGTACGCGCGCATAGCGACTCTGCAAATCCTGGTTTCGTGTGAT
>Ga0307515_10014683_pt1 | contig 14494 bp, 16 predicted proteins | sample 17_EM_MG_FD_194513 | JGI IMG/M metagenome (GOLD analysis project Ga0307515, IMG submission 194513) | Populus trichocarpa ectomycorrhiza microbial communities from riparian zone in the Pacific Northwest, United States - 17_EM | ecosystem: Host-associated > Plants > Roots > Unclassified | place... | reverse complement strand
CTCTATCCTTCTAATTACTACAAATAACTGTACGATCGTAATTGAATTACAATATTGATGCATTTGTTTCTTACTCTAGATTGATCATGGACTGTTTTTTTTTTGTTTAATTTAGGGTTTTTTTTTTGTTTTTTTAATAAATGAGAAACAGATTCCATTTCTGCCGACTGAAGTTCAATTTCAAGTTAGGGTATTTGTTGTATTAAGGAATGCAAATGATTTCAAGTTTCTTGTTTTATGAGTTTTGGTGGCTTGTGTCAATGCTTGAAAAGTTGAATTTTTTTTCCTTAAATTTTCCTTCTGTGCTTCAGGTCGTTCATGCTATTTGTTTTTATCCACAAAAGAAGTGACTGCACGTGGATGTAAAACACTCACTAATTGTTAATGCATTAACTTCAATGAACTGAAAATATAAACTTGATGCTAATTCACGTTCTGAGTTGAAGAGTTCCATTTTGATGGTGATCTGATCGCCTTCTTAATCCTTTTTTTTTTTGGTGAAAAAATGCTTTTTATTTGAGTCTAAAAATCTTAATCGTCATGTGGTATTTATATGCCTATATGGTGTCTTGTCTTTTGCACCAACTATGTTAAGCTTTTGGCCGAACCACTATGTTGCATCTGTGGTGTCAATGGTGGAGTAAATAGCAGTGGCCTTCATTGACTTCGTGTTAGAAGCTGGATTATTAAATGATCAAATTTTTCTATATAGTTGCCAGGAGTACCATGTGATGGATTCATTTATTTAAAAACATTACCGCATTCCTTTCATTTGTTGCAGAAATCATATGAAAGTAAACAGTACAAGAAGGGACTGAAGGCAGCAGATACTATCTTGAAGAAGTTTCCAGACCATGGAGGTATTGTTTGCTTCTCATGTTTGAAAAGTTGTGCTTTTGAAAGTCAAATTTCTCTAGCATATCCTTTGATGAATGAATCTTATGAGTTTTGAAAAAGGTGATGATTATTGAAGGAGAAAAAAAGTTGAAGATGTGAATCCAAACAAATTTTTTGTTTCCAGCAGGGCACAGAAAAGTTATTTTAATTTTTATGATGAATTAATTTTTTATCTTCTGTAGTGTTGGGAGTGCATTGCTGGGTGCTTTCGGGTTTTTCGCCAAGTTAAAATGACCAGGAAAACAAAGATGAGATTCTAGGATTCTGAAAAATCGCACCAATTTTGAAGAGAAACAATTGAAATAGAAATTAGAGGCTACTAGCATCCTCCCTGTAGGGTTCCTGTTCTTAGGAATCTCAGTTTAAGATTCATTTCATCATGCAGTTACTGAGAATAAATTGCTTATATTTGCTGTGTCCAAAGACTTGAGATCTTTTGCCTTTGCAACCAGCAAAGACTTGGTTCTCGTTTGTTCTTGATTAGATAGTACTCTTTATGGTTGGGTTGCTGTTAAACCTCTCTATGAAATGCTTAAAGACAAATCTGGGACTTGGTTACATTCAAATTCATAATATAAGGTCTCCTAATTATAAACGAAGATATGGAAGTGGTAAAGATGTAGGTCAATATGAACCTAGGAACTGAAAATATTGTTGTTCACCTCTTTTATATTCTCACAATGCATGTAATTTTTATTCCACTACAAAATCCACCCTCTGAATTTTTACTCCTTGAATTTTTAACCACTCACCAGATTTCAGTACATTATTTATTTTAACTTTTTTTGAAATTTTGTTTCTCTTGGTTTCCAGAAACTTTATCCATGAAGGGTTTGACATTAAATTGCATGGATCGTAAATCTGAAGCATACGAACTGGTCCGACTTGGCCTAAAGGTTGATATGCTCCATTTTGTATAACATTTAAATTTACATATTTTTTCTTTTTTCATCTCACCTTTGTAATGTAATGTTGTGTTTCTGTTTGTTTCTTTAATGCAGAATGACCTTAAGAGTCATGTTTGCTGGCATGTTTATGGCCTCCTTTATCGATCTGACCGAGAGTATAGGGAGGCCATCAAATGCTATCGAAACGCATTGAGAATAGATCCAGACAATATTGAAATACTGAGGGACTTGTCACTCTTACAGGTATAACTTGACTTTGTCTGTCCCTTCCAAATGACCTTTTCGTCTTTATGTGGTCCTTGCTTGACTAGAATTTTGGGACTATACAATCAAGAGCTATTGATACTTACTCTGATTTTACTGCCTCTATAACATTGATGGATGCCCTAAAAAGCCAAGCAATAATTCAAATTGTGCTAGATATGTGCTGTTTCCCTTCCTACATGTTTCTCTGTTCCCTGGTTGGTTTTGATATCCAAATGTTGCCATGCTTTCATTTCTTTTGACTGTTGTTGATGTTTAACAAACCATGTCTTGGTACTGAAGTTGATTTTCTGAGGTCAATGATATTCTTGTGCTTATTAAGTATCAACTCACATACAGTCTAGTTCAAGTCTTTGGAAACCTCTAGCACCCTACACGGCATGCTTGTATGCCACAGAAAATCGATAGTTGTTTTACCTATGCAACTTGTTATCCATAATTTGTAAACGGATGATAATTAATCTTTTGGTCTCATGCTACCGTAAGTGATAGATGCTTCACTGTAGTTCACAAATGGAAAATTACAGCTAGAACTCATGTTTTTATTGCAATGAAAAAGTCCTGTTGGGACCTTAACATGATGAACATGGGATCTTTGTGGTCATCAGTTCTTTCACTTACCATCACAACCAAGCTAAGTAAATAGGGAATTTTTGGCAAATTATTTTTATTTTGTGATGTACTGTTTTTCTAGAAAGAGCAAGAGTGCACCACCCAAGGTCCTGGAAAGTATCTATAGAAATGCTTAAGCAGGTGAGTGAGAGAAAAAGGAAAAAAAAGAATTAAAATTAAAATATGGTTCTAAGAAGCAAAGTCTTAATAAAGGTTAAAGAGGATCCAAGTGAAACTGAAAGTTAAGCTCATGCATTGAAAGTTTATTGCTATCAGAAGAATGCTCAATGTGGCAGAGTTGGTAGCATGTTGAGAGGATGGTTTAGGGAGCATAGATGCAGGAGATGGTAAAAGATGGTCCACTCTGATGTCCTGTACCTTCAAATTCAAGGACATTTTTCACATTACTGTTTTACATCCAATATAGCCAATGTAGGTGCTCCTATCAACCAAATACTTTAATAAGCAGCTAACCAGGTGCCATGGTATCTGCCTAAGTCTTGCCTTCTCTGCTCTTTTCAGCATGCTGTCTAGTTTTTGCTGACATAAAAATTGTTTGATATAAAGTTGAAATTTTCCTTTTGTGTTGCAGGCTCAAATGCGGGACCTTACAGGTTTTGTTGAGACTAGACAGAAACTTCTATCCCTGAAACCAAATCATCGCATGAACTGGATTGGCTTTGCTGTTGCCCACCATTTGAACTCAGAGTATGACTTTATCATGACACCCAAAGTTTGTTTTGAACTTAAAGCTTATTTATTCATTACAGGAGGTTATTAAGGATCTTTATGAATGTGGAATATTGCAGATAATTTTTTGTCAGTTGAATGTTATAATCTCATCAAATTGTCTCTGAACTTCTGCTTTGCCTGTCTTCCTCTACCTGAATTGGAAGTAGCAGTGTAAAGTAATCTTGTATGATCTACACTTTAAGTCTTCCCCTTGTGCTTTATTTTTCTTTTTTACCAGTGGTTCAAAAGCAGTTGAAATTCTTGAAGCATATGAAGGGACACTTGATGATGATTATCCTCCAGATAATGAACGATGGGAGCATGGAGAAATGCTTTTGTATAAGGTAACACTGTTGATTTCATATATACAGCTCTATTCTGTCTTAGATCTTTTCAATTGTTAGGTCCTTGATGTTTTGCTTCTTTCTATGTGTTTCCTTTGCCATATATGTGCAAAACTGAATTTGCTGTTACTCTGTTGATAGTTTATGCTGGCAATAATATTATTTACAACGATTTTTGGGCTTTGGGTTGTTGTGCTTCAAGATGATTAGACAAGTGCAACTACATCAGTATCAGTTGGGAGCTTTGCTTTGATGCTGAAGATTATCATTTATTGTTTTCTCAATTAAGTGTAAGACAGATTAGTGGCTGAATGTGATGGTGACATTGTTGCTGGACAGCTAGTTATGGATGAGTCTCAGGGGCTATTTAGGGTTGTGATTAATTAGCTTTTTTTCTTCTGCTGCCTCTTTTTGGTTAGAAGTGACTGCATGAGCCAGTCTCATGATTGTCTTTAAACTTTTTTAGAACTTGCATTCTGAATTGTGATATTTCTAGATCTCTCAGCAGTTTTGATGGCTATATGCTGGTGATTTATTGTCCTTCCAGATCTCTTTATTAGAGGAATGTGGTTCTCTTGAGAGAGCTATCGAGGAGTTGCGTAAGAAAGAGTCAAAAATTGTAAGTGTACACTTCATTTGACACTAGGGTAACTACTTGGTGGGTCTTCTTGAGTTTGATTTAAATATTTACGACTGAAAGTTCTCCAGGTTGATAAATTGACCTATAAAGAACAAGAGGTTTCTCTATTAGTGAAGCTTGGTCGTCATGAAGAAGGTGCTGAATTGTACAAGGCATTGCTTTCTATTAATCCTGACAACTACAGGTGATTTAATTTGCTTAACATTTCTGAGAAGAAAGAGAATGTCCATCTAACAGAAATGACAGGATTGTTAGTAAATGTAGCAGTTTGTGTTTTTGTGATTCCAACTATGAATTTAGCCGCTAGTGTCTTTTGCTTGTCTTTTTTCTTCTTGTCTAAAACAAATTTGGTAATTTGAAATTGATATCTTCATTGTAGATGTCTACCTCATATATTTGGTTATTACAACTTTTGATGAGTTATATTGTTTGGTGTTACGAGATTTGTCTTGAAGTTCACAATGAATCAGAATATATTATTTTCTGAAAAATTGTTGAAATATGTTTCTGCCAGTGGACAATGAGGATAGAAATCTGTGTTTGATGTTTTATTCATCTCTCAGGTGCCTTGAAATGTCGACATCACTTCATGTGTTCAATTGCAAACATAATTAACTATAGCTTTGCCGTGTTAGTGAATGCAGTGTCTGCATGTGTGATGAACCAATTTTTTGTTTTTGTAATGCAATATGGCCTTTTATTTTAACAGTTTTTGATTACAAAACAAGCAAGTGCCCAAAATAAGGTACTCTTTGATGTTGTCTACTTGTTTTTTAGCTACCTAGCTCTGAAATAACCTCACAACACTTTTGCCTTTAGGCAAATCACAAAATTTTGCCGGTCCTTTCATTTAATTTTGTTTGTTTATTGTTGTAGACAATATTTTTCTTTTCCATATCGCTGTAACTCTACCAGAATTCACCATTTTCTTTAACATGTATTTCTTGTAAGAGGCCATCACTCCTTCTATTGAACATCTAAAATTGCTTTCTTGTGAAATTCATCTTGCACAAACTGATCAAGTTGCAGTATAGATTTTTTCACCTGATTGTGAAGAGTCTGCCAGACCTGCACATATTTGACTTGTGATCCTTAAATTGTTGAAAATCAATGGTTTTGTTTGCCTTGTTCCTGTCTTTCTTATAGTTGTTGTATTGTTGAAAATCAGATTTTGAATTGACTGATTACCGCTGTCAGAAATCTAAGCTACAGACGTTGGAATGGTGACCATACGATTAAATTATAAAATTAACGCAAGTGTTGCCTGTTTCTTAGTCTTTCTCTCTGGTGTTCAGTGAATCTTGGTTTGCTGTTGTGGTTTTGATAAGGAATCCAATGTTGTCACTATCTTTTATCTGTCCAGATATTATGAAGGTCTACAAAAATGTGTTGGGCTGCATGCGGAAAATGGCCTTTCTTCTTCTGATATTGATCAGTTGGATGCCTTGTACAAATCACTTGGGCAGCAGTACACTTGGTCATCAGCTGTTAAGGTGAGGCATGCCCTTAGATTTTGTATCTGGAGATATTTACTGCCCTACTTTTACCCGAGGTAGATATATCATGTATAGTTATTCATGCTGTAAAACCTCCTTTCCCCCTCTTAGTTTGAATCATCGGTTCCACCCCCTAACCCACCCTACCCTTTACCGGCTGAGCTAGTGCCAGTGGCATTCTGTAAAGGCTATCTAATATCAGTAAATTTATCTGGAGTGTCTTCTTAGGTGGTCAATGCCCACCAGCTGAAACAACAGCATTTATGCTAGGCTCTACAATTGTTAAAACATTGACCTCTTCCCTCAGCCCGCTCTGCTTTGTGTGGTATTCTTTGGATCAAAACCATGAGCATCAAGACCATGACCCCAGCCAGCTACTGAACTGTCTGGGCAAAACTTTTAAGTGAAATCACTCTGTTGTATGGTATATCTGAAAAATGCTTAATATGGATTGCTGTTGGTCAGACCTTGGTGTTATTACACTCTTTAGTATCATCTTCTATTATCGTTGTCAATGTTATTTTCTTCCCCTATCATTGTATTTTTTTGAATATAAACATGTATGTATGTGTTGTTTTGCTGGGTTACTTAGTGACTACCACTCTTCCTTTTTAATTCAGAGAATACCACTTGATTTTCTCCAAGGTGAAAAGTTTCATGAAGCTGTAGATAATTACATTAGACCCCTCCTGACCAAGGTATTTGTAGTTACAGTTCAAGCAGTTCTTGTTGGCTTTTCTATTTTTGCTAGGATTATGTACAGTCTTCTTGTTGTTTTTAGGGAGTTCCTTCGTTATTCTCAGATCTTTCACCACTATATGACCACCCTGGAAAGGTGAGTTTGATTTCTTGTATGGTGTTTGTATATCTTTTTGGAGGTTGTCTGCTCGTACTATTATTTCATTGTCTGGTTAAAAGCAATCTTCTACGCTTGCTCTCATTCAGGCAGATATACTGGAGAAACTTATTCTCGAAGTGGAGCATTCTCTTAGGATAAGTGGGGGATACCCTGGGAGGTAATTTATGCTTTGTACCATTGTACCTCTATTCAGCTTTTGTTAGTAAAATCTGATCCTTAAAACTTGAAATATAAAAGATGGAAGGGAAATTCCTTCAGGATATTCTTCGGTAACTAATAATTCTTTTGTTTATTTCTATGCCTTTCGCTTATTAACTGTTAGGAATGATTTTGTTTTGAATACTTGATTTGTTGTTCAAACAAAAAAATAATTTGATGTTTTTTATTAATGAAAATCGAAAAAACTTACAGGCACTGACATCAAATTGATTGACAGGACATGTTTTGTCATTTGTGACTTACAAAAACTGTTTTCTGCAATCAAGTTATTATCACAGATTTTGGACCAGTTTTTCATCGTGTTAACTTATTGTGCTGCATATTAATATGAGTGAAAAGCATTAAGATGACCATAATGGAAAAATTACATTTAGAATTTTCCCGTGTTTGTTTTTTGTTGCCCAGTAACTGCCTTTGGTACATTTAGGGGAGAGCTTGCTATTAATATTTTTAAAATTACAGATTTGTATCTCAATAAAGAACATCTGTGATGCTGCTGATAATTTGGTGTTTCTACATCAAGTTCTGTTCTGTTTTGTTGTTTGCTCTTTTTAACATCCTTGTGTATTCCTTTCATATATGCAGGGCAGAAAAAGAGCCTCCTTCAACACTTATGTGGACCTTGTTTTTCTTGGCTCAGGTTGAGTACCATCAAGCAAATAGTTAGCTGCTATTACTGTATCCTTTTGATGCTTTCTAATAATTTGTTCAACTTTTTGTTATACTGCAGCATTACGACAGACGGGGACAGTATGATGTTGCTCTGAGTAAAATTGACGAGGCTATAGAACACACTCCAACTGTGATTGATTTATATTCTGTCAAGGTTGATTTACACCTTCAATCTGTAAACTTTTATTTCCAAGGTTCTATAGACAAGTCTCGTTTTGCCATCCTTATGTTATAATTTTTGAAAGCTCTCCTCTTTGTTTCCCATCTCGAAAGGAATTGTTGATTCCTTGATAGTTTCTGAGCACATCTTGAAATTTTGCAACCAATATAGCATGAACAGGCAGCATATGCTTACCGGTTCTTCTTTCCCAATTCTGTATGCTAGTTGAGATGTGTGGTTTGCCCTCATTTTTCTTGTGGGTGTGGGATTGGCACCTAGATGCTTGTCTTCCTTTCTCTGTTGGATTGGTTCGGTTGTCACCATTCAGTGTTGTCTTTAGTGTAGAAAAGTACTTAGAGAAAGGAATGAATGTGTAAAATTTTGTAGTTCTTTCAAATCCTACCGTTAAATATGTTTAGAAAGTACAAACTGCTGGGTTTTGATGTTCTCACTCTGTTTTTGCATCTCTCAATCACAGAGTCGCATTTTGAAGCATGCTGGTGATTTGGCAGCTGCTGCCACTTTGGCAGATGAAGCTAGATGTATGGATCTTGCAGATCGATATATAAACAGTGAATGTGTCAAACGTATGCTACAGGCTGATCAGGTGTGGAAGCTGCAATTTTTGTCTTAATTTTAGATTTCCTATTATTGTTGGTTTATGCTTTCTCAGATTGTTTCTGCATGTGGTGCTTTACATGGAATTCTTTCTTGAAGGTGGCTTCGGCTGAAAAAACTGCTGTTTTGTTTACAAAAGATGGGGATCAGCACAACAACCTTCATGACATGCAGTGCATGTGGTCAGTCTGTCTTATTATTGTCACTAAGTCTTGCTTTAAGTAGATATTTTCATTAGATATCCTGAGTGTTGTATAATAATTTGGCTAGGTATGAACTTGCTTCTGGTGAGAGTTACTTCCGTCAAGGTGATCTTGGACGGGCTTTAAAGAAGTTTTTAGCGGTGGAGAAGCACTATGCAGATATTACTGAAGACCAATTCGACTTCCATTCCTATTGTTTAAGGAAAATGACTCTACGAGCCTACGTGGCAATGCTTAAATTTCAAGATCGCTTGCATTCACATGCATATTTCCACAAAGCAGCGGCTGGAGCTATCAGGTGAAATATTTTTGCTGGAACCTAGAAAGAGATCTGAGATTTTCTTTTTTAAATCAGCCTTCCTGTCCCTTTCCTTTTCTTGCACAAGTTTCTGAGTCAGAATGCTGCTTTACATGCTTGCCTCATCTATGCATGTGCTGTACAGACTCTTTCTGCTGTCTGAAATGATCTGCTGTTGGTTTTCCTTGAGCAAGCTTGTGGGGGGGGGGGGGTGTTCTCTAGGAAGGACTGTATGTTATTAATAATGCTTAACCTTTTTTCAATTTTCAAATCATTAAGTTGTTACTCTGAATTTGTATTGGTTGAAGGATTTTTCACTTGGTGGTGTGGCAAATACTGGTTATCCAGTTGGACAAGGATTGCCTTTTCTAGTGCTTTTTTTTTAAAATTTTTATCTCCAAGTTTTTCTCCTAGAGAAGGAAGCAAAGTTCTTTGCATTTTGGTTGTCATTGTTTATTGTTTACCCTCGAAACCTTGGAGCGATAGTACGAATATTACCATGGTGAATACCTTGCATAGGCTGCTGGATGCCATGGTCATTCAGCTATGATGACAGTGGGCTGGTGTGATTTTGTCAGTTGGCCCTCAAGTCATTTCCTTCATTTCTTTCTTTGGGGGTTTGGTAACATGAGATAAGTTAGTTGTGTATGAAACAGGTTACTAGAATATCCTGTTCACTGACTTCATGCAGGGTATTCTCTGGTATATTCATGTCCATACATGGTGTTGCAGTTAACCATTGGAGCCAGACACCTATATGGTTATCACATAGCATGGATTGCATCTCATTTCACAGGATCAATGTTTCATGCATTTTTCTTATAGATGTGACCATATGTCATTTGTATTTTCTCATGTTGCCTGAATGCCATCTCATACTTGTAATGAACTCCTTTGAATTAATATTTTTTTTTGTTATGTTCCTGGGTATGGATTTCAAATGCAGATGTTACATAAAATTGTTTGATTCTCCTTCGAAGTCAATGGCTGAAGAAGAAGAAGAGATGTCAAAGTTGCCGCCTTCTCAGAGAAAGAAGATGAGGCAAAAACAGAAAAAGGCAGAAGCCAGAGCTAAGAAAGTATGTTAATATTATGTTTCTATGGCTTCTTGGCACGTTTCTGTTATAATGATTTTCATTCTAGTGTCTGATATTCCATCCTAGGAAGCCGAGGTGAGAAATGAAGAATCAAGTGCTAGTAGTGTTTCTAAGTCGGGTAAGCGGCATGTTAAACCTGTAGATCCAGATCCAAATGGGGAAAAGTTGTTGCAGGTTACTTCTATTTCCTACTGTTTTTTCCCCCCTCAGATTTTATTCTTGATTGCTTCAAGGCCTCTTAGGCTACAAAGTACTCATCTTTCATCTCAGATGAATAGCAGTTAAATGTGGATTTTTTTTTTCCAGGTTGAAGATCCATTGTTGGAAGCTACAAAGTACTTGAAGCTGCTTCAGAAACATTCGCTCAACTCTTTGGAGACACACTTGCTTTCTTTTGAAGTGAATATGAGAAAGAAGAAAATTCTGCTCGCTCTTCAGGTATTTATTGTCCGAAATGTTGAACTTGGTCACCATTTTCAACCCTTTTCACTTTCCTGTGTTACCATTCACGATGTCTACTTAATTGACTGTCAAGGTAATACAGGAAAACATTCTGTTATTTAGTCCAAATGCCATCGAGTAAATCATCTTCTTCTTAAGATTGTTTCTCCCTCTCTGAAGAGAACAAGTGCTATGATAAGCCAACTCCTGTATTTTGTTTGGCTAAATCATTTAGTGAGGTTGACAGTATGAATTTCATGAAGCTTTCTAGTAAATGGTGCTTTTGTACAATTGCATTCACAACTGGTAAATTGCAGTGTTAATTTAGTTTTCTTTTGTAGGCTGTAAAGCAATTGCTCAGGTTGGATGCTGAAAACCCTGATTCCCATCGCTGCTTGGTATATCATCCTCTATCATGCAATAATCCTATGAACTTCTGTTTTCGTTTTTGACATTACATGTGTCCTGATACTGGTATTGCTGATTAGTGTTGTGCATCCTCTGCTGGTTAGAGGATCAGAGACCCTTGTTTTAATCTTTATTGATTGTGAATTTGATGTGCTGCAGGTTAGATTCTTCCATAAAGTGGGTACAATGACTGCTCCTGTGACTGATACTGAGAAACTTGTTTGGAGTGTCTTGGAAGCAGAGCGTCCATTCATTAGGTTCTCTTGCACATTTCCCTTTTCTTTATTTGTAACATGATGTTTTCTTCACCTTATCTATCAGTTCTAAATTACATATTAAGGTTTGCAATGTTTATTCTTGTAGTCAATTGCATGAGAAAAATCTCACTGAAGCAAACAAGATTTTCTTTGAAAAACATAAAGGTAATCTCCCACCTTATGTGGCCCCTTTGTGCAACTATACCTGGATAGAACTGGCTTGTTAACTAACTTTGTCTCCTGCAGGTTCTTTAATGCATAGAGCTGCAGTGGCGGAAATGATATTTGTTTTGGAACCTAACAAGAAACGTGAGGCTATCAAATTAATTGAAGATTCAACCAACAACCCTGCACCAATGTAATCCTCAGTGATCTGAGTTCTATTTTTTTTTCTTGGTTGATTTGTTTGTTTTACTTTCTTGCTGGTACTTGGACTTGCACATCTTTATTGTTGATCCAAACTGATTGTTAATCTATTTTTCCTTGTTTTATTTTTACCAAAAGAAATGGAGCACTTGGACCAGTTAAGGAATGGAAACTCAAAGACTGCATTGCAGTCCACAAGCTCCTAGGAGCAGTTCTTGATGATCCCGATGCTGCATTGAGTAAGTAAATTTTTTCATGGCCTTTTTTCTTTATAGCCAGAACGGGAATATCTGCATTCTAGTCTATAAGCAGTTCAAATGGTGTGATAGAATTAATCATTCCTTTTCATTTTATTTTTAGTGTTTTTTCTGCAGCATTAAAGTCTTAGGCGCATGGTGTATACTTGGTGGTGGTGTTAATGTGTGCTGAAGTTAGTTAGTTAGTTTTTTTTTTTTTTTTTAAACTATTGAGAGAGGATTGGTCATGGTCATCATTTTCCTTTTTCTCTTCTGTCTGCTCAGTAGCTATATATGCTTGGCTACTTTTTTTTTCTCGTAACATTTTTAACCTGGATTCTCTCTCTATGTCCTGCGCTCCCTTCTAATTTGCTAGTTTCTTCTGCACATGGTGGGTTGTGTCCTTCATTAATGGGAAAAGTGCATTTATTAATCTTTTGAAATCCAAAAATTCAAATTCTCCTATATAACGTTCTCTTTTCTGTGACATTATTTCTTTGCTCTCGAACCTGCTGAAGATGGAAGATTCCTTTTGAATATTTGTTTCTAAGAATGTTGTAAATATTGGAACCAGGGAGACGTTTGAAGCATGCATATAGTGTTCCATAAGATAGATGCTAAAACTTATTTTGCGGCTTGATATTGAATTCCTTCCTTTGCAGGGTGGAAATTGCGTTGCGCTCAGTATTTCCCTTGCTCGGCATACTTTGAAGGAGAGCGCAGCTCTGCCATGCCCAACTCAGTGTACAGTCAGATAGCCAAGAAACCTGCGAATGGAGACTCGAGCCATCCTGAAGGTGGTAATATTGCAGATTTTGTTTCACAAAATGGAAAGCTGGAGGCTTTCAAGGATCTTACCGTCTGAACACGGCCAAATGAATGTGTCAGCTAACATGCAACTGAAATATGTATTAGCGGGTAGATGACATAACCAGGTGGCAGCAGAAACGTATACTCTGGAGGATTTTTAGGTTACTGCTCGTTGAGGAGCATGCATGTGAGGTTTTGTGCTAGTCATGTCATTCCTCCACTGTTCTTTGAGATCACATTTTTTTTTCACCAGTTACTACCTTGCCTTATTATTCTGAGATGCATTTCTTTGCAAATGTGTATAACATATATTGTGTTTTCTAGGGTTGATTTCTTTTAATGCTACGCACTACTAGGTGAGATCGTAGACGAGGGTGGTGGTTCTGTGGGTTCGCACCTGCATTTGAGGTTATTTTTGTCTCTTAGGTCAGGGAGCACCGCTGAAGTTTTTTCAGAGGACTTGTTTTAAATCTGGTCAGCATATAACAATTTCCTGTAGAGCTGATCTCAAGAGAATGTTGTACTTATTCTATTAGCCGTTATTTGATGTATAAACGCAACATATGATGAAAAATTTTGCTGCAAGATTCATTAATAGTTCTTGATAGTTTTTGCTACTGCTTCTGGGCTTACAAAATGTGTTCTCTGTTGTTTCCTTGACATCTAATAATGGTTCCTTTATCCCGCTCTCCGTAGTTTTAAGACCAGGCTGGACTCATGACCTGACTTGAGTCTCTGAGTCATGGGTTGTTAGCCTTACCCGGATAGATTTTATGCTTTATGCTACCACGGGAGAGCTCAGATGAACAAGTTTGGGACTCATCATAGGAGGAGTGAATTAATTACACTTTGCATGCTGAAGAATTATTTAAATTGAAGTGATTAGCACGAAGCAATTGACCATGAAGGAATACTGTTTTCTGTACGGACCCTAAATGTGCTTATACTGTTTTGGGGGCCTTCAGAGGCGTCTGTTGAGCTCAAGAATTACTCTGATAACAATTTTCTTCGCTTGTTTTTGTCTGCGGGAGAAGGTCTGTATACCAGTCCAACTGTCTTTTTTTACTCTGAATTTGGCCTCGACCGAGCTGGGATTTAGCTGTACTGAGCGTTCGCTCTCATATTTTTTAGTGCTTTTGATGCCTCTACACACACACATGTTGCTGGCTTCTCAAGAGAAAGCACCACCCACATATGTCATCCTTAATTAATAAATAAATCTTACTTTGAAGACTCATCATGTTGTCTTTATTTCTGCAGGATGCTGCACTAAACCAAGGTATATTCACTGGGCTGTTGGTAGAATGTGTCGAAAGAACCTTATATGGGTAGTGTCATCTCTGCACATAGTAGAGGATCGATATCCTTCATTGTATACTGCAATATATTTGTACCTTCTCCTTTAAATGTATCTGTTTTCTAATCTTCAAGTTTTGGAAATCTGCCCAACTGAAATTAATCACAAGTTGTGAAAAACTAAATATGAATTTGCTGTTTGTCTGCTTTGGAGATTACTTGCATTTGGAAGTAAATCTTGAAGAAAACTATTCAACTTCGTTGATTTTAAAATGTGTTGACTTGTGGCTTAAATTGACGAGGAGGCCTAGATTTGATTGAGAATTGCATAATATGCAACATGTTCTATATATATATAAAAGAATGAAATATTTTGTATTAATATTTAATATGCGTGAGCTTTGCACAACATAATGCCCACAGGTTTCTATGATTTCTTGGAGAATACCTCTGTATAGTTTTTTTTATAGTATTTATTCAAAAAAATATATAATATCCAGTCTAAAAGTATAAATTAACTCGAATAATACGTGTATCCTATTCTCTCCTAAAAGAAGGAAATTATTAGGCCACTTGTTTATTTAGTTGTCCAATTAATCTATGCTAATTAATCTTACATTACATAAAATTACTATTTACTCTATTAATCTTTAATGAATCA
>Ga0307515_10014682_pt1 | contig 14495 bp, 9 predicted proteins | sample 17_EM_MG_FD_194513 | JGI IMG/M metagenome (GOLD analysis project Ga0307515, IMG submission 194513) | Populus trichocarpa ectomycorrhiza microbial communities from riparian zone in the Pacific Northwest, United States - 17_EM | ecosystem: Host-associated > Plants > Roots > Unclassified | place... | reverse complement strand
GCCAATTTCGGATCGGAACCGCTGCCGCCGCGCAGCGAACGTTACGCCAAGGCCTCGGAATTCCTCGACGTCGCCAAGAAGCTCTGGTCAAGCTGGGACCCGGCTCGCGAAGGCGAAATCCCCGAGGGCCGCTTCTGGGATGCAGCGACCGCGCAGGCGATTGATCACGCCGGCGATCATTTTACCGTCAAAGGTCCGCTCAACGTCCCGCGCGGTCCGCAAGGCCATCCGGTGATCGCCCAGGCGGGAGCCTCCGAAGGCGGCATCGAGCTTGCGGCGCGCCATGGCGAAATCATCTACTGCAACATCCTCTCGCGTGGCGCTGGCCAGGCTTTCGGCAAGAAGGTCAAGGAACGCGCGGCAGCACTCGGACGCGATCCCGCCGGCATCCGCATCGTGCCGGGCCTCGTCGTCATCCTGGGGGACACCCGCGAAGAGGCGCTCCGCAAGCATGAGCTCTTCAGCGGCGCCGGCTCCGAGGACGGCCTCATCGCCCGCTTCGTCAAGGAAAATGGCATAGACCCTGAGGGCTTCGATCCGGACGCGGTGCTGGAAGCGGATCGCTTCATCCCCGACCCGAACCGCCTCCAGGCGGTCGGCATGGGCCTTGGCCTCTCCGATCTGCTGACGCATGAGCGGCTGACGGCACGGCAGGCCGTTCGTCGCTCCGAAGGCCACCACCGGCTCCTGCTCGGAACACCCGAGGAAGTCGCCGATGCGATCATCGATCTATGGGCCGACGGCACCGTCGACGGCTACACGTTGCAGCCGCCACGGGCGCCTGATGACATCGAGGAATTCATCGAGAAGGTCGTTCCGATCCTGCAGGATCGCGGCGTTTACAGAACCCGCTATGAAGAAAGGACCGTCCGAGAGAGGTACGGACTCCCCCTTCCTTCCCACAGCTGAAGGCGCCGGGAAGAGCGATCAGGCGTCCATATCGGAGCGCGCCGCGAGCGGCGCGTGGCTTTCTATGCGGTTCCGTCTTCTTGTGGAACCGCTCCGTCGCAACTCACATTGTCAGGGTCACCGCCCGCGTCGCGCATATCACGAAGCCTCGGCGCTGCGCTGAAAAGGAGTGATGATCGTCCGGTTGCCCGCCGCGGCCGGCTTCTTGCCTGATACCGCGAACTCGCCCACGACCCGGTCATGATAGATACGCGGATTATGGGACGTTATGGTGCGCGCATTGCGCCAATGGCGATCCAGGGCTGTGATCCGTTTGGCGGCGGAGGCCCCGAGCGCGTCGAACAGGACTGTCGTCGCCTCCAGGATCAGTTTTGAAATGACCGTGACCGATTGGCTCGTTTCGATATCCGCAAGAAGATGAATGTCGGTCTCGTTCGGATCGACGCCTGCGATGTTGGCTTCGTAAGACCGTTGAAGCGCTTCGGCAACATTCAGCACGATCGCGCCTGCGGCATATGCCGGTCCCCTCACGCGGCCGACCACCTCCAGCACCTGGGGATCCTCCGCGCTGGTCTTGCCGTTCCCGCGAGGGTATAGCCGCGCCCTGCTTCCGACATGGCGGGCGAGTTCCGTGGCGGCAGCTCGCCCGATGCCGGCGAGACTCGCCAGATGGACAAGCTGGAAGAATGCGGGCGTATAGGGAAAGCGTGCCGAATTCGGTTTGATATGAAAGGGCTCAAGCCTGACATCCTTGAACCTCGCCGTGCCGCTGCCGCTCATTGCTTGTCCAAAGCCGTCCCAATCGTCGAGAATCTCGACGCCTGCAGCCGAGGTCGGCACCAAGGCAGCGACAGGGTTGCCTGATCCATCGACTCCGCCAAGGTTGATCCAGTCCGCATATATCGATCCCGTCGTATAGAACTTCTCTCCGTTCAGGCGGTATCCTTCGGCATCCCCAACGATCTTCGTCGAATAATCGCCGACATTGCCTGAAAGTTCCGAAAATCCGCTACCGATCATCTCGCCCCTGCCCAGACGGCCGAGCCACTCGTCACGCCATCTGTCGTCCGGCGCATTGAGGAGGTCTTCGGTAAAGCCTTGATGGCTGCGGAAAATGTTGGTGATATTGGGATCGGCGGCGGACAGCTCAATCTGAAGGGCAAACAGCTCCGGCAGGGTAACTTCGGCACCTCCGTAAGTTCCGGGAATGCGCAGCGTACCGAATCCCGTGTCACGCAGCCATCGAACCTCTTCAAAGGGCAACCGCCTCTGCTGATCCCGTTCGATCGCGGTTTTCGCTATTCTTTCAAATATCGGACGGAACCGCCCGGCTATTTCTTCGTATCGCGCAGACGGCCCGCGGCCCCAGCCTTCATCGATCCTGGTCATAAGCTATCCCTTAGGCTGTAAGCGCAATGCCAAGCCCCGCCCGGCGTCCAGAGCCTATGAAACGCTCTCGGTTCCGATAAGAAAGTTTAATCTATAGATTTAATAGATAATGAAATCCCTTTTCCCTTTGGGAGCCGATGCCGCATCGGGCCGACTTCGCAACACTCGACCGTCCCCGCTAGTCTTGCAGCATCGACTGCAATCCGTAAGGAGCCGGATCATGGGCCAGAAGACGATCTCACCCGACACTTTCCGCAATTGGCTTGCCGATGGAGCGGAGCTTGCAGTGCTCGATATCCGCGACCCGGCCGTCGTCGGTTACGCTTCGCCGCTGTTTGCAACCAACCTGCCGGCCGAGCGGGTGATCGCCGAGATCGATCGATTCGTGCCGCGTAAGGTCGTTCGCACGGTCCTTGCCGATGGCGGCGACGGTGTAGCCTCTCGCCTCCTGAAAACACTGGATGCCGCCGGCTGGCCGAATGTCTTTGCGCTCGAAGGTGGAATTCCAGCCTGGACAGCAGACGGTAACGGCGCGCCATTGCCGACATTCGACACGCCGGGCGTCGATTTCTCCGTCGCGGTTGGAAGGGAAAAGGGCACCCCGGTCATCACGGCCGAAGAGCTGAAGAAGCTGCGTGACGCCGGTGAGGATGTCGTCGTCATCGATACCCGCACCGTAGCTGAATTCGCCCGCGACCATGTGCCGGGCGCTGTCAGCGTGCCGGGCGCGGAACTGGTGCTGCGTTTCAAGGATGTCGGTCCCTCCGAGAAAACGAGAGTGGTCGTTTCCTGCGCCGGCCTGCCGCGCGCCATTCTCGGCGCTCAAACGCTGATCGATGCCAAGGTGCCCAATCGGGTATCCTACCTCCATGATGGCACCAAGGCCTGGACTGCGGCGGGCCTGGAGTTGGAAACCGGCAAGACCCGGACTTATGACGAACCCAGCAAGACTGCGCTCGATTTTGCCCGACAGCACATCCAGGCGCTGAGCAGCGATGATCGCTTCCCCGAAATCGATGTCGAGACCGCCAGAAAATGGGCCGCCGATCCGGATCGCACGACCTATCTGCTGGATGTGAGAACGCCGGAGGAATTCGAAAAGGATCATCTTGACGGCACCTTGTCCTCCGAAGGCGGTCAATTGCTCGGCGTGGCTTATCGCACGATCGCCGTGCGGGCCGCGCGCGTCGTCCTGATCGATGACCTGCTCGGCGTGCGCGCCCGCACTGTTGCCCACTGGCTGCAACGGCGCGATTATGAGATCGCCATCCTCCTGGCGGATTTCTCGGCAACCGAACCGAATACGGTGGCGGAAGTCAGAGCCAGAGCATCTTAGGTTTCTGCCGGCCCAGTCAGCTCTGAAATGCGCCGGCGTCGATTCATGCGCGACGATGCGCTAGGTTCAAAGAATTAGAGCGCCCTTTGTGCGTCCGAATGGACGCACGGCGCTCTAAGCGATGACAGAACAAGGGCCACACCGTCTTCGTCAAATTACATATTCGGGATCGGTCAGGGACTGATCCAATGTGATCCCGGGCATCGAAGTATGCGGCTTGCCCATTGGACGCGCCGGCACGCCGACCACGGTAATGTAAGGCGGCACCGACGAGACGACGACGCTGCCGGCACCGACCTTGGCGCCAGTACCGATTTCGATGTTGCCGAGAATCTTGGCGCCGGCGCCGATCAGGACGCCGCGGCGAACTTTCGGATGGCGATCCCCGGCCTCCTTGCCGGTTCCGCCGAGCGTGACGTTCTGGAGAATGGATACGTCATCTTCCACGATTGCCGTCTCGCCGATCACCAAGCCGCTGCCATGGTCGAGCATGATGCCCTTGCCCATGCGGGCTCCGGGATGGATATCGACACCGAAGACTTCGGAAAGGCGGCTCTGGATATGGCGCGCCATGTGCACGCGGTCATGATTCCACAGCCAATGGGCGACACGCTGGCCCTGAAGGGCTGCAAAGCCCTTGAAATAGAGGAACGGCGTCAGAATCTCGGTATTGGACGGATCGCGTTCCTTGACGGCGACGAGATCGGCGGCCGCATTCGCAAGAATATCGCGATCGTTGATGAACGCCTGCCCGACGATCGACAGCAATTCTTCCTGGTCGATATCGTGATTGGCAAGTTTGACGGCAATGCGGTGACCGAGCGCCTGGGCGAAGCTTCCATGATAGAGAACTGCCGAATTCATTGCTCGTGTAAGCGCCGGATCCTTGCGCGCTGCGGCGACTGCCTCGGCACAGATTTCATCCCATATTGCCGCCACTAACGGCAAATCGTCCGGTTGCGCTGAATGGGCATTGAATTTGCTGATCGGCATGATTGACTTTTCTTCGAGCAGTGGAGGCCTGGCTGGATTTGAAGTGCACACGGAAATAATGTCTTCTGCTTTAATCCACAAACAACATAGTTTCTATGTATTTTTTATGAGCGAGTAGACTGCCCGACAGTAGAACGTCATTCGGCCGCCACCATGCCAAGACGTGGGCGGATGCTGTGCGTGGCAATCATGTCGATTGTCTGCACCGCCCTCGCCTCGGCCAGCAGCCAATTGCGGAAGAGATCGACGGACATCAGCCGCGCCTTGTGTGCGGTCGTGGCGAAAAAATAGGAGAAGTTGACGGGCTGCGGGTTGCCGAAGGGGCTGACCAGCCGGCCGGATCTGATTTCCGCTTCGGCGAGCCTGATCTTTCCAAGGCCGAGGCCCTGGCCGGCCAGCGCTGCATCGAGAACGAGCGAGGATTGGGTCAGCAGGAAGTGGTCCTGGGAGATGCGATAGGACAGGCCTTCGGCGCGCAGCCAAGCGTTCCAATCCGGGCAGGAAAGATCGTGCTCGGCCCCATCCTCGTGCAGCAGAGGGACACCCTCGATCATCCGCGGTCCGTCCCAGAGCGAGTGGAGATCGGCGAAGTCAGGACTGCAAACCGGCAGCACAGCCTCGGAGAAGAGATGGTCGACGACAAGACCGGGATAGGCGCCGCTGCCATAGCGGATGACACAATCTGCCTCGCCCGCATTGAGATCGGCCAGATGGGTGGAGGCGTCGACCAGGATCTGCAGGCCGGGCGCTGCGCGGCGCAACGCGTCCAGGCGCGGTATCAGCCATTTGCTGGCGAAGGACGGGGCGACTGAAACACGGATCGGCTGCTCGTGATCACCTGTCGCAAACTGGGCCATCGCCGCAAGCACGGTATCGAAAGCCTCGGTCAGCCCCGGCATCAGCGCCAGGCCGGCCGGGGTGAGTTGAAGCTGCCCACGGGCACGATTGAAAAGCGGGCGACCGAGATAGTCCTCCAGCAGCCGGATCTGCTGCCCGACTGCGGCCGAGGTGACGTGCAGTTCCTCTGCCGCTCCGATGAAATTCAAATGACGCGCCGTCGCGACGAAGGCACGCAAGGATGTCAGCGGCGGCAGCCGCGCGAGTGTCGGCTGGATCGCTTTGATGCGGGAGTCGGCGACTTTGTTCATGTGGCGATTGCATCACACAACTGCCGGTCAGGACGAGAGCCACTTTGCTCAGAGCCCGGACAGGGGGAACATTTTCTTGCGTCCCGGACCTCAGCTTGAGAAGCAAAAACTAAAACCCGCGAATTGTCTATTTAATTGGTAGACTATTGTCGCTGGGGCATCCTCCGAAATGATCGCGCCTAGACCAGTGTCGATCTGCAGTGCGTGCCCGCCATCATCTTGGCGGGCACGCACTGCCGCGGCGATTCGGGACGAACCCGCGTCCACCGATGTATTCGCAGCCTGGTGTCAGGCTTCGGGGCTTAGCCAAATCTGACCGAAGCTGTTGTTGATGCCCTGTGCACCGGGCGCGAAATTTTTGACGCGCTTGTTGGCGACGATCTGCGCACCTGCGGCCACCAGATCGACCGAAACCACATCCTCGTGGATGATCCGTTGAAATTTGTACCAGAGATCGCGGCGCTTGCCCTCATCCGGTTCCGTCGCCGCGGCCTCGAGGATCTGGTCGACGTCGGCATTGGCATAATGGCTGGCATTCGAAAAGACCAAGCCGATCTTGAAATTTTTCGACCAATAGGCGCGTTGGACACCGAGTGTCGGGTCGAAGGTGTTCGACAGGGATTCGATCACCAGATCCCATGCGCGATCCGTATAAACCGTCTTGAGGAAGGTCGCGAGATCGAGTTTCAGGATCTCGGCATCGATCCCGATGGCGACCAGCGATTGCCTGACGAAATCAGCATAGGATGGCGGCAGGAAGGCATTATAGGCAAGCCGCAGCTTGAACCGCGTCCCATCCGCACCGCGAGGATAGCCTGCCTCATCAAGGAGCTTGTTGGCGAGCTTGGGGTCCGGTTCCCGCGCCTTGATGCTCGGGTCGTACCATTTCGGCAGTGCCGTGCTGATCGGGCTCGGCGAGACTTGCCCGTAACCGTAGAGCGCGATGTCGACGAGCTTCTGCAGGTCGATGGCATGGGCAATCGCCAGCCTGACGTCGCGCTTCGTCAGGATCTCGTTTTCATAATTGAAGAAGAGTTGCTGCTGCGGCCCCGAATAGGCGTAGGTCGTCGTATCCACAACGAGGTTCGGATTGGCTTTCAGCCGCTCGATATCGGCAAGCGGCACCGGATTGGCGCCGATGTCGACTTCGCCTGTCTCCAATGCCGCGGCTCTCGCTCCCGGATCGAGAATGACCCGCAGGACGACACGGTCGAGATAGGGCTTCTGCGCATCCCAGTAGTCGGGGTTGCGGTCGAAGATCAGATGGCTGCCCGGCACCCATTCCTTCAGGATAAACGGCCCCGTGCCGATGGTCTGCGTCAGCTTGGGCTGCTCTTCCGGCTTGAAGGTCTCGTAGACATGCTTCGGCACGATGGGCGATTCCGAACTGCTGAGCGCGGAGATCAGATAAGGCGCCGGCTTGGAGAGAACGATCACCGCCGTATGAGGATCGGGCGTTTCGACCGCCGTGACGTTCTGATAGGTGATGCGTCCACGCGGATGTGCTTCCTTCAGGCGGAAGATCGTGAATTTCACATCTTCCGAGGTGAAGTCCTTGCCATCATGCCATTTGACACCCTTGCGAAGCTCAAACGTATAACGAAGGCCATCATCGCTTGACGACCACGACGTCGCGAGCAACGGGATCGGTTTGATATCGTAGTCGAAATCAAACAGGCCTTCGTTCACTTTCGGGCCGATTGCCTGCCCTGTGCCAGATGATGTGTTGATGGCGATCAAGGACGTGGGATCGGGATAGTAGGCCCAATTCAATGTGCCGCCCCGTACCGGCGTTTTCGCTTCTGCAGCTGCCATGACCGGCGCGCCGCCAAATGCCAGGCCGGCACCGCTGAGAAGTAACAGATGGTTGAATTGGCGGCGATTGATAGACATAGAGAGCTGCTCCGAGGGAATGGATACGGTGGACGGCAGCCGGAACACCACGCACCGGCACGACGATGATCCGGGCAGAATCTCCAAAACCAAAGGCAGATTTTCTATCGCCTCGCGAAAGCGATGCTTGCCGGCGTCCCGCATTAAGGCATCACCGCTGTTGACGGGGAACGAACCAATAGCAGTGGCGTGGCAATCATAAGCGGTTGTTTTACATGACAAAAGACGCTGTCATACCCGCGCCCCGCAAAGCCGTCGGTGAATACCGTTTTTAGAACTGGTTTTCGCCTCGACGCTCATGCGCAGTCGGCGTGGAAAAAGGTGGCCGTAAAACCTTCCGAACTCCAAACTATTTTCTACAAAATGAGTAGAAAAAGAACGACCTGTCTTTCTTGAATTCGCTGGTGTGCCTAAGCTTCCACATGTTGCCAGGAGACGTCTCGCTTGTGACCAATTTATGTATGCGCCTTTTAGGGAACGTCGACATTGAACGAAAACTTCGTATCGGAAACGTTCCATTGGCCTGCAAGCGCCGGTTACCCATCTAGCGGAGTTCGTCTATCCCCTGGGAGCGGGCAATCTCACTGGTCCCGGCCGGGCAACGGCGGCGGCCTGGAGAATCACGATCGGGCTCATTTCACTATTGCCGCTGTTACTGGCGCCACAACAGCTCACAGCAATAGCCTTTATCAATTTCGGGGTGAGAGATGACACGGTACGTTATCGTCGGGGCGCGCGCGGTCGGGGCGAGCCTGGCTGCGCAGTTTGAGCTTTCCGGCATCAGATATGCGCTGGTCGGGCGCGGCGAACAGATCGGGCACATAAAGAAGCATGGCCTGAGCTATCAACGTCCCTCCGGTAAGCGACAGATCAGCCTTAACGCCATCGACATCACCGATCCACCCGAACTGACGCTCGACGATATCCTGTTGTTGACGGTCAAGTCTCAGGACGCGGCAAGCTCGCTCGCCTCCTGGTCATGGCGGCCAGTGTCGGATTCAGGCGGTGCAACGGCTACCCGTCTGCCGGTGGTCACCTTTCAGAATGGTTTGGCGACAGAGGCGATTGCGCTCAGAACTTTCGCCAGGGTCTATGGAGCCAGTATCCTGACGCCGGCGCGGTTTACCGAAACGGGCAGCGTTGCGGCAGCGGGTGATCCGCAAGTCGGCGTCGTCACCATCGGGCGTTTCCCGACGGGTTCGGATGAAACGGCCGAGCAGATTGCTGCAGACCTCAACCGCGCTGACTATCTGGCGGAAACCAGCAGTGATATCCGCCGCTGGAAATCGGTGAAACTCCTTCACAACGTCAGAAACGCCTTGGAATTGTTTGATGGGGCCGACGATCTGCGAGGCTCAATCGCCGAGGTGCTGGTCAATGAAGCGCGCCACGTTCTTGAAGCGGCCGGTTACAACCTTGCCTCGCCTTCTGAGCGGACCACCGATATTTCAGGCTGGCGCATCGCCCAGAACAGTGGCATCCAACCCGGTCAGCAATCGACCTGGCAGAGTTTTACGCGGGGCGCTTCGAGTGAAGTCGATTTTCTCAACGGAGAAATCGTCTTGCTTGGTCGCCTGCACAACATTCCGACACCCTACAATGAAGCTGTCCAGAATCTTGCCGGCAGATTGGCGCATCAAGGCGGCTTCACCAACGCAGTGCCGCTTGACGCGATCCAGTCACTTGTCGACAGATCCTGCCAGGGCAGCAAGCCCGCCCTCGCCGCAACGAGATGATTTGCGGCCTGCCAATTGTTCAACGATGCAACCACCAAGCTGAAGCGATCCAATGAGAGAACCCATATCAGATCAGATCCTCACCGCAGCCGGCGGGCTATTTTACAGCGAAGGTATTCGGGCTGTCGGGATAGATCGCATTATCGAAGAAGCGAAGGTTGCAAAGGCAACGCTCTATCGGCACTTCCCGTCCAAGGACCACCTCGTTGCAGCCTATCTCCAGGATCGCCACGATCGTGTCATTCGCTCCCTCCAGGAGGTCTTGAACGCTACGGGTGCTCCCAGAGACCAGATCAGAGTTATTTTCGAGCGTCTGTATGAAAAGGCCGACAGCCCGGAGTTCCGCGGCTGTGCCTTTGCTCTTGCGGTGGCTGAGCACGGCGATTCCGAACGCGTCGTGACGGTCGCTCGGACACATAAGAAAGCCGTAGGCGACATCTTCCGCGCCGTCATGTCCAAGGCCGGCCTCGGCCTTGACCAGACCGCCGCGCATCTATCGCTTCTTTACGAAGGAGCGCTTGCGACAGTGGCAGTCGGACGTGACCCGACAGCGGTCCTCGTCGCCCGAGACTGCGCACTTTCCGTCTTCGACGCTACGGCCCTCCACGACCAGACATCTTGAAAGCATCATAGTATGACAAAGACCATCGACTATTTCTTCGGCATCGGCTCGCCATGGGCTTTCATCGGCCTGGAACCCTTCGCGGCTCTGGCCTCCGAACAGAACGCAACGATCCGCCCTTATGTCATCCCGCTGATCGAGGATAACGGCGCCATCTATTCCCGTAACCGGCCGGAGGCCCGTCGGGCTTATTGGACGAAGGATCTCAAGCGTTGGGCGGCGATCCGTGGGAAAGTGCTGAACTTCGAGAACCGTGCAGCCTTGTCGGATCCGACGCCTGCCGGCTTCCTTGTCCTTGCCGCCATCGAAGCGGGCGAAGACTGGCTCAAGCTGACGAAAGCCCTGCAGGAAGCCTTCTGGTCTGGCGGTAAAAATATCGGTGACGCGGAGGTCCGTCGCGCGATTGCGAATGCCGAGGGTTTCGATGGCGCGGCTTTGGAAATACGCGCTCAGGGCGAAACCGTGCAATCCGCCTGGAAAGCCAATTACGAGACGGCCAGGGGCGCCGGCGTCTTCGGGCTTCCGACCTTCCGCTATGACGGCGAACTTTACTGGGGGCAGGACAGCCTGCCCTTCCTCGAGCGTCATATGAAGGGCGAAAAGCTCATCGCCTGATCCATCGCAAAACATGTCATGAACCCGGGAAAATCCTTCCAGACCAGGTTTCACCGGCCAGTCTGAAAACGGCTTGATCGCCGAGGACACTGTCAAATGAACAGGTTCAAGACCCATAGCTCCCATTGGGGAGCGTTTTCAGGCCGATACGAAAACGGAGGTCTCGAGGTCCGGCCTCATCCCGGCGATCCGCATCCATCGCCATTGCTGGGCAACCTTCCGGCGATTGCCCACAGCCCTGTGCGCATCCGGCGGCCGGCGATCAGGCGCGGCTGGCTCGAAGGCACGCCTGATCACGCGCAGGTTCGCGGCGCGGACGACTATGTGGAAGTCAGCTGGCCACGGGCAGCGGAGCTTGTCGCCAAAGAGCTGCAGCGTGTTTACGGGAACTTTGGCCCCGAAGCCGTGTTCGGGGGATCCTACGGCTGGTCGAGTGCCGGTCGCTTCCACCATGCGCAAAGCCAGATCCACCGCTTTCTCAACGTGTTGGGCGGCTACGTCAGTTCCGTCAACACCTACAGCTCCGGTGCTGCAATGGTCATCATCCCGCATGTCTTGGGACCATACGACCATTTCGACCGCAAGAGCGTCACCTGGGATGCCATCGAGCGGAGCAGTGAACTGGTCGTCGCCTTCGGTGGAATGGCGATCAAGAACACGGACGTGCATGGCGGCGGCATCAGCGCGCATATCGTGCCTCAGAAGCTGAACGGCGCGAGCGCGCGCGGTGCGCGCTTTGTCCTCGTCAGCCCGCTGAAGGACGATTTTCCAGCCGAGCTGAATGCACAGTGGCTGCCGATCCTGCCGGGCACCGATGTCGCGCTGATGCTCGGCCTTGCGCATACGCTCGTCAGGGAGGGATTGCACGACCGCGGATTTCTCGACCGCTATACCGTCGGCTACGAGCGTTTCGAGGCCTACCTGCTTGGCCGCAGCGACGGTGTCGAAAAGAGCCCGGAATGGGCGTCCCACATTTGCGGAATCGGCGCCGACGTCATCAAGAACCTCGCGCGTGCCATGGCAGGCGCCAGGACGTTGATTACCGTCAGCCATTCCCTCCAGCGAGCCGACCACGGCGAGCAGCCCGTCTGGATGGGCATCGTGCTCGCCGCAATGCTCGGGCAGATGGGACTGGATGGCGGCGGCTATGCCTATTCGCTCGGCGCGTTGGGAAATATCGGCAAGGGCCAGCTTGGCGTCCCTCTGCCGACCCTTAGCCAGTTCAAAAATCCCGTGGCGGATTTCATTCCTGTCGCGCGGATCGCCGACATGCTCCTCAATCCGGGTGACGAGTTTCACTATAACGGCCAGGCGATGCGTTATCCCGACATCCGCCTCGTCTATTGGGCGGGAGGCAACCCGTTCCATCACCATCAGGATATCAACAGGCTGCGGGTGGCGTTCAAGAGACCGGAGACCATTATCGTCCATGAGACGGCCTGGACGTCCTCGGCGCGACACGCCGACATCGTGCTGCCGGCGACGACCACGCTCGAACGCGACGATATCGGTGCCGCGGACCGCGATCCGCTGATGGTCGCCATGAAGAAGCTGATCGAGCCGGTCGGCGAAGCGCGGGACGATTATGACATCTTCTCCGAGATAGCGCGCCGTCTCGGCAAGATCGAAGAGTTCACCGAAAACCGGACCGGCAAGGACTGGCTCGCCTTTCTTTTCGAGACGACGCAAAAGGCGCTCGCAGCCGCCGGGCACGAGGCCCCCGCCTTCGAGGCGTTCTGGGAACGTGGAGAGATACACCTGCCGCTGAAGCCCAACGATGGCGGACCAGCGCGCGCCTTTCGGGACGATCCGTCCGGATCTCCGCTGCAGACGCCATCCGGAAAGATCGAGATCTTTTCGCAGACGGTCGAAAGCTTCGGCTACGACGATTGCCGCGGCCACCCGCGATGGTATCCTCCCAGGGTAGAGGCAGAAGGGGATGAAAGCCGCTTTCCGCTCCATCTGGTCTGCAACCAGCCGCATCAGCGGCTGCACAGTCAACTGGACTACGGCGATTTCAGCCGATCCACCAAGATAAAAGACAGGGAACCCGTTCGTATCAACCCGGTTGACGCGGCCGAACGCGGCATCTCGGATGGCGATATTGTCAGGCTGTTCAACGCTCGCGGCAGTTGCCTTGCGGCAGCGGTGATCAGCGAAGGCGTGCGACAGGGTGTCATGCAGCTTGCGACGGGGGCATGGTTCGAACCGGACGATGCGGCGGCCGACAAAGCCATGTGCGTACACGGCAACCCGAATATCCTGACCCGCGACGTCGGAACCTCCCAACTCGCCCAGGCCTCGACCGGGCAGCTCACCAGAGTGGAGGTCGAGCGTTTCGACGGCGAGCTGCCCCCTGTGCGGATATTCGAGACCATGAAATTTCTGGAGGGCGCTGCCGTGCCCGGCAGGATTGCTGATCCGGAGTAAATCGAGTGGCGCCTGCGGCCGGCGAATCCCGTCTATGGAAGCCGTTGCCTCCTGATGTCACCGAACAACAAAGGCCGGAAAACCCTGATCCAAACACGCCGTCTTGTTGCAAAAGGCGCCACTTCAACGATCTTCTTACGCCGCAAAAAGCTGATCCTTGCCGAGCCCGGAAACGAAACAAAAAAATCTACAAAAACTATAGAAAAAGAATAACCAGTCTTTCTTGCTCGATGCGCATTGCCTAGGTTGTCCTCATGATTTTTGTCAAAGAAATTGAGGAACGCATCCGATGCCGAGAGGCAAATAGCGATCAGAACATGAGCCTTGCGGCCGCGCCGCGACGCTCATCAGGCTGCTTACCCCAGTCATAAATATCTCGCGGTCAGGACGAGCGCTTTCGCCGGTCAGCACGTCTGCCGGCGGATGATATCGCGCGCCTGATGCAGCGACACCAGGATCAAAATGCATTTGCGGAACGGCAACAGCCCGCGCCGACCCTATCAAACACAACCCGAACCATCAGGATTTCCTCATGACCGAACGCACTACGTTGCTCTCTCTTTCCCGGCGCAGCCTGCTGACAATAACTTCCGTGGCAGCGACCGCACTTTTGGTGGCAACGGCAGGGTTTGCTCCGGCGCAGAGCGCTGACGGCAACGGCGGTGAGATCACGTTCCTGATCGACTCGCTGGGTGACACCTGGATCCCGAACAACAGCGCGATCTCCAGCTTCCAGGGCCACATCTGGGGCCACGTGACCGACAAGCTGCTCTACGTCGATGCTGACGGCAAGGTCAGCCCCTGGATTGCCGAGAAGTGGGAGCAGAACGACACGGCCACCGAGTTCACCCTGCACCTGAAGAGCGGCGTGACTTTCTCCGACGGCACCCCGCTCGATGCGTCGGCAGTCGTCGCCAACCTCGACATCTGGTACGCCGGCCGCAAGAGCGACGGTATCAACCCGATCGGCCTCTTCCCGAAGACCTACGACCATGCCGAGGCGGTGGACGCGGCCACTGTGAAGGTGTTCTTCAAGAAGCCGACTCTCGGCTTCATTCCGACCCTTGGCTACCACGGCTCGATCCTCATCTCCCCGAAGACCATCGCGCAGCCCGCCGCGGAGCAGGCCGACCTCAGCAAGACCTCCGGCAGCGGCCCTTATGTGGTCGACTCGTGGAAGGAGGGTGACTTCGTCAAGCTGGTCAAGCGCAAGGACTACAATTGGGGTCCCGCAGCCGTCGGCCACACCGGCCCGGCTTTTCTCGACTCGATAACCTACAAGCTGGTGTCCGAGCCCTCGCTGCGCGTTGCCGCTGTGCAATCCGGCCAGGCCGACGTCGCCTACAACGCCTCGCCGCAGGAGCTGGAGTCTCTCAAGGCAGAGGGCTTCACCACCGCGACACCACGCTATCTCGGCTTCGTGA
>Ga0307515_10014681_pt1 | contig 14495 bp, 1 predicted proteins | sample 17_EM_MG_FD_194513 | JGI IMG/M metagenome (GOLD analysis project Ga0307515, IMG submission 194513) | Populus trichocarpa ectomycorrhiza microbial communities from riparian zone in the Pacific Northwest, United States - 17_EM | ecosystem: Host-associated > Plants > Roots > Unclassified | place... | reverse complement strand
CCTACAACCACCACAGGTCCTGTCCGCACGCTGTGCGACGTCTCTGCGTTGGCTCTGGATCTGAACTTCGAAGACCAGGTTCGTAGCCGTCACCACGTACAGGTGCAGAGTCCGATTTCGACGGCCACAACGTAATAATAACTGGTAGAGTAGTTGCCTAACAGATTAACTCCAATTATATTCTAAGAATTACTATAAAGAAGGAACTATTTAGGTAGGGACTAAGGGTCCTTAAATACATAACCGTACTCCTATAAAATCCTTCTTATACGTAATATACGTCTTATACATAAGGTACGTAAGTTCCTCTTATTCCTCTTATTTAATATATAGCACATTATGTGACCTCAGCTACTATTCCTCGTCATATAGTTCTACCAGCTCCATCTTAGACTATGCCTAAATTAACTAACTAGCTTCTTCCGTCTCTTCTCTAAGTAGTTATAATATTGTACTTAAAGCGTCCGTAATACCATCTCCCTCCTCTCTATCTTCGTCCTTAAAGATTCCTAATATCTTTAAGTCGTTTACTAGAGGTATAATATCCGTCTAATTAATTTAGTTAATATTATTGCTTATTATACCTAAAGCAATTTCTTCCTTATACGCCTAACGTCGTGCTCACACTATAGCTGTAATATTATCTCTTAGTAAGATCATACCATCTCCGTATTCTCGCTATTTAAAAAAGGGGTTAGTTTATATTGCGCTAGCAAGTCTATCTTCGCGATAACCGTCCTTTTATTTAGAGTGCACTAAAGCAAATATTTATTCGTCCTATAATGTTCGCTCTACCTCTAATGCTAAATATACGCGATTTATTACTCTTAATAGTTGTCTAGTTCCCTAATTAATTTATCTTAGGGTCTTATATTTAATCTACTACTATATAGCTAAATAGTAAACTATCTTAAGCCCTTACTAAGTTGGAACGTTCTTATAATACTAAACAGAAGGCTCTAAATACTCAGATTACAGCATCTACTCGTTTGCTCCGTCTTAAGAAGGGTTATAAGAAGGTTTATTCTAAGAAGTAGAAACTTATAAAATAAGGTTTATAGGAACTTAGTAATAAAAGAACGGATTCTCCTCTAATAGAGAAGGAAATAGATCCAAGTAGCTCGGCAACTACTCTTCTTAGGTCCCCCTTAGGTAACTTATTCTTTAGTAATCCTTCTTTATTAATACTACCTAACCTAATCTCTTCTAATACTCTTATACCTTTCCTATAGCGTTCTTTAAATTTTCTAGTGGTTTCTAGGTAGTCTTAGTATAGCCTATTTACTTAACTTTATACCATATTTTATTGTCGATGTCCTTATAATTAACAATCTTTAAAACTTGCTATTTATCTTCTTCTTATCCTCTATACGTGTCTACTTCGTAAACTAGTAGCTTAACATTCCCATATACTAGCTCTAGCATTGCGATATATTATATAGGGTAGATCTTTATTTTAGCTAGTAGGTTTAACTTAAACGTAACCAGTAAAATCTTCTGCGTAATTTTAAAAGGTCCTAGTCTAACGTAGTCTAACTTCTTACTTAGTTGTTAACTCTTAAAAATTTTATATAGTAGCCATACTTTATCTCCCTCCTTAAGATCTAGTCCCTTAGATCTCTTAGCATTATAATACCTTTTCATTCTCTCTTATACTTTCTTTACTAATTCCATAAGGTCTATATAAAAATTTATTAACGTCTTTATCCTTTCTTTAGCTATACTACTCGTTTTCTTTACTTGCCGTAGTAATAACGATGTTCTTAGCTTATATCCGTAATTTGCCTTAAATAGTAATATACCTATTCCTTCTTAAGGTGTTATATTGTATGCGAACTATATAACTGGTAATAGCGATACCCAATTATTCTATGCGTAATTAATATAATATCTTAGATACTGTTCTAGCGTCTAATTTAATCTTTCTATTTAACCGTCTATCTGCGGATAATATACGGTGGAAGTTACTACTCTAACTCCTTACTCCGCTAAAAATACTTCCTAGAATGCTGCTATAAATCTTAGGTCTCTATCTAATATAATCTTACTTAATACTCTATATCTTATAAATACTTCTTTAACATAGATTCTAGCGATATCTTCCGCTAAGATTTCTTCTATATATACTATAAAGTATCCCCACTTCGTAAGCTTATCTACTATTACTAAAATCGCGTTATATTTTTGCCCAGTAATAGGATCTCTTAATTTTAGCAACTTAATAATAAAGTCCCACGATATAACCTCCCATAGTCTCTCTGGTATTTTAATAGGTTATAGCCCTCTATATGGCTTATACCTTATTAGTTTATTCCTTTAGCAATCTAAACACTCTTTTATAACCTTCCTGGCTATTCTTTAGATTCCGTCAATAATGTACTCCTCCTAGAGTCTTAACACTAAGCCTATAGCTCTATTATGTCCTTAAGTCAATCCCTTATAGAAGTTTTCTACAAACTGCTCTACTATGCTTCTTAAGATATACTTTACTTTTCGGTTTTCGTATATATCCGTCTATAGGTCTTCTAGTTATACTTTTAGAATTCTTTATACCTAAAAGCTTTTTAGTATCTCGTAGACTCTTTCTAACTTATTATTCTCCTAAGTTGCTATAATTTTCGGATAATTATACCTAATCAATCCGTCTATATCTTTTCGCAGTAAAGCCCCTAATGGCTTTTCGTTGTTTTATAGTTCAGCTTTATAACTTAGAGCATCTGCTCTTATATTGTCTGTACCCTTAGTATACTAAATCTTAAAATAGTATTCTATAAGCATCTCTGCCCATCTAACCTATCTTTAGTTAAGTTCCTTTATTATTAGGAATCCTATTAGGTTCTTATAATCCGTTTTAACTATAAATAGTTTCTCTATACTTTATAAGAATGCTCTCTATTCCTTTAATACTATAACTATACCTAATAACTCTTTGTTGTAAATGTTATAGTTTAACTTTAGTAGTGTTATCTTCTGACTATAGTATGCCACTAGATGCCATCTATTTTAATATCTTTATATAAAGCATGCCCCTAATATATAGTCTAATGCATCTATTTCTATAACCGTTTCTAGTCCTAGTTAATAGATTTTAAAAACTGGCTCCTAGGTAAACAACTCTTTAACTTTCTTAAAAAGTTCTCTTTATTCCTTTCCCCACGCCTATAGTTCTTCTTTCTTTATTAATCGCGTAAATGGTTTAATGTCCTTTAACTACTGCGCTATAAACCTTCTGTAGTAATTGCAAAACCCTAGAAACGATCTTAACTATATAACGTTCTCTAGTTCTTACCAATTTACTATAGCCTTAATCTTCTTTAAATCTATATTAAGTTAGCCTAGTTTAATAATAAATCCAACAAAATTGGTCTTTCTAGTAAAGAACTCGCATTTCTCAATTGCTACTAGCATTTATTCTTTTTATAGTCTCTTTAAAACCCATTCAACGTATTCCCCGTATTCTTCCTTAGTTATTAAGTAGATAATAATATTATTAAGGTATACCATAACAAATTTATACAAGTATTCCCCTAATACATTATTAATACGCTTCTAGAACGTTACTAGTGCGTTTATAAGCCCAAATTATATAACTAATGGTTTATACAGTCCTTCCTTTAACCTAAAGGCTGCCTTCTATTCGTTACCTTCCTTAATTCTAATCTAATAGTACACCTATCTCAGATCTATCTTCGTAAAGATTTACGCATTGCCTATTCTATCTTAAATTTCGCTAATTAAGGGTAAAGAATACCTATCCTTTCTAGTAATGCTATTTAACTGTCTATAGTCAATACATAGCCTTAGTTTGCCATTCTTCTTTAGTATAAACAGTACTAGATATCCCGCTAATAACTGCGATAGTCTAATATATCCTTTTTATAGATTTTCCTAGACAAACTCTTTTAATGCTCTACTTTCCTCTTCGGTAAGCTTATAGATTAGAAAGAACTTTAGACTTATTCCTAGTTCCAATTCTATTTTATAATCCCACGCTGCATATTCTAACAGCTTTTCACTTTCTAGTAACTATAGTTTCTTACCATACTTATAGTATCTCTTTAGTACATAACTTAAGCCTCGCTCAGTCTCTTTATATATTACTCCAACTTAGTACTATACTAACTTAGCTTATTGTCGCATCTTACGGCGTTAAGTATCTCTAATATCGACCTAACCTATAATCTAATTAATTCTTAGATTATATTCCTATAACCAAGGCATCCCTAATACTACCTCATCCCGTCCTAATAGTAGGATATTAAAAGACATCTTAATTCGTCTTCCTTTAATAGTTATCTAAATAGGTCCTATTTCAAGATTAATAATCCCTCCTCTATAGGCTATTAAATCTCCTAAAATTATAACTAATAGGTAAGGTTCCTCTTTCTATCTATAAGGTAGTTCTATCCTTTTAACTACTGCTAGTAAAATATAGTTCCACATTACTCTACTATTTATTAGCGCTTCAAACTATTAATCTTACCACTTTACTTATAAATTTAGGTGCCGTCCTTAAATTCCTTTAAGGGTCTAAGGCTCTACTACTAGCTCCCTCTAGTCCTATAGGCCTCTACTTTTCCTAACTATTAGCTGCTTAATCCTTATACGCTTAGCTTATTCTTTAGCCAATGCCTAGTTCGCTTTTTATCTTTAATATACCATAAACACGTGTTTTCTAGGCATTCCCACTACTGTCGTCCATCTAAGCATTCTTCCATAAGGAATCTTCCTAGTTAAAGTACTAAGCTTCCTTCCTCTTAAACTTCTACTAGATACCATCTATATATATATTTAGCATTCCTATACTATTACTTATCTGTTATTTAGTACATCCTTATAGGGTATTTCCAATTCTTTTCCTTCGGATTCTTATACATTTCGCATATATCGTCCATATATACAATCCATAATAGCATATAGTGTACTAAGTACTTTAGGTCAACTCTTAGCTCGTCTTCATCCTTAAGTTTAAACCTTTATCGTACTAATCTAAACGTTATAACTTTATTCGCAGGTACTAAAATACGTTTCTTGTTTCTCTAGTCCTCTAATTATTCCTCTAAATCCTTTAACGTTATAATTAAGGCTCCTTTAATATACGTCATAGCCTTTTCTATAATTGGGTGGTCCTAAATAACTTTCTCATCTAACCACATGTAGAAATCTTCCCACTCGTCATTATGCCTTTACCTATACCACTTTTAGTACAGCTACTAGAGTATATATAGCTTATCCATAAGGAAGTATCTTCTCATTACTACATCGTGATAGCCCTTTATATGTCGTTCTTTAAACCTAGTTAGGATTCCTAGATCCTCTTCATCTTCCAATTTAATAAGCCACTTGGCTCTTAGTATACCTACCCTAGGCCTATTAGTAATTCTTTATACTAGTGCTCTGTCCTTTATACGTCCTAATATGCTAGATCTCTTATCTAGTTTCTGTTCTTACTATACAATAATTCTTTATCTAAACTCTTCTATAGTTTCTTTTAGTTTACATCTTGCGCTTAGATCCTCAAAGTTCTCTTACTTCTTAATCTTAGTATTAACTTTTCGATCTTTAGTCTAAACACTATGTTTTACTAGTAAGTCCTCTAGGTCTATATATCTGTCTCCTAGTCTAATTGCTATTTGCGCTACAGATTCTCTAATCTATAAAGAAGCTCCTTACCTCTTATTTATAGGTGTCCTAATTCGCATTCCAAATTCTTACCCCTTTTAGATTCTTAATCCTAAGCTTGCTTCTATCTTAAGCTTTGCTCCAGCCTTAGTCTAACTAGGCTTACTTAGTATTCTTATCTTATCTTAAGAGTCTTAAATCTCACTTATCTCGTCTTAAGAATCTTGTGCCTATAGGAAACTTCGTCCTAAGCTCATTCGTATATTACTAAACTAAGCTATTACTCTGCTCCATCGGTTTTTATCCGTTATAGGTCCTTAAGCTTACCTCATCTCATCTTAAGAATCTTAGTCGTCTCTTATCTCGTCTTAAGAATCTTAAGCCTTTAGCCTTTTGCCTTTATTAAGTGCCGAAGTAGTTCGCTGTCCTACTTCTCTTACGTCTCGCGAAGCAATAGACATCGTGTCTAGTAGGGTCTTAATCCCTACTAATGTTCCCTATTCTATAGTAGAATCATCCTCTACCTCTAGTATAACATCTTTAATGGCTGCGTATTCCTAGTAAACCGCCCTTATTGCCTTATCGTCATAAAATGTTTTACCTATATTAAATTCATTGTCCTTAATATCCAATCTGCGAACTGGTTCATTGGTTCCTCTATATCCTATAGGTGCTAGCTCCTATAGCTAATAGCTTACGCTATACTTAGCGTTTTTATAAATTCGGTATACGTTATTATAACAAAACGTAAAGCTTTTAATTAAATATTCTTTTGTTCCTTATAGCATATTATCGTCCCTCTATACATATATGTCGTCTGCTAGTCTTATACCTTTTACTATATAGTAACTCTACCCACTTCTATAGTCTCTAACGTAATAACCCTGTTTTCCGCAATTTATATAAGCTCCCTCTTTAAACCATTGCTCTTACTATAGAGTCCGCCTAAACGTCTTCTGCTACTAAGATCCTTAGTTTAGCCTCTACTCCTTAGACCTTTAATTACTTAATCCTTATCCTTTAGGTTTTTACGGTTTTTTGCTCTATCTTTTATAGGCTTCTCTAGTACCACTTAGGTTTATTAGCTCTGCGCCATACTATAGTTTCTAACTTAGCTTTAGTCGTTACGTACTCTGCGCCTTATATAACTATAAAACTCTATCCTAACCTCTCTTAGCCTATTCCCTTTGGTAGATCCAATTATTAATCTTAATTACTTAATCTATTAGTTCCCTTAAGGTGTCCGCATCTTCTATTAGGATAATTACGTCCTAGACTTTAGCCTTAAGTCCTTACTTATACTATGCCATAAGCGCCCTATTATTCCACTTAACTTATATTGCCAACGTTTGGAACTATATTGTATACTTAATTACTAAGGTTCATTACGTAATATCTTAGAGTTTTCTTTCCGCTATAGTCACTGCCTTTAGGTCTTCGAACATTTGTGTAAGTTGCTTTATAAATCTATTCTAGCTTAAGAACATAAACCGTACCTCTTAGTTCGTTATTATTATTCCATTTACCTAGATTTCTATAAGGTAAGGCTCGAACTACTTAAGTACTCTTCCTATTAAGAATAGTCCTATATAGGCTATTTAATCCATAGGTATTACCAGCTTTACTCCTTCCTGTGCTACCTTAAAGTGCATTTATATAAGGAATCCTTTAAGCTTTAATCTCTCTCCTAAGTACCTTTCGATTGATAGTAACTTAACCTTTGCTGCGCCTATCCCGTTAATCCTATTTTCTAACATTACATTATTTTCTGTTAACTAGTCAACTATCTCCTATAGTTGTCCAACCGTTATAGGTTGCTATAAGTTAGTGTCTGCTATACTAGTGTCGTTAACTGACCTCGATGTAGTTGCTGCCGTCAATGGCGTTGTAGTGGCTGCTTTTGGTAGCATATTGTTCGACTTACTATACTAATACCGTAATTAGGTAGTGATTATATAACGGAACCTTGTAGTAAGAACTACGGTGGGTCCTATTATTGGGCTAGGTATGTAGGAAATGCAAGTATAAAAGTCAACAACGTAATAATAACTGGTGGAGTGGTTGCCTAATAGATTAACTCTAATTATATTCTAAGAATCACTATAAAGAAGGAACTATCTAAGTAGGGACTAAGGGTCCTTAAATACATAACCGTACTCCTATAAAATCCTTCTTATACGTAATATACGTCTTATACGTAAGGTACGTAAGTTCCTCTCGTTCCTTTCGTTTAATACGTAGCACATTATGTGACCTCGGCTACTATTCCTCGTCACATAGTTCTACCGGCTCTATTCTGGACCGTGCCTAAATTAACTAACTAGCTTCTTCCGTCTCTTCTCCAAGTAGTCATAATATTGTACTTAAAGCGTCCGTAACATAAAAGCGATCGCTTAAGTTACCGGAATTAGCACTAAACATATCGGCAACCTGCTAAAAAGGGCAGTAGAGAATGGCTAGCATGCAGATTGAGTCCTTCTTAATAACTATCTTAAGGATAAGCCCGGCCAAGGGCGTAAGAAAAAGATTACTCCTAATCTTAAGCAAAAAGTTATTAACGCCGTCACGTGCGATCGTTATGGACGTGAAAAAAGTACTAGAAGGATTGCTTGCGAAATAGGCCTATCTCTATCGTCTATTTAAGTTATACTTAAAAAGTACGGCTACTATAAAACAAAGCCAATAAGGAAGCTTAAATTAATTGCAGTTATAAAGAGCGAACAATATAAGTTTATATTAGCCCACTGTTATTGGACCTTAGAAGATTGGAAGGCTATAATTTGGTTAGATAAGACGAGTATTATTTTAGGCTACTGTTAAGGGGGCTATTGGGTATGGCGACGTCCTTATAAGGCTTATATACGCAGCTATATATGAGAATAATAGAAGGGGTACTTAAGTTTATATTTTGGGGTTACTTTATATACAACTTTAAAGGTCCTTATTATATTTAGAAGCCTTAAACAAAGAAGGAATTAGATAAATTAAAATTAATTATTAAGATCTGGAATTAAGCTCTAGAGCCAAAGGCATATAAGGCTTAAAAGAAATAATAAGACGCTAAAAGAAGAGTATACGAACTATGTTATAATAGGTAAATAAGCGGAGCACGTGCTAAGTGGAAGTTTATAATATTGTACAGAGCTTTTACTTAATTAGATAGAGGTGGAATTAACTAGTAGCGATATTTAACAAATATCCTAATACTAAAACTTCTTCCGTTCGCCTAGAGCCTTATATACTTAAATCTTAATACGATTATATAGGAAGATAAGGCTACTTCTTATATTATAAAGATTTACTAAACCTACTTTAACGCCTATGAGATTTAACGTCTTTTTTGGCTAGGTAATTCGCCTAATCTAAATATAATTAAGCCCTATTAGGGTTACCTAAAACGGGTTACTATAAAAAGGGGCCTACCTACTTCTTGTGTAGCTGTAGAGAAGGCTTAGCTTGGAGCTTGGCAAGATCTTAAGTAGTAGCGAATTCAATAGTAGATTAAGAGGATCCCTTGCTATATTTAAAAGATTATAGAACTTAAAGGAGGCAACGATTATAGAGAGGGAGTAGAGGAGAGGCAGTGAAGTTAGAAGCAGCTCCGTAAGGTAGCTAATTGTAAGCTTCCTATAATCGTTAAGGTGCTTTAAACGGGCTATAAGACGTTATACAATTACTGTGGTTTACCTAACACCTATCTATAATTCTTCCTTCCTACATAAAGCCGTAAGAAAATTGAGAAAATTATAGAGGAAGAGTAGTAAAAATTAGTTAATATAATCGTTCCAAATCCACGTTAAAATAGTTAAGGCCCTAGCTTAATTGTAGATCGACAGCTCTACAATTAAAGACGCTAAAGGAATAATCGTAATCAGGTAGTTAAACGGGTAGAGAGCTAGGTAGAGAGCTAGGTAGAACGCCAGGTAGAAAGCTAGGTAGAAAGTTAAAAGTAGCGGAGGTAGTTAAGGCCTTGAAAACCTTAAAAGCCTATAGAATATAAGGTGTGATGGAACGAGGTAAATTACGTAAATGTCCAGCGGTAAAACACTATAATTTAGAAGCTATATAGGTGATATATTAGTATTAAAAGCTTCAATTAAGTTGACTGAGCTGATTTTTGGTGAGGTCTTGGTACCAAAACCGCGCTTTTCCCAAAAAGGAAGGAGAAATATATTTTCGCGCAATCCTCCATAGAGCAGATTTGTAAGATTTAGCTAACTGTCGTTATAGAGCAATTGCTTGTTAAACGTCACGTCTCTTATTTAAATTACCTTCTTTTCGCTAGGTATATAGACCCTAAAGATGTTTATTAACTAGTACCCTACTAAGTATCTAATATAAGCCCTTAGCTTAAGCTTTTATATATATAGGATTTTATATTTAAGTGGGTAAGCTCTACAGCTATATATTTATAGGTAAGCTATATTCGGCTTTAATAGCGAGAGCCCTAGTGCTAACTAAAGCTTCTTAAAAGGTGTTATTTAGCTAAGCTAGGCGCTTAGTGTCTAATTAATTAGATATACTATAGCCCTAGTAATTTCTAGCTAGAGCTCTTTTAGTAATTAAGCCTTAATCCGCATAAATTAAGACTTAATAATAATTACCCCCCTAAAACGTTTAGTAGAACCGTTCTAAGACTTTATATATAGGGCCGACTGCTCTGATAATATTCCTTTTTAGGTCCTCTAGGTGTTAAACTCGCCACCTAGAGACGTTTTGCCATCGATTTAAATTATTTACAATCTTTAGGTTATATTGACGTTCTACCCTATTTAAGTATTATATAATTGCTTGCGTTATTAATGACTTATAGGCAAAGGTCTTAACCTTATTTAAATATAGAAATTCGTTATAGAAATATATTATCTAGATATAACCGTTATATGCCACAATCTTTTAAAACAAGTTAATATGCACTTAGTAGAAGGGTCTAGTTGCCTTACTAGTAGGTAGTCTTCTTAATACAATTTTATAAGCCTTGCTGATAGCATAGGTCTTATAGTTAATCATTACCGGACCTCGAAGTTTCGCACCACCTACTTCCTAAGGTAGATGCTTAATCGCGTTAGGTCCTATATAGCCTAGTCTCTTATATTAAAGCCTGCCTATTACTTCCTAATTAGGAAGGGGGTCTCGCGATTAAATTGCAAATAAGGCCTTACTTAGGGTCCCTAATTGTAGCTCATTATACTCTAGGGTTAATTAATTATAATAGCGCTCACAATATACAAACGTCTCATAATCGTTTTTATACAGTAGGTTCTTTTTATTATCCCACTATATATCCCTATTATTAAACTTTCTTAGGCAGGCTAAATTTATATAAAAACCTAGTATATAAGCTGCGTTAGCTAAGAAGATCTTTTTAGGACCTAATAGCGTCCAGATAGTAATTACCGCCGTCCCTATACCCTTAACTAGATCTATACCCGTTCCGGCATATATAAAGTTATTACTTAGTTAGAGCTTATTAACAAACCTTAATTAATCGTTAATAATGTATATGGTGGTTCCGTTATTAAGTATTACGCTATTACGTAGCTTATAGTTAATGCCTGCTTTATAAGCGCCTATTTAATATACATAAAAGGTATTATCGTCTTCCTTTTTATCTAGGCTCTATATAGCTTTCTTCTTTAAAGACTGCTTCCTAACCTTCTCTAATATTCACTTATGCCATTCTAGGGCGTTAGCAATCTTTTCCTTAACCTTCTTAGCCGTCGCTTTATCTGGTTTCTAGTCCTTTAATTAAACTAACTTATTAATATAAGGCTAATCTTAGAACCAGTGAACAGCTCCGCAGTAGCACGTTAGGGTATCTTTCTTCCGTGCCGTTTTAGAGGTAGTAGGGGCCTTATCCTTAGGAGCCTCGTCCTTAGGAGCCTTATTAATTGGCTTGCCCTAAAAGCTTACTATATTAGCACTAAGCTAAGCTCTATTCTTCTACTGGGCAGTCTTTAATTATTAATAGTTTTAATATATGTTAACTAGTCAATATATAGATATTACGTAGTCCTTAGCCCAGTTGTATTTATCAAATTCGACCCTCTACGTTAAGGCCCAATTTAGTAATACTAGCTCTACTACTAGCAGGAAGTCTCTAATCGCTTAATCGCCGTCTACGTCTAACAATTTAATCTTTTTACAGTCGTTATACGTCTTCTCCTACTGCTATAACCAGGTCTTAAAGTTCTAATTCTTTAGGCCCTTTTTAACCTTAGCGTATTAAGTAAATAGGTAGAGCTAATATATAGTATTGGTAGGGGTAACCCTCTCCTTAAAAGTCACTAGTATATTATATACTGAGTCAATACCCAGTATATAGGTGTTTAGATATCTAGCTACTACACCAGTAGTATAGCTTTGTAGAGAAGTTAAGGCCGCCTTCTACTTCTTATACTCCTTTTTTACTATCTTATACCTCTTATAGAGAATTTAAAGCTCGTCCTTCTCGTCCTTAAAGAGAGCTGCATAGGAGGTTGTTTTTAACTTCACGTCTTAAGACCTAGGAAAGACTGGTTTAATTAACTAGGGCAACTTATCCTATTTGGTTAAGGGGTTAACGTATTCCTATACGTCTCCTATTCGGGCTCGGAGCCTAATAAGGTCAATCTATTCATCTCAATTAGCTTAGCTCAATAATATCACCGTTATAGTAATAGCTTAGGTAGGTGGTTAAGAAGTTATTTTAAAAAGGTGCTTGTAGGAAGATTAAAGGATTTAGTAATAAGTAATAATTTAATAAGGGGTATATTAATTAAATAGATTAATTAAATTAAATAGTTAAATAGGGGTAATACGGCAAGCAACCTGGGCTTATAACTGTTAATCGGAAGTCCGTGCACCGATTATAAGAAGAAAAAAATAACTCTATCTATTAAATGGTGGCTTTAGAGCCTCTATATATATATAGGAAAGGTATAGGAAATAAGAACGAGAAGGGGGTAAGGGGGTAGCAATAAAAATAAGGGCTAGATAACCGAGTCAATGACTAAGTTAATAATTAAGTCAATAACTAAGTTAATAGGAGGTTGCTAAGTCGGTAATAAGATAACCTAATTTAGGTTAACAATAAGACACTAGCCCAAATAAGTAGAGCTAAGGTCTTTATAAATCTTAATATCCGCTAGGCCTTTTACTAAATTAAAATAAACCCTAGCTTAAAGGATCTTATTATATTTTAGACCTATTACAAAATGTATAAATATAAGATACTACCTTTTAGGCTAACTAACGGACTGGATATATACTAGCGGTATATAAACAATATACTTTTTAACTACCTTAACGACTTTTATACAGCCTACTTAGATAATATTATAATCTACTTTAAGAATAAGCTAGAATATAAGGAGTATGTCTATAAAGTCCTCTAATAGCTCCGTAAGGCTAGCCTCTAAGCCAATATTAAGAAGTTAGAGTTTAGTATTAAACGTATAAAGTACCTAGGGTTTATTGTTAGTACGGATAAAATTAAAACCAACCTAAAAAAACGGCTATAATTACTTAGTAAGCACCCCCACGGACTATAAGGGGGGTATAATTATTTCTAGGTTTCTATAACTTCTACTAACGCTTTATTAAGGACTACAGCAAGATTACTAGGCCTTTTAACTGCCTTACCCAAAAAGACTAGCCCTTTTACTTTAATACTATATATAGGCAGGCTTTTAACAAGCTTAAGAAACGACTAGTCTCCGCTCCCTTACCCACTTTAACCTAAACGGCCCTTAATGCTAGAAACTAACGCCTTAGACGGCGTTATAGCTAGCGTTTATTCCCAGAAGTAAATAAATGGAGAATAGCACCCTATTGCTTACTATTTAAAGACTATAATATATACTAAGCTAAACTACCTAGTTTATAATAAAGAAATGCTAGCTATTATCTCTAGCTTCTAGCACTAGCGAGTATAATTAGAAGGGACCCCTAAGCCTATTTAGGTAGTTTCTAATTATAAGGCCTTAGAATATTTTATAATAATAAATGCCCTTATAGTATGGTAGACGCGCTAGGCGGATACCCTATCTTAGTTTAACTTTCTAATTATATATAGGCTAGGCGCCATTAACCGTGCGGATATACTTATAAGACGCAAATAAGACCTAGATAAATAGGTAGCCGTAAAGGCCTTATTATAGAGCTAGACGCTACTATAGGTAGAGTACCTTAACCCTTAGATATAGGTAGAACTAAGTATAGGATCTTTAAAAGCCAAAATATACCCTATAAGCTCTACGGAACTTAACCTTATTAATAAACTACTGTAGGTAAACTATACGGCCTCTTCTCTATAGGAGTACCGCAAAAAGGCAAAGAACACTACTAGCCTATAGTCCCTTAAAAATAGACTGCTTAAGTATTAGGTATAGCTAGTAGTGGTAAAGAAATAAAATTTATGGACTTAACTTATTGCCGAAGTACATAACTAGGTCTCTACGGCTTATCCTAGAAAAAATAAGACCTATAAGATTATTAGTGACCGTTACTACTAGCCTAGAATAGCTATAGATATTAACCATTACGTATAGAACTGCAACGGTTACTATAGGTCTATAATTCTATCGGATAAGACCCTAAAACTATTAAAACCCCTTCTAATACTAGAACGCCCTTAGTAGTATATCTCTATATATTTTTATAAACTGCCTTTAGACCGTAACGGATACAATATAGTTATAATTTTAGTTAACCGCTTTAGTAAGCGCCCGTTCTTAATTCCCTATTATAAAAATATTAATGCTAAAGAGGCGGCCTAACTATATATCTACTACGGCAGGGGGGCGAGCAACGGGTGCCCCCTAATGACTCTATAGCAGTAGAGTAAAGTTTGCGATACTAGCGCGTCCGTAGGCTTGTTACGGCAGCAGTGG
>Ga0307515_10014680_pt1 | contig 14495 bp, 14 predicted proteins | sample 17_EM_MG_FD_194513 | JGI IMG/M metagenome (GOLD analysis project Ga0307515, IMG submission 194513) | Populus trichocarpa ectomycorrhiza microbial communities from riparian zone in the Pacific Northwest, United States - 17_EM | ecosystem: Host-associated > Plants > Roots > Unclassified | place... | reverse complement strand
GTCGGACTATCTATCGGGCCGTAGGTGGTCAGGTAACCTACGCTACGCTATACAGCCCCTGCCGCATACGCTCTGCGCGTAATACTATTTATAACCTCTACTTATACAGACAATTATAGATGCAATAGGTTAGGTCTATATAATGGTGCTGGAGCTATATTCTGCTAATGAGGTAGGTAGAATACGGTAGAAGTTGAGATGGTGGAAATAGGTGGGCGTGTAAGGTGTTATAGGGTGGTCCCGTGACTGTCTACCTATGTCTACCTATGTCTACCTATTTCCACTATAAAGATGATAGTTTTACTTACCGCCCTTAACCGAGCCAATGGTGATTTTTTATCCCGGGGATAAAAAATTCTAATTGGTTAATTTAACAAACAGAGCGGCAGAACCCTACACTATAATAATATAGTAGAGAACCCTGGCAGAATATGGCAGAATATGGCGGAAGACACGCTTTGGCGCTGTTATGTGCCCGTATATAATATAGCACTTATTAACCTAGTAACTAAGCATAATTAATACCAAGCATTATTAATAAGGGTTATTAATATTAATTGGTATTGTAAAGGATAAGCTTAAGATAGAGTTTAAAGCGTAATGCGGTTAACACTAAGCATTATTGATAAGCGCTCTTAATATTGATTGATATTGACGATTTAATTTTAATATTGATTGAAGCCTTATTGCGTTATTGAAAACAATACTAAGTAACTGCGACCCTGTCTTCCGATTCTTTCCTATGACCGAGGATGGAGTGAAATTCTATAGTTTCTCTAAACAAAAGGTGCCAGTGGTTTTTAATACAATACTAAGGTATTAAGGACTTTAGTGAGATCAACGTCAACAGTCCTACAATGACGGCGTGTTCTAAGAAGCGTTAGAAGAAGCTGAGATGCAGACAGTGACGACTGTTAGTCCTTCACCTGCGATAAATAGCGTGGCAAATCTCCGTGGGCGGTCATGGAAGATTTTGGTTTTTGCATCTATCGGTTGAGCGAAAGCAGTAAAAAATATCAGCAATCTTCCACGTCTGCTAGAAGCTTTCTACATGCTTAGTGGTGACAGCTCTGATCAACCTAACAGATGCTTGTTTAGTCAAACCAACAGTCTGATCAGAATAACAATGCCATCTCCAGATACAAATAATTTAGAGCATCAACAATGCCTTTACCAAATCCAACATCACACTCAAACCTGCCACGAACTATCGAACTCCCTAGCGCCTTCCATCAGCCATGTCAATCACAGGAAACACCCCGCATCGTCACAAAACGCTCTGCGACTAAAACGGCTCCGATATGCCGGGCCATGGTAATCTTAGTACCTTAATACCAGAGCAATTCTCTGCCCCATAATTCAACCATCTGCCACTCGTCTCACATACTTTCCCAAAGAAAGATACCAAGAGATGGGCTTTTGGGCCAAACAAGCGACTTTGACAGTAAGATTCCACGGATAAGCTAGGAGCCGTATCCCGGCCGCAACGACGAAGCCCCCCAATGCCCCCGGAAGCCTTGTGGTCGTGGTTACATTTGGCGTCTCTGTGTGAGTCTTCGTAAAACATCCCATCACTTAAAGAAGGGAGGCGTAGTGGTGTTTGAAAACTCCCGGGGTTTCCGAACAATCCGATACGAGCCCCATACGGCATCCCCTACCACACCCCCAAAGCATCCGGCACGGCTAACCACCTCTCCTGCCCAGAACCGCTGCTCCGTTCATCCTCTGGGCGCACGGCGGCACCGCGCGCCCGTATGATAGCCCCTACACGCCCACCTTCAGCAGCCATATCACGCCACATACGCGCCCACATACCCGAGCTTCATCTCCAGCTCCAGCTCCATCCAAACCTCCAGCTCCCCCACCACGGCCCTCTCCACCCCTCCTCCACCCCTACTCCAACCGCAACCATACCCTACCCCCGCCCCCGCCCCCACCCCTGTTCCATCAGCGCCCCATCCTCAACCCCAACCCTAATTCGCTCCTTCCACCCGAAATGGCTCCCACCCCCTCCATCCCCAACTGGCGCCATGGTGCGTGAACAGCACGCTCGTACTCGCGCAGCGCAGCCGGACGCTGCTGGACGGCGCGGCGCCGACGAAACCGATCCCGTGCGCCCGGTGCCGACAAGGGGCTCCGAGGCGACGGCGAGGAGCCCGGGATTCCCCGGCCGCGTTGTCGGGCGCGCGAGGGCCGCCTTGGCGCGCGGCGTGGGGCCGGGCTATGCGGGCAAGATGGAGGTGTCGCGCGCGGAGGCGGGGTCGTGGGGTGGGCGCGAGAGGGAGGACGGGTCGTTCGGGACGAAGCGGACGGCGGCGGCGTGGGCGTAGGCGTCGAGGAGGAGGAGAAAGGCCGCGCTAGAGTGGGCGGCCAGCAGCCCGTAGGAGCCGTTCGTGAGGCGGTTCGAGGCCTACGACGATTCGGATTCCTGAGACGCTCACGAGACGTAGTGGGCCAGCGTCCATGGATACCATGCGATATGGGGCTTTCTCTCCCGAAGACCTGCCCTATGTGCGGAATGTCGAAGAGCCCACCCCTGAAGATCTGGGGGTATGTGATGCGAATGCCATTGAGCTTGGGCGGCCTTGGAGAGCGCGATGGCTGCGAACAGAGCACCGAGGAGAGCAAGCTCGCGATAAACTCATGGAGAAACGGGAAAGAGGGCGTTCAAGTAATATTAATAAGGGGGTTAGCGGTGCTCGGGAATTCGTAAACCGAGCTTTGCCCGTAGTCGCAGAATTGTATTTTTTTTTTGCTTTATTTTCGCACTTGCATTCGAATGTGGAAGGTGACTGGCTAGATCCCACATACATCGTCTCCTGGTACACCCTTAGAAAAGCTTATAGTGTGCCTTCGTAGATTGGTGACATCTTTGTCTTTAAATGGATATGCCGCTGAATCTGTGGCGCAAAAAGCTTCTACTGTTTTAGTGTGCGATTAATATTGATATTGCCCGTGTTTCTATTTTACCATTGTCCCTAAGCTAGATCTTGACTCGATTACCAATACGTGCAGTAGCTGCGTCGTTGGCGCACGTACAGCATTCTCTCCTGTTGTCACCAGTCGGTCGCGCAATAAAAGTGAATTTTGTAACATCTTGCACGACAGATTGATTTTCACGATGCGCTCATATTTAATTTCGCCAATGGCTGTCGGCCTGGAATTCCGGTTGGGCTTGGGTTCTGTGCTATCGCGCCCGATGCAATATGCAGAATGCAGCAGAATATGCAGCTTGAGTCATGAGCCGCATCCCGCAGGCGCTTCGCCAAGCCTGCGATCAGAACTTTGGCGAAACAAAAGAAGCGGAGATTATTGAGAGCGCTTACATGCAGCAACAGCTGAAAACACCTCGGGCCTTTTTGTTTCATGCTTTGTGGAGCGATCTATTCGGTGGTGGTACGAGCTTTGCAGATGAAACAGAAACGTGCTTTGTGTCGCTCTTCATCTAGAAATGCGTCAGAAACTTGCTTTTTTTCCCGTTATTCGCAAGATCCTGGGGGAGGCTTGCTGCAGGCGGCGGATTATTTCTCTGTTCTTACTAGCTTGAAGGGTAGGATACGTACGTTAAAGTCCTGCGTAACAGGAGTAGGTAATATCTCTGATACATCAAGGATAGAGCACTGAAGGCCAATCGAAATCAATATGAAGGGGATTAATGCTGTCAATATTGATTGGTAGTAGTGCTTTTGTACATCGCCGTGAGAATTTTAACAAAACGAACATAGGAAATATAAATGCTATGGTACATATTGCAGAATGAAAAACATTTTGGGCGCACTAAGACCGTCCAGGAAAGTCGTAAAATAGAGATAGACATTAGAACTTAGTGCTCGTCAAATCTCAAGATAATGAAAAGAAAACGAAAGGTATTGCGAAGGAAATTTTTCAGCGAAAGTCGGAAGGAAATGATAGGCAAATATGGGAAAGCAATTGCAATATGATACTCATGTAGATGCATGCAAGCGTAGATATTTGCAGAGCATACCTCTACAGGTCCATAATGGTATCATGGCAAAAATGGTCATCATGACTGCGTTAGGAGTCGTGCAAACGCTTCAAAACACAATATACCGCCAGTTGTTGTTTTATACCCAAAGAGTAACGCCTTATATGCCAACTGTATCTTTGAACGAGCGAGGAGTAGCAGTTCGAGGTTGCGATTCTTCGATTCCTTCCATTCGTGTGTCTCGATCTCTATGTTGCTCTGTTGTAGACGAGGGAGGTGCTGACACCGGTGTGAACTGCGAGAATGGTGGTAGGCGACTCCCTTCGGCTGGTGCAGATGCAACGAATGAGGGTGATTCTGTTTCAGTTACTCTTTCACCTAGTTGTTTTTCTAGTTCCAACCTAGACGGCTTGCTACGCTTTTTCCTGCTTGACGATGATTCTGAACCCGCCTCCTTTTGTGTATTCTGAGGCGTGGCTGTAACCATAGGCGCGATAGGTGCTGGGCCTGGTGTCGTACTGCCTGGCGGAAGTTCTGTAGACGGAAGTGAAGCCCTCTGTCTCCTAGGTGGCGGATAGACTTCTCCTCGCGCCGCAGCCGCATCTGCTCTTGCTTGTGCTTCTGCCTTAGTTGGACGGCCTCGCTTCTTTTTGTTCGCTGGCTCGCCAACTGGAGACATTGCATACGCAGGTCCGGCCGCGTAATCCGCCGGGTAGGTATGTGGAGGTCGGGGTTGGAGCAGACGGCCCATATGTGTGGATGTTTCAGGCTGGAACGGACGCTTCTTTGGTATTTCAGGGCCGGAGTAAATGGGTGGAGGAGGTAATTGGGCATGCTGTCTATAGTCAACGGCGGGGCCCCCGGCTGAAATGTCATTGTAGGCGACTTGACATGAGCGGAGTGAACGTCCTGAATGTGCGAGTTAGTCATAGCGGCATGGAAACGAGACAGCCGTCTTTAGTTTGACCAAACTTGTCAGACGAAAAGCGCAGGCAGCGACAGAGACGACCGATTTCGCAGAGGCGGGTCGCTGGTGGGACGTACCCTGAGGCAGAGCAATGTCGTTCCACTTTGGTTGAATCTGAGCTTCTCTGATGATTCCGAATAGGACATTAGAGGATACCGGTGCAGCCTTTATTATCTCTGCTAGTAAATAAACCTGCGTAGGGAATGTGATTAGTCGGGCGCATGAGATTCTATTGGGCGAATGCTGCTCCATGTACGTACCTTTTCATGCTCAGCCCAAGGAGCATCCCGAGCGGGCTCCATGTCGTGTCTCGCAAGAAGTAGTGGGAAACGGAAAGGAAAAGAAGTTGCGCTGAATCCAAGTTGAATGCAACCAGACAAATTGAGCAACGAGCGATCACAAGGCCGTCAAAGTGCAGATGCGCGCGCGAGACGCCCGGCGCGGGAGGTCTGAAGGAACAGAACAAAGGAAGGTGAGAGAAACGGAAATAATGAGCGTGAGAAGAAGAGTAGACGACCTATAGCGGTCGTGCTCATGCCAGCAGGCAGAGGTCAACAGTGACTTTCCATGAGGCTGGTCGAGGACAAGAAAGTAAGAGGACAAGAGCTGGAAATTGCATGGATATGCACGTCTAGGGGAGAATTGCTGCACGCCCGGTTATGTTTTGCAGTAGCTTACCTGGGTTTAATGACGATGGCAGCCATGAACAAAAAATTCAGCAGCCTGAGCCCACCAGATCAATTGGCTACCAAAGAGCCTTTTCCTGCTGCCCCTCCGCTCTTGCATGCCCCGAGTCCAGACACACAGCAAAAGCCCATCATCGCTACAGAGCCTCAGGCCCTACGTTGTCGCGGGTTTGCGATGGCGCAACCGCTGGGCACAACCCCCACCAATTACCAGCCGCTCGTCTGCTGTTCTCTTGCCCACTCCCCCTCGCTCCTGGCTGGCTCTCGCTGGCGCTCGGCAGTCTCACTAATGCTCCCTCCGTCTTCCCGATTCTTCTGATACACAGCCCGCCCTACCCCCAAACCACCGCGCTCGTCTGTGCTCCTGTGCTTCCCCACTGCACTCTGATCGCATCCGCCCGCGCGGTTTCGAGCCATCTGGACTTCGCTCCGTCGAGCTCTTTTGAGCGGCCAGCGGCGAGCGACGGCGCCTTTGTTGCTATTTCGAGACCATTCCCCACGTCGCAAACGGGGAAACGGATTGTCGTTTTGGCAGGTCCCCTGCTGGATCCTTCTCTGCATATCGCAATAGACAAGGCAGTCGTGAGCTGACCGTGCGAGTTCAAGATCTCTGCCTGTCTTTATATCCTCCACACCCGCAGCCAGCTCACAGCTTCAGTGCTGTAGCCATGGACACGAGCAAATCATCAACTGCACCGAGATGCAAAGCCACGTAGCACCAATGGGGGTATTTGCTGTGTGGTGAAGCCTTCTGTATAGTTGTCTACAGCGCCGGCACAGACGACGCCTGGCCGCATTGCGGAACGCCTGACCGCATTCTCGGCTTAATAGACACGCCTGGCCTGCTTGCGATCTCGGAGAGGCATGTTTCCAGGGTGTCTTTCACCTTAAACCATATCGTGTATGCTCTTCGCACCTCAAAGAGATTGCTGGAAGAATTACTGGCTAAATGGGTCAAGTCACCGATCGGCTTATCCGCGAGAACCTGTCACCACCAGCAATCATCGTCCTTCTCGTGGAGAAATGTCTATCTAATTTCAAATGAATTGACATTAAGTAAGGCACCATCCACGACTCGTAAGCGCTTCCATTGTCCGTTGCTAGGCATGGTGACTTCATCCAACTCAGTCCCTTGCTAGAAAGAACGGACCTTAATTTCATTTCCAGCGGAGTACAGCAACCGTGGTTGAATAGGGCCACCGACTAACGGCAGCATCAGCATTCATCTATTTTCCGAGAAATTACCTGTTCGACTGTGGGCACTTCGCAGGGGTGCGCGAGCTGCTACAAAAACATTGAGCATGTTTTACTTAACAGACACTTTTTTCAGAAAATACTTGAGAGCCGCATCGTATTCTCCAAGGTGCTAGATGGTTCTAAATTTGATTATCGCTCGTACCTGACTGCGATTGAGCCGAGTCTGTCTTAAATGCCTATTCCCCCTCCCGCCGTAGAATATCCCTCTTCGCTTGAATTCACTGGATTATGCGGCCCCAGACAAAAGTAGTGAAAGTATCTTTTCTAAGCCATCTGGCGACCCGAAAATAGCAGTAATTAGGAATAGAGGAGGCTCGATTCATCGTTTCGCTGTCCGAGGCGTGCCTTAACGGTGCTCTCTAGTGGTGGAAATAAGCGCGAGAATTTCTACTGCATTTTGTTCACATTTTGTGACATTTGTAGATATTTGACACCAGATGGTATTTGCGAGTACTACTGGTGTATTCGAGTAAACTCTCACGCGAGTCCCAATTGACCCAATCACTGCTCCCGCAGCCCACTGGTCGGGAGTCGGAGATAGAGTGATAGCCGAGATACTTGTCGATTTTGGGGCCAGATCGAAGAGCCGCATCTTCAACTTTGGACCTGGGCATGCGCGTGTACTGAAGACATTGTGCACCCCAAAATTTCACCTTCCTCGCAAGCAACAGCACGATACGAAGCCATTCCTCGAATGCCTGCAGCGCGCAAAGCACCGCTCGCCGGCGCACCGAATCATAATCCATAATCTTCATACGGATCACGACCCCTTCTCTACCTACATTTTTCCTATGTCGAATACAGTCTTTGTTCTCTTCTCGCAATCCGCCGCAATCGCCTTTCCTCCCTCGCCCTGTTTAAGCACATGCGACTGCAATACCTACAGTCGTGTTGCCTGACCCCGCGGATTCGCTCCTTTGCGACACCTTAAGATTTTGCTTCTCAATCTTTGGCCGGAGGACCTACTTCCACCCACACCTCACTACGATACATCCGCTCACTCCAATTCACGACTTGATGTTCTCGGTTCATCAGAGTTGAAGAAAGATTCAGTCGGTGCGGATGTGTCATGAGAATCACTGTATAGCTGGAGCAATCGGCATCGCTTAGCGTCCTCCTCTTCTTCAGCACCTCTCCTCTTCCTTCATCCTATCCCCCCAACATTGCCGGCAAGTTCGCTCAACCACAATGTCGGACAGTGAAACCGACAAGAAGTCGGCTCAGCTTGAGCCCGAGCTTCGCGAAATGAAGATTGAGGAAGAAGGTCCTCAGGAGGGGGAAGGTGCGGACACGATACGGGTCAAGATGGAGGACTGGCAGGTGCAGTCCGCAACGCCAAATGGAAACGAATCACCCGCGAAGGTGAAGTCCAGGTCAACATCTCACTCGCCGGTCAAATTACAAAGTCCCTCCCACTCTCTGTCAGAAAAGTCGGAACACGAGGAGGTTATCGGCGGAGACATAACCCTTAAGATGGAGCCAGGAAAAGCACCCAAGCTCTCACGCACGGCATCCCAGAAGATTGTGGCAAGACCGCCACAATTGTTTCTAGATGCACCCGATGCGACAGCTGAAGCTACTGCCACTTTCCAGGTAATTACTGACTGCATTTATTCTGCAAAGTACATGGGCAGCACCGAACACGCTTTGGAGTGTGACTGCGCAGAGGAGTGGGGTAGGTCCTCCATTTACATTCAGCAATGTGTTGTTTCCCGCACCCTATCGCTGACCAAACATCTAGATCCAGCAACTAAGACTAACCATGCTTGTGGTGAGGATTCTGACTGCATTAACCGCGCGACGAAAATGGAGTGTGTGGGAGATTGCGGCTGCGGAGTTGCTTGCCAAAACCAGCGATTCCAGCAAAAACAATACCCCAGCGTCACGGTAATCAAAACAGAAAAGAAAGGATACGGCCTACGAGCAGACTGTGACTTGCGACCGCACGATTTTATTTTCGAGTACATCGGCGAAGTCATCGGCGAGGGTAGCTTCCGTAAGCGCATGCACCAGTACGATGATGAAGGCATCAAGCACTTTTATTTTATGTCCCTCAGCAAAGGCGAATTCGTCGATGCGACAAAAAAGGGCAACCTCGGGCGATTCTGCAATCACTCTTGTAACCCGAACTGCTATGTGGACAAGTGGGTCGTTGGCGAAAAACTCCGCATGGGCATCTTTGCCGAGCGCAACATCAAAGCGGGAGAGGAACTCGTATTCAACTACAATGTTGATCGATACGGCGCAGATCCCCAACCATGCTACTGCGGCGAGCCAAACTGCTCTGGCTACATTGGAGGGAAGACGCAAACTGAGCGTGCGACCAAACTATCTAATACAACCATTGAAGCCCTTGGAATTGACGATGGCGATGGCTGGGACTTGGCAGTCGCGAAGAAGCCTCGCAAGAAGAAGGTCGGCGAGGACGACGAGGAATATGTCAACAATGTCCAACCTAAATCCCTGGAAGAAGGTGGCGTCACCAAGGTCATGGCTACTCTCATGCAGTGCAAAGAGAAATGGATTGCCGTTAAGCTTCTCAGCCGTATACAGCGTAGCGACGATGAGAAAGTTGGTCACCGGGTCATCAGGATGCATGGCTACACTATACTCAAAACCACTCTGTCGGCCTGGATGGATGACTTCAACGTTGTCTTACAAGTTCTAGATATCCTGGACAAGTTGCCTCGTATAACGCGCAATAAAATTCAAGATTCTAAGATCGAAGAGACAATTGAGAAGCTTACCTCCTGTGGTGATGAACGAGTCGAAACGAAAGCAGCGGAACTCCTAAAGGCCTGGAGTAAGCTTGAGATTGGATACCGGATTCCTCGCGTTAAGAGAGATCCCAATGCGTCCACTCCTGTCGCTCGAGCAGATCATTTCGATCGCCGTGAAAAGGGTCGGGATCGATCAAAATCGCGCTCGAGATCTCGGTCACGGTCTGTTGATGCCCCGCGAGGACCGTCGGCCCCGGCGGGCCCTAGAGGAGCTATGCCACAGCGAAACCCCAGTTTCTTTAATGGACCACGCCCACCCTATCGCCCCCGGCCTCCTTTTAACGCACTTCCACCTGGTTGGTTTTCGGCAACAGCGGAAAACGGTGCAACATACTACTATAGTGCGAATGGTGGGACTCAGTGGCAGAGACCGACGCTACCAGCACCTCAACCGCCTCCTCCACCTCCGAAAGAGAAGACCAATCAGCAAAAGCTCCAGGACATCATTCTAAGCATCACACAAAATGCAACGCCAAGAAATGAAACGTCGGCATCGGCAACCCCGCAGCCTACTGAAGAACCTAGGAAGGATAAGAAGGAAGGGAAGGAGAAGTGGAGGTCTTTAAGCGAGGAAAAGAAAATGAAGCTTTACGAAAACACTGTAAGGAAACATCGAGCTACCCGTCCGCCTAAAGTATCTAATGCCTATGCAGCTTTTCCCTCATGTGAAGTCTGTAACAGATCACTACCGAAAGAAACTGGAGAAGGACGATCTGAAGAGGCTGGCTAAAGAGGTATGAAACTTTGCATCACAATGTAACTCATACACTAACGTTTCTTAATAGGTTGCCAAGAAACTCGTTCGAGGTGATTTCAAGGCTAGACGCGTTCAAGACCCGACGGCGAAAATATCGCCTAAGCACGAGAAGTCAGTTAAGAAGTTCGTGAAGGAGTTCATGGACAAAGCTGTGGCAAAGAAGCAGGCCCGTGATAAGGAGAAAGCGGTAAGAGCGGAGAGAAGGAAAGAACGGGCCGCAGCCGGTGGGACTGCTTCAGTAGCGGATAATTCAGCAGACGTTGACATTCGGGAAGACAAAGCGGTATCAGGCGATGAGATGATGGGAATTTCCGACGATGAAGATGAGCAGGCGGACCGGGTCTCACCTGCAGAGCCATCCACGCCTGATTTGAAGCGTAAAAGAGAAGAGGGAACACCATCACAAGTCGGTGACGTTCAAGGGTCTCCAAAGAAAAGCAGGACAGACACTCCTCCACCTCCACCACCGCCTCCTCCGCCTCCTCCGGTTGAGGACATGCCCACGGATATGGATGAATCCGGATACACACCAGTTGACGACGTCTCTGACTTATTCCACTCAGAAGCCATAGATGCTGTTAATAGCCAAGCTAGCCATAGCAGGACTTCAGCATCTTCAGAGATCGTCGCTAACCGGGTTAAACAGAGTGAGGTCGTCAAGAATGGTAGTTCGGAAACTTGGGCACTTAACGGACAAGCTAGTCCGATGCAGCTGGCAACACCACCAAAGAGCAACGGTCAGGATGGAGGGCATGACTTTGATGGGATAAACCATGAAAGGCGTCGACAACTCGACCTGAACGGCAGATCATAACGGGGAAGAATAAAACTTTTGGTTTGTTTTCCTGTCTCTTTGTTTCTCCTCAATTGTGGAGTAGTCTCAAAAATAAGACCTGGCGGCAAAGGGCGCAGATTCTGCATGGTTGGGTTAGCATTGGATCTATCGGCGGAAGGGCGCCGTGCGCGGTACTTGGGAGTATATCTTCAGGACCTTCGATTTATTTTACATGCATCTCAGCGGCCCGGCACGAGCGAGTAGTAGGGGTCGTTAGAGGGAAATTTCTCGGGATGTATTATTACTTATGACAGCCATTTTCGCGTCGTGTTAGTTTTGGGGTGGCTGTCTGGGGTGAATTCTAATAGTCAAGCTTGTATGCAGGAGTATTTGTGTGGAAACGGACAGTTGGTGACTGACGGGGAGGTGTAGAAATGAAGTTCTAGTTCTGGGTTTCTACAGCATTCCTCAGATGATCCTCGTGGTGTTGGAATACTAGTCAGACATCTCGCATCGACTGACTTGTTGTGGGCTAGCATCGGCCTTGTGCCCGTGGCCCTCCCCACGGACCCCTCACTGCCCTGCTTAACACCGGGGATATCGATAAACATCGTCACCAATGGCCAAACCTTAAGGGCACTGCTTGCCCCTCACTGTCACCGCTCAACCTTGTCTGAGAATACCTTTCAATCCTGTCATCCCAACCCCTCTAAGCCTATTCTCCAATCCCTCCTCACTCAATTCTCACCACCTTCATTCGTTGCCCGCCTGCTGCTGCAGACGGGTCGCGCGCATAAAGTCTGACCACCTTCTATATCAACTTCAAGCTTCGATTTCGCCATGGCATCATTCCTCCGCACCGCAAGCCGCGTCCGGCCATGCATGTCTCGCTCAATTGCTCGACCAAGCTCCAGAATCGCCATTCCTGCGATTACGACAGCGCTTTACAGACATATGGCCTCCGCAGCAGCAACAGCGACTGTCTCCGATGCATTGGAGCAGCCTTTCTTCCCTGGCGAGCCCAGCGGACCCACTGTAAAGACGGCAATACCTGGGCCGAAGAATCTTGAGGCCACTGACAAGCTAAGCAAAGTGTTTGAGACTCGCAGTCTGAATATGATGACCAACTATCAAAAAAGCCTTGGAAACTAGTACGCCTCAACGCCAACTCCAATTGAGTTAGCATTTTGGCTGAACTTGACTCTAGTATTGCAGATCTGGACGGCAACGTGCTGCTAGATGTGTAAGGGCGATATTGATCTGTTGAGATTATCCTGTCTAATTCCTCATTAGATATGCTCAAATCGCCTCCATTCCAGTCGGATACAACAACCCAAGCCTCCTCCAAGCTGCCACCTCTCCCGAGATGGCCAGCGCTATTATCAACCGTCCTGCACTCGGAAACTTCCCTCCACACGATTGGGCAGAAATCCTCGAGACCGGTATACTGAAGGTGGCGCCCAAGGGTCTAAACCAGGTCTTCACTGGCCAATCCGGCTCAGACGCCAACGAGCTCGCATACAAAGCAGCGTTCATCTGGAAGAGACAGCAGCAGCGCGGCGGCGCAAACGTCGACTTCTCAAGCGACGAAATCTCATCTGCAATGAAGAACGAGCCTCCCGGTGCGCCTGACCTCTCCATCCTCTCATTCAAGTCGGCGTTCCACGGCCGCCTGCTGGGCAGTTTGAGCACCACGCGCAGCAAGCCAATCCACAAACTCGACATCCCAGCCTTTAACTGGCCGCAAGCGCCTTTCCCCGCCTGTAAATACCCCCTAGACCAATACGCCGCCGAGAACGCCGCCGAAGAGAAGCGCTGCCTCGAAGAGACGGAGCGCCTGATCAAAGAATGGCCTCTCCCCCCCACCGCCATCGTCATCGAGCCCATCCAGTCCGAAGGCGGCGACAACCACGCCTCGCCCGCCTTCTTCAAGGGCTTGCGCGAGCTGACGCGCAAGCACAACATCCTGTTCATCGTCGACGAGGTGCAGACGGGCGTCGGCTCCACGGGCAAGTTCTGGGCGCACGAGCACTGGGGCCTCGCGGACCCGCCGGACATGGTCACGTTCAGCAAGAAGGCCCAGACGGCGGGTTACTACTTCGGCAACAGCGACCTCATGCCCAACAAGCCGTACCGCCAGTTCAACACGTGGATGGGCGACCCGGCGCGCGCGCTGCTGTTCCGCGCCATCATCCGCGAGATCGAGCGGCTGGGTCTGGTCGAGAATACGGCGGCGGTGGGCGACTACTTGTATGGCGGGCTGGAGCGGCTGGCACAGCGGTATCCGAATGAGATTACGGATCTCAGGGGTAAGGGCCAGGGCACATTCCTCGCGTGGAATAGCCCGAGGAGAGACGAGGTGCTCAAGAAGGCGAAGACGGTCGGTGTTAATATTGGAGGCTGTGGCGAGACGGCGGTGAGGTTGCGGCCGATGCTTATTTTCCAGAAACACCACGGTGAGTTGATCTTCCCTTTGCAGCAGGTCAGGTTGGCTGGGCGATACATGGGCTAACGTGATAAAATTATAGCGGATATCCTGCTCGAGAGTTTGGAGAAGATCTTTAAGTCTTGAGTTGACCGGTTGGGTCGTGGGGCTTGGTTGCTTCTTGCGTTAAATCGCTTTTGGTTGCCAATTGAATATTTTGGGAAAAGCTTCTGATTTGATATCCGGTCCAGAGATAATCGTGCCGCTGTTTTCAATGACTTGAGCCGCAGTGCTGGCTTGTTTGGGCTAAACCCGATCGCCCCTATGAGCTAGCTGCCAGGCTGTTCGAGAGCTCGTATCTTCCTGGGTGTTTGTGGTGTCTTGAGAGTTGACCGGAAATGCCTCTGTTCGGTCGTAGTATAAGTGCTTTAAGTGCTGCCCCGAGTCCGCATCCACCGTCGACAATATCTCGCCAACCTCCCAAAGCACCAACCAGTCCTCATCCAGCAACCAAGCCTCGCGCTCCAGTAATCATCACCAGTCAAACCTCTCACAACTACGCGCCCATAGCTCCCACCCAAACCCACATATACCTCCATAACCCCTCCACCTCTTCCCTCACCCTCCCCAATCACCCAAACAGCCCCTCCCCATCCCCTCCACCCGTCAACCCCCCCAACCACTCCCCCCTCCCCACAACCCTCCACGCCACCCTCTCCTCCTTCCCCTCCCCGCGCCCAACCCACCCACTCACCGCGCCCACCACTACGGCCCCGTCCCCCCGCGGCACCCGCACCCACACGTCCCTCCCAGACACTCTCAGCACATCCACCGCCACCGCCGCGCCCATGTGCCCCAGGAACTGCGCCAGCGGCGCCAGGAGCAGCGCGCGGGCTGTTAGG
>Ga0307515_10014678_pt1 | contig 14499 bp, 22 predicted proteins | sample 17_EM_MG_FD_194513 | JGI IMG/M metagenome (GOLD analysis project Ga0307515, IMG submission 194513) | Populus trichocarpa ectomycorrhiza microbial communities from riparian zone in the Pacific Northwest, United States - 17_EM | ecosystem: Host-associated > Plants > Roots > Unclassified | place... | reverse complement strand
TATCTGCGATGCTTCCGGGACCGAGAGTTAAAGGTGTGCATCCACAGACTCCAGACATGATGCGGAAGACGATAATCATCAGGAAATTGGTTGAATTTGCACAAGCCACGTTGAATAAGATGAAACCGAGGGTGAAAATATGATATACTGGCAATCTTTCGTAGAGCTCGCTCATCGGTGCTATGAATAGCGGACCAGAGACGTAAGCGAGGAGGAAGCTTGAGACGATGAAGGTACCGAGGTCGGCGCTCGAGGTGTGGAATTCTGCCAAGACGGCTTCGACGCTGGGAGCGAACATAGAGGATGCCATTGGACTGTTGGCATATTAGCTGAATGCAGAATAAGGAAGAATCGCATTTTGAGCACACTTCAGGAGTGTCAATGTGCTGAGCAGAAATGGCATTGTCCATTTTTTCCTTGAAGTCCAGTTCATCGCCATTTCAGGGTCGTTGGGACCATCCCAATCAACAACATTGGTATCATTATTGTACAATGTTTCATCGAGTTTCGACACAGGAACCGGAATTCCTTTCTACTCATTAAGTGATGTCCCCAAAGAGGAGATTTCCCTCTCGGCTTTCTCGTCTGGAAGTGGGGCGGATGATATTGCTCCTTGCAAATACTCCTGCTCAGCTGTCGCCGCTATATATCTGATAACCTTTGAAGGTCCCATAGCGAACTCTGCAAGCCATTCCGGGAGCTGCTAGAGTAGAAGTGATTCAGAAAGAGAATCGCATATTCAATTTAGGCAGCTGAGACATTATACAAGCTCTCGATAGTCTCGATAGCCGACCCTCGGTAGGTCATATATGGATATAACGGCATCTTTGGCTTGGCCGGCTTGAACAAGAAACATAGAAGAAAAATTGTGAAAGGTGGGATGGACGTGGTCCTCGGTGTGGGAGAGAATGGCGCCGTCATGACATGGGCAGGGGTTGAATGGCTCCCCTATTTAGGCGAGCCTGTGCGAAGCGACTCGGATTCCGGTGCAGGTATTCCGAAGACGGCAGATTTTTCCCGTTAGCTCTAATATTGGTAGGCATCTTGTTGAATGAGGCCGGGATTGATACAATAATGCTTGCTGCTGGCAGGAGTGGAAATTGTGGAATGAGAGACAGAAATTTTATTCTCTGATTTGAGGTTTGCAGACACACCAGAAGGCTAGCCGTAGGAGCGTCCCGGACAAAAGAAGACGGCCAGCGGCAAATAGAAAAATCTTGTATTCCCTAGGCTCGAATCATTTTCCTACAAACTGTGAGGGCCTTTTTCATAATCTTCCTTCTCGCTTGTTGCTTCAGCCGCATCCGTCTCTTGTAGATTTGAATACCCTGTTTTATGTTCCTGGTGCTTGGGCATCTCATCGCATTGCTCAGTCGACCCTGAGGTGTCCCTGCTCGTATCCCATTCCCCCTTCGATTTCATGGTCTCCTCATGTTGTGGTAACGTTGGAACCTTTTGTCCCACATCTGTGATCTCGATCGGGTTTTCAGAGATGGTTCCGGGTGAAGATTGCTCCCAGCCATCCCCGCTAAGCAATTTCTCAACCTCCTTCTCTTCGCCATCAACCTTCATACGGCTCAGAGAGTTACCTCGGGGGGGCAATGGAGGTTTGTCTTCTTCTTCGTCTTCTTCCTCGCCCGCCCCGCTGGCGGGCAACATGTTCCTCCGGATCTCCCCCAACTCACCCCATATCCCATACTCACGCACCACTCTCTTTAAATACTTGTACCCCACATCTGGGTCCTTTAAATACTCCCTTTTGCCAAGGTCAATAAACCCCTGTCTAGAAAGCATCGGCATGTTTGCCCCAAAACGCATTGACTCTTTGATTTTTTCTTCTACTGCAGAGGTAGGCTCCTCCATATTGTTTTGGTCATATGAAAGAGAAGACTTGTGCCGCGTAGCGAGGGTATGAGAGATGTCGAGGCCCGAGAAGTGGAGACCGAGTTCTAAGTCTGCGACGTCTAAGGAAGCGTCACCCGCGTCGTTGTCGAGCGCATTTTTCCCTATTTGATATCAGCCATGCAATTGAAGCTGAGTTGAGAAGATGGAATCTACAGATATTGCCAAAAAGAGGATATCCCTGAACATCCAAGAACCCAGAATATACTTCTGGGCTCAAATATCCGGTGTGCTGTGGATCTAAATGGCTGAACACTGTGCTCATCAACGCCACGAAAATCGGCGTTGGCGTATGGTCAGCCTCAAACAAGAGCTCCCATTTCGCTGGTCGGGGATAAGATGGTGCTGTACTGTCAACTTTTTCGATTCTTTGCCGTACGGATTTTGGTGGTGAAGGTGGGAAAGGTGGGAATTGACTCATTGGGTGTCTGTTCAAGGGCGCAATTTCGAACCCGTCTTGAGGCGGTGATTCGCTGGCTGGCCTCAAGTCGGTCGCTTGGTCTATGGCAGTTGCGTCTATGCCCTCTTTGCGAGTTTTCTTGTCTTTCTTTTCCAGCGGAGCCTTAATAACGTTCCATATTGCACCCCAATTCGCAGTTGGGATCTCAGAAAGTCTGTTGGTCTGCTTTGTGCTCGTGCTGGACATCGTTCTCGGTGGCAACGGGGGAGGAGTTCGGCGGTTAAATCCAGGTGGTGGGGGACCGACGAACCCAGAAACTTTGAAGACCATTGTTGGGTGGGACTCAGCATGCGGGCTATTGAACTGCTTTATGACGGAGCAATTTGCGCAAAGGTGGTAGTTTGGGCAGCCATGGCAGGATACTCGAGCTCGGTCGGCGAGGATTGCTGAGCGGCAGCCGTTGCAGGTGTAGAGATCGTTGGTGGAGGATTCTTCCATTTTCGTGAGGATTTGCGAGAAAAAAAGAATTTCTTAATACAGCGTTGGAGATATTGTGGAGTTATAGTATAATCCAAGTCCGAGCTAGATTTCACATGAGCTTCGCATGAGTCCATGAATCCAAGCGAGAGGTCTGATCTCCAATTGTACGCTGACTTGTTTTCAATGCGGGGCCGTGGAAAGATGCATGAATAGACCTCTGTGCGGCCTTGGTTTATAGAGAAGCCTTGGAAACGTTCTCGGCCTAGGGACCGAGCACGAGTGATCCTTGACGTTGAAACGGATCGAGCGTGGGTAGCCCCGTCAACGCTTTGATCCACAGAATTTCCTCTTTTGGCAAAACAGGCGTGTCTTCGTCATCACCCTACTTTCAACCAAAGAGATAGATCGATAAGGCGCCTTCCCATCTCTTACAGAACGAACATAATCAAATATATATCACCCCCTTTTGCGGCCGCCTATTCGCTTAATTTTCCTCCGGTGGTCGTGTGCGTGTGACATCAAAAGATCATTACTTCATCAAAAAAACTCGCATTTAAAACAAGTGACACACGTGAAGAAACTCACTAACAAAGTAACTTGCGGTTGCCAATCCAAGTCCTAGAAACGAGCCACAACGAAAAGACTTAAGCCAGGGGAGCTTCGCAGAGAAATAGGGAAAACACGACTACAGGCAGTGTGAAAAGAAATCGAAGAAACCGGAGGAAGATTCCAAGCACCACTCTCATCAAATTAGAAACTCAAAGAATTTTAACACCGGGTTTCGCAATATCAAATATCAGACTAGGCACTCTCGTTCTGACTCCTGAAGAACCCAAAGTTTGCCTTCCAATTCGCCTCATCCTCTCCAAGATGCGAATAACACTCTCCCTATACAGTGTCTGCGTCTTCCACTCGTAAGAAAACATGACCGCACGCTGATTTCCTCCCTCACTCGCACACACAAGCGCCACAACTGGTGGTCGCACCGCCCGAATTAGCGCTGTCATACTAAAAGATCCACTCAGGCTCGTCGACTGTAGTCATAAGACGTCAAACACAGAGGCAAGCGAGCGCTATTAGGATCGTGTACCAAAGGCACCGGGAGACAATTATGAAAGAACTAACAAGTTACAGATTCCCCGGAGTCGACGAGCCTGATAGAAACAATATATTAGGGTGGTAGGAAATCTTCGCGGGGTTATCCGTCCCTAATGTCTTTCTTAAAGAGCGAGTTGTCGGCGTGACAAATTCATCTGGGATAAGAGATACAAATCACAACACCCAAGGCAAGAGCCGCTAGAACCACCTAAGCTGTCGTTATGTTTTTCTGACTGAATCTAGATTCATGACTGCATTTCCTGTGCAAAAACATTGTCTTAGCTCCCACTGCTAATAGCAATCCTGATATCTGCGGTTCTGGACCGCAACGCCACTTGGCAGCTGGCGGCCCAAGCTGGATCCCAGGAGGCTTTTTCATGAAGTGGAATGAAGCAGGGGGTCACATTTTCCTCTGCTGCTTCGGATCGTTGCCGGGAATTGAGGGGCGGCTGAGAAGGCTCATAGAGCATGCAGACGATGTGCAGAGCGCGCTTTACGACCCGTATACCCTATATGTTATCATCTTGAATGAACTATACTCGAAAATGGATTGGATTGTGTGGGATTTGATCTCAGTGTTTAACCACCAGGAGAAGGGTTGTATTCTATCCGAGCAGGTTATTCTGTTGACCGTTGACAGCAAATATTCAAATACGCGGACGCACAACAGCAGAAAATGACAAAGTACGAGGCGAACTTTGTGCTTCTGCACAATCTGGAAAAGATCGCCATACACTTGAAAGAAGGCTGCGATGCTATTATCGACGCTGCGAAAGCGATACAGAAAGCAGACAGGGAGATGTTCAACCCTTCTCAATTTGGCGATCTTGCCTCGCATCCTGCTATCCCGGCCACGGAAAAGGACATGGAGTATATGCTCAGTGCGTTCAACTCGTTGGGCCTTTGAGTTAGGTCAGTTGAAATGAGGGTAAAGAACGTGATCAATCTTGTGAGTAGCTTCTTCATCGGGATAGCCTAAAGCTAATATCAGCGAGGCATTCCATCTGACGACCCCGAGAGACAGCATCATACTCCAGCAGGATAGCCATTCGATGAAGACAATCGCAATCATGACTCTGATTTTCCTTCCACTGACTAAGTTGCGGTATATTGGCCCTTTTCGCTTGAGTTTTTCTCTGTTAATATCCTGCAGTCACTCTTCGGAACTCAATCCTTCAATGCCGACTTTTCAGATAGCGGGAAAGGGAAATTGAAGGTATCTGGTGACTTTTGGATGCTGTAGTTGCTGGGTCTGCCACCTGCGGCTCTCACGATACTGGCGTGGTATTTTTGGTCCAGGTTGAGTGCTGATGGTCGATTATCCCCAGCAAGCCCAAAATTCTGAAAGCGAAATCAATCGTGGAATGTCTTTAAGCTGGGATAACAGAGATAAGAGATGTCATTACGTCGGAAACAACTAGGTCGTCTGGGGATATCCAAACCTATCCCTTCAAAATGACCCTGACGTTCATGGGCTTCCAACTCGCAGTCCTGGCGAGCATCTAAGTGGAGACAATTGCACTCAATGATAACAAGAGTCTCGACATCAAACATTACTAATGGCTGGATTCACAAAATACAAGCATGAATGTCACGTCAAACGGCGGAAGATTGTTGAGTTTTGAGGTTTCAATTCCTAAGCAGAAATGAATGATTTGCGGGGGAGGAAATGCAAGCAGCAACCAATCCAGAGAGCAGGGTATACTCACCATATGGTAAGGAGTCGTGCGAGACTACGCACCACATTATCGTAACGTACAGCCAGCCAAGGAAATAAACAAGAACCTTTTCCACGCCCCACAGGATGATTGATCTTCGAGAAGCCCACATGAAGCTCGATCCGCTCCAAGATACCTATCCCAAAAGGGAGGAAGATATAAGAAGGTTCATCTCGACTTCGTAGCCAAAGCCCACAGAACGGTCATGAATCCCAAACGCCCATATGATGTGTGTAAAGTCAAAAAGCCAGGCCAGTTTCTGCTGCGTGCAGACAGGCCAAAGGGACAGCCACAAGCCAACGCCCACTGTGTAATGTCTCAAGCCCACAAGTATGATCTCAAAGCCCACAGCTGCCGAAGCAGTATAGTCAAGAGCCCACAACCCACAAAGCCAACGACCCACAAGTCAACACTTATCTTCCGAAGAAGAATTGTGCGGCAGTGTTGACAGGCATGCAGTCCTCAAGCGATGCCTCTAGACTTAAAAAGTCTGCTTCTTGCCTTTGAAGTCTCCGAAACCTCCACGGTTGGTCGAGGCTCCACGCCCACCTCTCGATCCGCCACGTCCTCTGTCGTTGAACCCGCCGCGTCCGCCACCTCGTCCACCTATTGATCAATTAGTACGGGTTATTCCTGAGGCAAGAGACATTGAGAGAGCCCAGGAGATGAGCAATCAAAACCGGAAGAGAAATGAGTAAGGCTTACCTCCACGACCACCACGTCCTCTGTCTCCGCCAAATCCTCGTCCGCCACCTCGGCCGCCCCCACGAGAAAATCCTCCCTCGGATCGTTCAGGGCGTGGAGTCGCAAAATCAAGTCGGACAGGTCGGCCAGCAATTTCTGCGCCCATCATTTGTTCATAAGCCTTCTCGGCATCTTGGACGGAACTGAAGGTAACATAGCCAAAGCCCTTAGGGTTTCCAGAATCCCTATCAAATAATTAGTAACAAGTTTATGTGTTTAGGGCAAATGCACTCACATGTCGGTTGGAAGTCTAACATTGACAACTGTACCGTGCTCGCCGAAAGCCTCTCCAACAATATCTTCAGTAGCATCAAATGAGAGGTTACCGCAGAAGAGAGTGTCGGAAGGAGGGTTCTTGGAATCGCCGAACTGCTGAGCTCTGTTCTGTGCGCGGTCCTTTGGTGCGGCCTTGTCACGGGGAGTGGAGAAGTCGACATTTGCTTCACGACCGTCAATGAGAGCGCCCTTTTTAGCTTCGAGAGCAGCAGCTGCAGATGCTGAACTGGCAAACTCAACATATCCGAAGCCCTTGGAGCGACCGGACTCTCTGTCAGTCAGGACATTGGCGCGTGTGATCTCACCGAACTCCTCGAACTCGCGGTACAGCCACTCATCATCGATGTTCCAGCTCAAGTTGCCAACGAACAGGTTCTTGGATCCATTGTCTTCGACGGCGGTCTCGGTCTTGACCTTCTTTGTGGACTCAACTGGCTCCTCTTCGGCCTTGCGCTTCTTGCTTGGTGCCTCGGTCTCACTCTCGCTGTCGCTGGAATCGGATGCATCGTCATCGTCGTCATCGCTGGAAACAGATGAAGCAGAATCATCACTCTCTTCCCCCTCGTCGTCGGATTCCTCCTGCAATTGATGTTAGCTATTGAATGGTAAATCTCTCCAGAAGAACTTACATCCTTGACAGCCGGCTTTGCAGCGCCATTTGTAGCAGCCTTTGGTGCCGCAACCTTCTTCTCAATAGGTTTTGCAACGATGGGTTTCGTCTCCTCCTCAGAGTCGGAAGCAGAGTCGTCGCTGTCGGAAGCGGCTTCGGGCTTTGTAGGTTCAGCTTCAGAATCGGAATCAGATTCCTCGGAATCATCGTCGGATGAATCAGAGGAGGAAGAGGATTCAGAAGAGGTATCTACCTCTTTCTTCGCAGCACCGTTCGTCTTGCCATTGAGCTTGCCGTTGGCCTTGCCGTTTGTGACTGGAGCAGCCTTGACAGGGACCTCATCTTCAGAGTCGCTGGTCGAGTCCTCGGACGCAGAAGAGACCGAGTCGGACTCGTCGTCAGATGAGGGAGTGGCAGCCTTGACGACTGGTTTCTTCTCCTTCTTGCTGTTCACCTTAGATGCAACATTCTTGGCGATTTGCTTGGACTTGGCGATGGGAGTCTGAGAGGGTTTAGTGACAGACGCGTTTTTGACAGCTGAGAGAGATTTGACCTCCGACTTGGACTTGCTGCCAGTCTTGGGTTCCTTGGTCTTTGCCATTGCGCAGGCTGTATGTATGTATCTTCGTAAGAAAACAGACACAAGAAGATGGGGGATGGGAGCCTCGAAAAGATGTTCGAGATGATGTTTCTGGGGAGAGGTTGGGAAGAGAAAAAGATCGAGGCGGTGGGGAAAAGAAGCTCTTATCAGAACGAATTTTTTTCCTTTGCGCTAGCCTATCGTGGTGCGGCGCTAAGCGGTGTAGCCCGCAGAAATGGATTGTGGCCTGGTAGCGTCAGGCCCTGACATTTTCGGAAACGTGACTTGCGATTTGCAGCTTCACCTCCTCCTCATTGCGACGACTGCTCGACAACTGCTTGTTCTCCTTACCAACCCATCAATTGCTCTCTTCGAATCTCTCTTGCCCAGAGAGCACAACCTCTCTTCGCAATGCCTACTCCTGAGTCCGAGGCGTTCCTTGCGAAAAAGCCAAAGGTTCCTCCGACCTTCGACGGAGTTGACTATGACGATACACCTCGATTGAAGCAAGCACAAGACGCGATTATACGAGAGCAATGGGTCAAGAGCATGATGGCGAGATTAGTCAGAGAGGAATTAGGGAAGTGTTATTACCGGGAAGGGGTGAACCATTTGGAGAAGTGCGGAGCCCTAAGAGGTAAGCTTTGGATATAATTGAGGACTGATGGGGCGGCCGAAGCGGTCCTGCGTGCTGGGGAAGGTTTGCGGTACAATTGACTAACGCGATGTGCTTCTGCAGAGCGTTACTTTGAGCTATTGAAGGAGTCGAAGGTCAAGGGATATCTGTTTCAGCAACAAAACTACGTGCCGAAGGAATAGGTGGGCGATGTCTGATAGTAGACTACAGTCCGTGGCCAAAGTTATAGCTTAGATGATTATCTTTGAAAGCTGGAAATGAGGACTGGAGCTTGGGGGTCACTGCACGAGCTGGATGTTGGCATCCTCCTCTGCCCACCCACGAATCGTATGATTGGAGCTCAGCAGTGCTTCAATTTGTACAATTGTAAATACCATATATTGTGCAAACATCGTTTGTCCATCCATCAATTGTGATCATCTCGTTCCTTGATCTGAAAGACCGCAGAAGCTTCACAGAGGAGTGGCAACCGGAGTTCCTGACCAGGTTCAGCTTTCACGTCGCTCAATTGAAAGCCGGCATAAGTCTTAGGGCCTGGATTGTACCTACAAGAAATTTCCTAAAATTCCTTTCTCTTTTTGCGAAAATTGACCGTGGTCGGACTCCTGCCTCTACTGTAGGAGCTTGATATTACAGACGCACATTGTCCTTCTCGCCAACCGTACATACAACCTCCAAAAAATATCGCCAGAACTAAACCATCAAACACTATCCAGGTCCAACCTCACCACCACCATGATCTGCACGCGCTGCCTACGGCGGGCGTCCTGCCGCATTCCTCAATCCTCCATCCCCCGCTTCTTCTCGACTTCCCGGCCCTTTCTCGCGCCCACGTCCCCGCCAGCAGCAACATCAACCGGCCTCGCGCAACCATTCACAAATCCTCTCACACCCTCGCCCTCCTCCACCCCCCTACCAACAAAACCAAAGAGCAGTCTACAATTCCCGATATCGAATTGCAAAGCAGGCACGAGATTAAAGGGATTGAATTATTTGAAAGGGAGAGATGATCCGGTCGCACTTGAAGACGAGGAGTATCCTGAGTGGTTATGGCGGTGTCTGGATGTGAAGAAGAAGGGAGGCGATGAGGAGGGTGCTGTGGGGGATTTGTTTTGTATGTCTCTCTTCTATTTTCCTCCTCCGATACCATATTATCTTCGCTAATTGGGCATTTTTAACAGCCAAGTCCAAGAAGCTCCGCCGCAAAGCAGCAAAGCAACAGAGGAAGTTAGAGGCGCAAATGTTAGCATCGGGTGATATGTCGGCGTTGCAACCGAAGATCCCATTGACGCAGCAGAGTATCGACCTTCCGGGGAATGAAGAGGGAACAGTTGAGGGTGCGTTGGAAGCGGATAGTAGAAGGCAGGAATTGAGGGCTGCACTGAGGGGGGAGAGAAGGAAGTCGATTAAAGAGGCGAATTATCTGAAGAGCATGTAAGAGAGCTTTGGACGAAAGAGGACTTGGGAGGGAGGGGGTATATCAGGCGTGGTTTTGGGGATGTAGTGGAGATGGGAGAGGGATGACTGTATATAAAACGCATGCATGGAACATGTTGTAGGATTTTGGTGTCTGCATCATAGACTGGCTGCTTGCTCATCGAAGCCATCGAAGCCATTAAAGCCTCCCTTTATCTGACTGTTGTACATAGGGACTTTCTGGTCGATGAGAACTTCCCAAACATGGAAGCTCTGAATATTCAACGCCGGGGATATGCGTTAATGCTGCAAAACAAACGCCTTCCCAACCACATAAAGCCTTCCCGTAATCATTCATTCTCCTCGCCCTCTCCAATCGATGACTTCTTCAGCTGCAATTCTTGCTTAAGCTTTCTCAAATTATCCTCCAAGCGCCTTCGCAAAAGTTGATTCGACTGGGCAGTCCACTGAGCCTGCACACTGGCAATCTGCTTCTCCAGATCGGCAATATCTTCCCTCGTGCCTTCAATCTGTGCTAACCTTGCCTTCTCCTCTTCATCAATATCCTCTTCTTCGTCTTCGTCGTCATCATCACCATCATCCTCCGGCGATTCATCCCCGCTATCCTCTATGGGAGTACCTGCGGCTCCGTTCGCCTGGGAAGGTGTTGCTTCTGCAGTCGACATGGGTGTATCAGGTTCAACATGATCAGCTAGGGCAGCATCGAGATCAAAGATATCCCCCTCAGGCTCCTCTTCCTGAGTCTCCTCAAGACCATTCCCATGATGATTGCCGGTGAAGTATTCAGTCTCATCCGCTTCTCCTTCCGCATCTTCGTCTTCCGAGTATAGCTGCTCGCCCATATCATAGTCTCCACCACTGCTACCAGGACTCAATGCTTGACTCGCGCGCCTATCCTCCACGTCCGGATCAATAAACGTAGCGTAGGTCTCGGAGGCGTCTAAGTCGGCCGCCAGAAGCCTGTTCACCTCATCCTCGACTTCTTCGATTTGTGTCTTGTGGAGGCGATGTCGGAATCGGTTTCGACGAGCATATTGCATAGGTGGTGTCAGACCGTGGGGGAATTGGTGTGTCTTTTCATCAACGGCGGCTGGTAATGGGATAGTCTTGGCTTCTTCTTCCTTCTTGATCGGCGCAAACACCCAAAGCATCTGGCAAATATCCGCACTCTTCAACCAATTTCTCTTGTCCCAACTCTTCATCCCCTCGATGACAGTCGGTAGGTCAACTAGTGTAGCCGCATAAACGTTCTTTCGAATCGTGATAGCCGCCCGGCGTCCGTCGAGGAAGAACTTCATGTGAATATCTGGTCCACCTTGTGCCTTTGCTGCACCAATCAGCTTCTTATTGATCATTTCTCTCAAGTAGTCGCAATCGTCTCCTGGAGCCATTCGCAAAACGAACTCCTCCTCGATCGCTGGGTCCTCCTCGCGGTCGCTAGCTTCTGAATCATATCCCTCTCCCAAAGGTCGAACCGGCGGCTTGCCCTTGAGTTTGGCCTTGAGTACAACGGGGGTAGCAGGTGTCTTTGGACCACCAATGCTGATCTTGATCTTCTTCGATGGCGGCGCCGAAGACTGGGCGGCCGCAGGTGCTGCAACCTGAATTGTAGACCCCTCACCCTCGGTATCGCTTTCCTCCTTGACGCGCTTTCGACTCTCAACGACCTTCGCGGTCGGCTTCGGGGCTCGGCCTGCCTTGGTCTTCTTGCCCTTTACCAGATCTTCTCCAGTAGCAGGTGTAGGGGGCACAGATCTATTCGTGATCTTAAACTTCGGTCGTCCGCCAGGTGTTGCTAAAGGCGTGGCGAGCGCAGGAGTTGCGAGCGAGGAGGTGGAAGGGACAGCTGTGTTGACATTCAACTTGAGCTTGAACGACATCTTGACGAAGGCATGGGTTCGCGCATGTACAGTCAGGGCTGTATGGGCGGTCCTTATGTGCTTGTTGACGTTCGGATCCAGAAGTGGTGTGGCATGGAGTTGAATGCTGGTGGGTGTCGGAGTTGTGGGGGAGACAAGGCTGATGTACTGTAGCCACTTAGACAACTAACCTCGTAAGGTTAGTGCCGAAATATTCCCGTTTCCTCAAAGGAAAACATTGCATCACATTCACTTTCTCACACGAATCCTCAGTGCTTGTCAAACATCTACTGCTCAAGTGGCTTTGACACGCCGGCCATGAAGCTTCCCACATCATCCATCTCTTGACCTTGAGTCGTCCCTCTTGTGACAACACAATCCAAAATGACAACTCCCCAAGCGCTTCACCATTCCCTTCTGCGGCCCTGTATTCTCCAAATTCTGCGAGCAGCAGGCTACCACTCGACACGCCCATCTGTGCTTGACACCCTCACAGATCTTGCGGCTAGGTACATGTTCCTGCTTGCGCAAACCACTGCAAGACACGCTTCCGTCAATCACAACGAACCCGAGCTTTCGCTGGAAATCTCGATCCAAGATGTCAGGATGGCTATGCAGGATTGCGGGGCGCTGATTCCGGAGAAAGTGATTGAGGAACAGGAGTTCTACGGGCAAGAAGATACTCGAGGCGTGGATGCGTTCGTAGCGTGGGCAGTGGGAAAGGTCAACTCCGAAATCAGGCGCGTTGCGTTGGAGGGAAGTGATGGCGCAAAGGAGGATTATTTGACTGGTTTGTGTTCTCCGTAGATGGAGATCATGTGTCTAACAAGGTCCAGTTCTCAAGAAGAAGCATAGCACGACGGACGCAGAGACGAGATACATTGGGACCGTACTTGGGAAGCCTGCAGAGCCGAGGGCTATCAAGGTTGAGGGCAGCGAGGTCACAAGTCTAAAGGAATGGGCAGAGAGGCTCAAGAACCCCCTAAACTCAGAATCTACGATGCCATCGTCACGGCGACAGTCTTCAGCTTTGAGTTCTTTGGGGGACGATACCGTGGAAGAAATGGAGTTCTAGGTATTGGGCTGGATGATTTAATGCATTGCGACGGCGTTAAGGCTTGGTATGTACTATACAAGATTTGACAATACCCAAAAAGATGCTTTCATGGACCCCAACTATTTCAGACAGAGCTCATCCCTTCATTCTCCACCCTGTTTCCCGCTCCTCCATCTACGTTTGCACCTTCGTTTCTCGCAGCTTTTATCTCCTCCCTAGCACCCTTTTGCTCTGCCTTCTGTCTATCCAGATCACTTGTCATGCTCCCCTGCTCTCCCCATCCCGCATTCTTCTTGTTGAACTGGGCATCCATGACTTCTCCTTCACCAGAAGCGCGCATTTGCTCTCCGTCGAGATCTTCGTTCTGTGGTCCGATTTTCGATCCTGGCATTGTTGCATTGCTGTCGTCTCCGAGGTCTTGAGGGTGTTGACCATGGCCGGCTGCTGTAGCGGAGCCTACTGACATTCCAGGAGTCGCTTCGGAGGAGGGATTGACGTCGTCGGGGCCGAAGGTTGTTCCAGCACCTCGTGCTTCGTTGAGACTGGACTGGTTTTGGGAGGCAAACATGGTTGAAGCGAACTCCGTATTTTCGTGTGATTTGATGCCAAGGAACGCTGAAACTCCGGAGGCATATGAACTTGTAGTATTCAAAGTCTTGCGAGCAACAAAATCATGACCATTATGTTTTCATGTGTTAGTAGATCCCCCGCCAGGGGGAGTGTCGTCGATGGTACTCTCTATTCTCACCCGCGCCTCGCTAATTTCGACCGTCAGCCTTGCGGAAGACAACAGCTGCCAAGACCCCTCAGTTTCATTCACTACGTCTCCGTCCACAAATCTCAATACGGCTTACTTGATTGTCACTTTCGGAATACATTCGAGCAGTTCATAGGGGGTTCAATAAATTTCTGTCTTATTCAACTTAAACCGGTTCCGGAGCAGCACCAGAGCTCTCAAAATTACCTCTCCTGCCCCGCTATCCAGGCCACACTTGAGCCGTTCCTGGTCTGACCAGCTCAGGTCAACATGCCTTTCCCATTTACACTTCCGACGACATCCTCATTCTCATTCTCCACTTACTTCGGAAGCGACTCGCATCCCTCTCTTCCCCTCTCAGCCAGCACGTACCGTGGTGTCCTCAGAGATGCTCTCAAGAAGCACAAGCGGCTGCCTCCACCTGAGCAATCACCACATCTAGCATCCATTCTCCTATCTCTAAACAACTATGTCCCATATCTTCTCGCGATAGACTCTGGATTAGGAAGTCAGCTCATAGCAGGAGAAGAATTCGACGTCGTCCTCAAGTCAACACCAACAGTCGAATGGCGGCCCACACTATCAGATTCCGCTCTCCCCGGACGAGAAAAAGGGCGTCTGAAGATCCAGTCTCTGGAGTTTGAGATATACTTCGTCCTATCAACTCTAGCATACACCTATACCCTACTCTCTCGGTCTTCATTGCAACCCCTCTACTCATCAGCCGCTTCATCCCCGTCAACGGAAGCCCGAACTCTCGCCATCCAGACAGCAACAAAGCATCTACTCTCAGCAGCCTCAATCCACGCCTACCTCTCTCACCGCTCTGATTCCGTAGCTTCATCATCCCCTTGCATCGACATCACAAAATCCACCTTCTCCGCGCTCTCCTCGCTCGCACTTGCAGAAGCCACACTTCTCGCGGTATCAAAAGATGACCCTTA
>Ga0307515_10014676_pt1 | contig 14503 bp, 14 predicted proteins | sample 17_EM_MG_FD_194513 | JGI IMG/M metagenome (GOLD analysis project Ga0307515, IMG submission 194513) | Populus trichocarpa ectomycorrhiza microbial communities from riparian zone in the Pacific Northwest, United States - 17_EM | ecosystem: Host-associated > Plants > Roots > Unclassified | place... | reverse complement strand
AGCAGCTCGGTGCGCCGCGCCCGGTCCTCGAGCAGGGTCATGACCCTGCGCTGCCGGGGGGTCACGGCCTCGGCCCGCATGCGTGCTGCTGTCGGATCGTTGCCCATCGGTTCACACCGTGAGCTCCGCCTGGACCCGCAGCACGCCGCGGGCGAGCTCGGCGGTCAGCGTGCAGTTGCCCTCGTAGGCGATCCGCACCAGGCCGAGCTTGCTGTCGCCGCCGCCGCGATCGGCCGCCGCGATCTCGAGCAGCTTGGCCCGGTACGCGTCGATCGGCGTGGCGAACCGCTGCATCCAGCCCAGCGTCTTCATCACCTCCTCGGCGTGGTCGTCGCCGACCGGGTTCTCGACCGAGACGTGGGCCTGGCGGTCCTGGCCCCACACCCGGAGGTGGAACCGCCGGTCGTCCCCGCCGGTCCAGGCGCCGTACTTGATCGCGTTCTCGATCAGCTCGCCGGTCACCATCGCCAGCGAGTGACAGCCCTCGACGTCGCTGAACATCGCCGCACAGCAGTTCTGGATCGAGATCCGCAGGCGGTCGACGTTCTCCCACTCGCCGCGGATCGGCAGATCGATCGTGAAGTCGAAGCTGGCCATGACGCTCAGGCCGACCGCAGCTCGAGCAGGTCATCGCGGGCGAACACGCGCAGCGCATCGAAGCTGAGCTTCTGCCACTTGAGCGCCTGATCGTAGACCAGGATCAGCTTGATCGACCGCGCGCGCGAGTCCTGGATCAGCTGGATGATCGAGGTGATCGTCGACGAGTTGAAGTGCTCGAGCTTCTCGAAGTGGAGCTCGATCGGAATCCGCCGGGTGCCGGCGGCCGCGAGCACCTCACGAAAATACGGCGCGAGCGCCTCGCCGGGATGGCGATTGTTGCTCTTGCCTTTCCACACCAGCTGAACCGAGGCGGAGGTCTCGTCTTCCCGCGCCTCGATCCGAAGATCACCGACGACCAAACCTTGCATTGAGTCACCTGCGGCGACGACCAGGTTCGAACGATGCGCCGATCGCAATGTGGCAGTCAAGCATCGCTGTTTGTATGAGACTGGCGTTGCCACGTATGGCAGTCCCGACTGCAGAAAATTCCACGCGGACCGAACCTGCGTGTCGAGGCTGCGTCGCCGGCGTGGCGTGCGCGCACACGTACATCAGCGCGCAGCGCCAGCTGCCGACCGCCGACCGCCGCATCGCGACCTCGCGGAAGCGCGAGCGGCCGGATCTCTCGGTGCCGTCACTCGGCGTTGGCGAGCTGCATGTCGCGCTCCTTCGCGCAGTCGGCGGCGGTCGCAAACAGCAGGAACTCGCTCTTGCCGTTCCTGGTCTTGCAGGTCGCGACGATGGTGACTCCCGATCCGGTGGCTCCGCGGTTGTCGGGCGGCGCGCACTGGTAGTCCTTGTTCAGCCGGGCGAGCAGCCGCCCGGCGACCTTGGTGCACTTCGACGCCCTGGGCTCGAGCCAGTCGAAGCCGACCGTGTCCTGGATCTTGACCGCCCTGGGCGGCTCTGCTCCGGCGGTGGCGGCGATCAAGGCGAGGACGACGAGGCTGCGCGTGACCATGCGGCGATGGTACGGCGGGCGCGCCGCGGACAGGCACCGCCGCGGCGTGAGCGAACCGCGAGGCCGTACCGCGTGCTCGCCGCCGCGCGTGGCCCCCGGGTGCTCGTCCGGCCTCGCGGCGCCGGCGATCTCGGCGATGGATTCTTCAGGAATTCCTGCAGCTCCAGCGATCGGGGCGTTTTGGGTTGACGTTTAATTGAAAATGATTTTCAATATCACCCATGGAACGGACGGCATGCACGCGGCGGATGCTCGCCACCGGAGAGCTCGCGACGATCGAGCAATGCACGTGCGGTTCGATCCACGTGACCATCGGCGCCGTCACGCTGCGGCTCTCGGCCGACGCGCTCGCGCTGCTCGCCGCCGCCACGACCGAGGCCGCGCGCACGGTGATGCTCGATCGCGCGCTGCGGCCCCACGACGTCCACCGCGGAGCCTCCGCGTGACCCGCCGCGGCCGTGACCCCGAGCCGATCCGCTGTGTCCGCTCGATCCGCGCCGTCGCGTTCCCGCCGTCTTCCGTCCGTCATCCCGCCAGCGTCCCTCCTCGGTCGTACGAGGCTCGTAAAACATCCTGGGCCGCGAGCCTCTGGCGGGATGACGGACCTTTTTCTCTCGCACTGCACGAGCTTCTGTCCGTCGCGCTCGGCTGCTCATCGACCCGGCATCCTTCTTCGCTACTCCGCCATGTGCCAGGTCACCGCAGCGCGACGGGCACCTTTCCCGCGCCGTCGCGATCCCCTCGCGGATCGCGACGGCGGCCCCGAGCGGCGTGCCTTCACGGTGCCGCGAGCAACTTGATCTCGGCGTCATCGAGCGCGCGGGAATAGAACACGACGTCGTCGAGCACGCCGGACCAGAAATACGCCGGCACACCGCCGGCCAGCAACTTCAGGTCCGCGCCCACGACCAGAGGTCCGCGATCGAACCGGATGTCGCCGGGCTGGCTGTCGTTCGCACGGCAGCCGTCGACATACAGGATCTTCGTCCTGGCGGTCGCGTTCCAGCTCGCGGCGATGTGGTGCCATTCGCGCACAGCCATCGCCTGGCCGGTCAACATGTCCGAAGTCGACCCGACAGTCGTGTAGTTGTAGATACGCTGTCCATCGTCGACGCACAGTGCATAGGAGTTGCCGTCACCGGAGGCGTCGGACCGGTTGGGCTGTGCGAGTGCACACGCGTAGCCGCCGCGCGGCGGAGCGGCATCGAGGCACGCCCAGGCCCCGACCGTGTACCCCGCGCTGCCGTCGAGGTCCGGTGCCCAGTCGACCTGCAGCTGCTGCCCGGCGAACCACCGGCCGTTTCCGTGGATGCCCCGTGCGATCACCGGACATTGCCCGGTCACGCATTGGACCGGGTGGCCAGCGCTGTCGGTCCCCGCCGCGGCTGGATCGGTCTCCTCCATCGCGAGCCGCAGGCTCGCGCGCGGCAAGCTGCCGGCGCTTCCGGTCGCGGGCGTACAGGTCACCGGTTGCGGCGCGACGCAGCCAACGTCCACCGGTGGCAGGAGAGGATAGCCGCACGCGCCGAGCACGATGAGACCCAGCCAGCGCGAATCGCTCGTCATGCGCCGGATGATACTCAGCGAGCGGCTGAGGTACGATGATCCGCCGTCATGCCCGCGCCGATCCCCGTCCTCGAGACCTCACGCCTGATCCTGCGCGGCCACTGCGCCAGCGATCTCGATGACTCGCTGTCGCTGTGGAGCGATCCGGAGGTCACCCGCTACATCGGCGGCAAGCCGTCCACCCGCGAGGAGGTGTGGACCCGCGTGCTGCGCTACATCGGCCACTGGGAGGCCCTCGGCTACGGGTTCTGGCACGTCCGCGAGCGCTCCACCGATCGCTTCGTCGGCGAGGTCGGCGTCGTCGACTTCAAGCGCGACCTCGCGTTCTCGTTCGAGGGCGCGCCCGAGGCCGGCTGGGTGCTGCTGCCGTGGTCGCACGGCCGGGGCTATGCGACCGAGGCGATGACGGCGGTGCTGGCGTGGACCGCCGCCGCGCACCCGCGCACGGTGTGCATCATCAATCCGCCCAACCTGCCGTCGCGGCGGGTCGCGGCCAAGCTCGGCTACCGCGAGATCGGAACGGTCGAGTACAAGGGCTCGGAGGTGATCGTCCACGAGCGCCGCGCAACCTGACGTCGCGCGCCGCCGGCGTCACCGGGGCGCGCGCTTGCGCGGCTGGCGGCGCTTCTCGTCGCGCAGGCACAGGTGCTCGAGGTGGGCGAGCAGCCAGCGGTGCGCCGGCCCGAACGTGACGTCGCCGCGGTACACCGCGGACAGGTAGAGCTTGTACTCGTCCTCGCCCCAGGCCTCGACCCGGAGCTTGACCAGCCGGCGGGCCTTCAGATCGTCGCGCACGAGGTGCTCGGGCAGGTTCCCCCAGCCCAGCCCGGCGCGGAGCAGCGCGTGCTTGGTGTGCAGGTCGCGCACCCGCCAGGTCCGCGACGACAGCACGGCCTGATCGGGCGGGCCCTCGGCGTGGAGCTCGGACAGCACGAGCTGGATCTCGTCGCGCAGCCGCGCCGTCGGGATCGGGCCGCGCAGCGCGGCGAGCGGATGGCGCGGCGCGGCCACCGGCACCATCTGGATCGCGGTCAGCACCTTGCGCTCGAGGCCGGGCGCCACGCCCAGCGGGCTGGCCACGCCGATCGTCGCGCTGCCGTCGAGCACCCGCGCCGACACGCCGGTCATCGCCTGGGTATCGACCCGGAGATCGACCGACGGGAACTCGTCGCGGAACTGCTCGCACAGATCGACCAGCGACGCGACCGGGAACAGCATGTCGACGCACAGCGACACCGACGCCTCGACTCCCGCGACCATCCCGGCGGTGAGCTTGCGCAGGCCGTCGACCTCGGTGCAGACCTTGCGGGCCGCCGCAAGCACCGCCTGGCCCTGGTCGGTGAGCCGGGCGACCTTGGTCGAGCGGTCCCACAGCGGCACGCCGAGCTGGGTCTCGAGGTTGGCCATCGACGTGCTGATCGCCGACTGCACGCGGTGCAGCTTGCGCGCCGCGGCCGAGAAGCTGCCCTCCTCGATCACGGCGATCAGGGCGCGGAGCTGGTCCAGGGTGAAGGTTTCGAGCACTCGCCACCATCTCATGAGGCGATGAAAGACATCAACCGATTGCCAGTTCCATGAATGACCGGGGATGGTCAGACTAGTCGGTCCAGAGGAATGCCATGATCACCGTCCGCAAGTCCGGAGAGCGCGGCCACGCCAACCACGGCTGGCTCGACAGCCGGCACACGTTCTCGTTCGCCGACTACCACGATCCCGCGCACATGGGGTTTCGCGCGCTGCGCGTCATCAACGAGGACCGGGTCGCAGCCGGCCAGGGCTTCGACCGCCACTCGCATCGCGACATGGAGATCGTGTCGTACGTGCTCGAGGGCGCGCTCGAACACAAGGACTCGATGGGGACCGGCGCGGTGATCCGCCCCGGCGACGTCCAGCGGATGTCGGCCGGGACCGGCGTGACCCACAGCGAGTACAACGCGTCGCGCAAGGACCCCGTGCACTTCCTGCAGATCTGGCTCCTGCCCAGGCGGCGCGGCATCGCGCCGAGCTACGAGCAGAAGACATTCTCGCAGGCCGACAAGGCCGGGCGGCTGCGCCTGGTGGCCTCGCCCGGCGGCGAGGACGGCAGCGTCACGGTCCACACCGACGCCCAGCTGTACGCCGGTGTGTTCGCCGCCGGACAGACCGCGGAGCACGCGCTGGCACCGGGCCACCACGCCTGGGTCCACGTGGTGCGCGGCACCGCACGGGTCAACGGCGCCGAGCTCGCCGCCGGGGACGCGGCCGCGCTGTCGGAGGAACGCACCGTCCGAATCGAAGGCATCGACGCCGCCGAGGTCCTGGTGTTCGATCTGGTGTGACGATGCCCGGCTTCGGTTTCGGCTCCGGCTTCACGTACACCGGCCTCCCGGCGCGGGTGGTGTTCGGCACCGGCACGCTCGCGAGCGTCCGCGCCGAGGTCGAGCGCCTCGCGATATCGCGCGCGCTGGTGCTGACCACGCCGGCGCAGACCGCGCACGGCCGGCTGGTGACCGACGCGCTCGGCGATCGCGCCGCGGGCGTGTTCAGCGGCGCGGTGATGCACACGCCGGTCGAGGTCACGCGGGTAGCGCTCGACGCCGCGCGCGAGCTCGGCGCCGACGGCGTGGTCGCGATCGGCGGCGGCTCGACGATCGGCCTGGGCAAGGCGATCGCGGTGCGCACCGGCCTGCCGCAGCTCGCGATCCCCACCACGTACGCCGGCTCGGAGATGACGCCGATCCTCGGCGAGACCGAAGCGGGGCACAAGACCACGCGGTCGAGCCCCGACATCCTGCCCGAGACCGTGATCTACGACGTCGAGCTCACGCTCGGCCTGCCGGCGGCGCTGTCGGGGACCAGCGGGATCAACGCGATCGCCCACGCGGCCGAGGCGCTGTACGCGCGCGACACCAACCCGATCGCACAGGTGATGGCCGAGCAGGCGATCGCGGCGCTCAGCCGCGCGTTGCCGGCGATTGCCACCGACCCCGCCGACCGCGACGCGCGGGCAGGCGCGCTGTACGGCGCGTGGCTGTGCGGCATGTGCCTGGGCTCGGTCGGCATGGCGCTGCACCACAAGCTGTGTCATGTGCTCGGCGGTGCGTTCCAGCTGCCGCACGCCGAGACCCACACCGTGGTGCTGCCGCACGCCATCGCCTACAACGCCGCCGCCGCGCCCTGCGCCATGGCGCGGATCGCCCAGGCGCTCGGCACCGCCGGCACCTCGGCCGCGCGCGGACTCTACGACCTGGCCGGCGCGGTCGGCGCCGAGCGCTCGCTCGCCGCGCTCGGCATGCCCGCCGACGGGCTCGATCGCGCCGCCGATCTGGCGGTCGCCAACCCGTACTGGAATCCACGGCCGCTCGAGCGCGCGGCGATCCGCGACCTGCTCGCGCGCGCATTCGCCGGCGCACCGCCGGCATAACCCTGGAGGTCTCGATGCCCGCGACGCCCGAGTTCGATCCTGCCCAGCTCACCGACGCCGTGCTCGCGAGCTTCGCCGGCGCGCCCGATCCGCGGACTCGCCACGTGCTCGGCCGGCTGATCGCGCACCTCCACGCGTTCGTCCGCGAGGCGGAGCTTTCGCCCGACGAGTGGATGCGCGCCGTCGACTTCCTGAACCGCACCGGCCAGATCTCGGGTGACACGCGCCAGGAGTTCATCCTCCTGTCCGACGTGCTCGGGGTGTCGATGCTGGTCGACGCGATCAACCACCGCGCGCCCGGCACGACCGAGACCACCGTGCTCGGGCCGTTCTACGTCGGCGAGCACCGGGTCATGCCCCACGGCACCGACCTCGCGGCCGACCAGCCCGGCGAGCGCGTGCTGGTCGAGGCCAGCGTCACCGACACCGCCGGACGGCCGATCGCCGGGGCCGCGGCCGACGTCTGGCACGCCGGCGCCGACGGGTTCTACGACTCGCAGAAGCCGGGGTACCGGCCCGACAAGCCCGAGCTGCGCGCCCGGTTCGTGACCGGCGCCGACGGCAAGCTGTGGTTCCGGACGATCGTGCCGCGCAGCTACCCGGTGCCCACCGATGGCCCGGTCGGCGAGCTGCTCCGGGCCAGCGGCCGCCACGCGATGCGCCCGGCCCACCTCCACTTCCTGATCGCCGCGCCCGGTCACCAGACCCTGGTCACCCACCTGTTCGTCGCCGGCGACGACTACCTCGGCTCCGACGCGGTCTATGGCGTCAAGCCGTCGCTGGTCGTCCCGCTCGAGCCCGGCGCCGCGCCGACCTGGCCCGATGGCACCCCGGCGCCTGCACGCTGGCACCGGATGTCGTACCGCTTCGCGTTGACCAGAAAGGACTCCACCCGATGACGTTCCAGACCAGATTCGGTTCGCTGGCCGATTTCCAGAAGGGCGGCGTCGAGGCGATCGACGACGACCCGCGGCACTACGTGTTCTCGAACGTGTTCGAGGTCGCGTCGCGCTCGAAGCCGTGGGAGCGGGTGTGCGTGGCCAAGAACTTCGAGTACGTCATCGAGGCCGCGCGCGCCGCGGGCGAGTCGCCGCGCTGGACCGCGCGCCACGACGAGTTCGTGCTGTGCATGGACGGCGAGGTCGAGGTCGAGCTCCACAAGCTCGACGCGCCGGCTCCCGGCGCCGAGGCACGCGACGGTGCGCACCGGCTCGACGCGCTGCCGCCCGGCAAGCCGATGGGGCGCGTCGTGCTGCGCCGCGGCCACATGGCGCTGTTGCCGAAGCACAGCGCGTACCGGCTGCGCGCCGCCGCGCCGAGCGCGGTGGTGTTCCAGACCATCGAGGGCCCCGAGACGATCTTCCGCTGGGCCGAGATCTGCCAGACCACGGGAGGTGCGACCGCCGCCGGTGCGCCGGCCGCCGGCAAGTCGCCGCGCGCGGTCGCGCGAACCGCGGCGGCGCCGGTGCTGCAGACCGCGTTCGAGACCGGCGCCACCGACCCCGACACCGGCTACCGGAGCTTTGGCGCCGGCGGCTTCACGTTCCGGCGCGACCGCTACTTCGCATACGTCCGCCACGGCGAGGTCAGCCACCAGATCCCCGCCGATGCGTTCCTCCGCGCGCTGATGCGCGACGTCGCGTGGGGCTTCTTCTACGGCACGGTGAACTTCGACGACGTGCTCGGCACCACCAACTTCTACGGCGAGGTCGAGATGTTCCTCGGCGCCAAGAACGAGGCGTTCGTGCGCGCCGGGCGCGACGTCACCGAGCGGTTCGCGTCGGCCGACCTGATGAAGACGTTCAAGGCGATCCTGCGCGACTGGACCAACGAGGGCTTCGATCCGTTCGCGGCGCCGCTCGAGACCGCGGCGGCGTTCGGCGCCAAGCGCGGCAGCAACGAGGCGGCGATCGAGCGCCAGCGGGTCAGCGCGCGCCGCATGGTCGGCCTGCCCGGCGACACCGGGCTGCGCACCGACGACAGCGGCTACCCCGTCAACCGGATGTTCGCCGACGTCCCGCAGGACCAGCCGGCGGTCCGCCCCGAGCCCGGGTTCGAGGCCGAGATCGCCGCGTTCAACCTGTTCGGTTACCTGTCGCGATCCGACGTGACCTGGAATCCGAGCGTGTGCTCGGTGCTGCGCGACAGCCTGTTTTGCCCGACCTCCGAGGAGTACATCCTGCCGATCGATCACGGCAACGACCGGGTCGAGTGGTTCATCCAGCTGTCCGACGAGATCGTCTGGGACGTCAAGGACGGCGCCACCGGCCGGCCGCGCGCCCGGGTCACGATGCGGGCCGGCGACGTCGCGGCGATGCCGGCCGACATCCGCCACCGCGGCTACTCCACCAAGCGCTCGATGCTGCTGGTCTGGGAGAACGGCTCGCCCGCGATCCCGGAGCTGATCCGCAGCGGCAAGGCGCCCGTGGTACCGGTCGAGTTCTGATCACCAGGAGACAACGCGATGCAGACCAAGCTGTTCATCGGCGGCGAGTTCGTCGACGGCCTCGCCGGCGGCACGATCGAGGTCACCAACCCGTTCGATCAGACCAAGCTCGCCGACGTCGCCGAGGCCCGCGCCGAGGACGTCGATCGCGCGGTCGACGCCGCGGCGCGCGCGTTCCCGGCGTGGAGCCGGACCTCGCACGCAGAGCGCGGCCGCCTGCTCTACGCGCTGGCCGCCGCGGTCGAGGCCAACGCAGGGCGCCTCGCCGAGCTCGAGTCGCGCGACACCGGCCACCCGATCCGCGACACCACCGGCCTCGACGTCCCACGCACCCTGCTGGGCCTGCGCTACTTCGCCGGCATGGCCGACAAGATCGAGGGCTCGGTGATCCCGGTCGACCCCGGGTTCCTCAACTATGTCGAGCGCGAGCCGATCGGCGTGATCGGCCAGATCGTGCCGTGGAACTTCCCGCTGATGTTCACCAGCTGGAAGCTCGGCCCCGCGCTCGCCGCCGGCAACACCGTCGTGCTCAAGCCCGCCGAGCTCACCCCGCTGAGCTCGCTGGCCGTCGCCGAGCTGGTCTCGGAGGTCGGGTTTCCGCCCGGCGTGGTCAACATCATCCCGGGCTACGGCGCCACCGCCGGCCAGCGGCTCGCCGAGCACGACCGGGTCGCCAAGCTGACGTTCACCGGCTCGACCGTCACCGGCCGCAAGATCGTCGCCGCCTCGGCCGGCAACCTCAAGAAGCTCCAGCTCGAGCTCGGCGGCAAGGGCCCCAACATCGTGTTCGACGACGCCGAGCTCGACGCGGCGGTCGGCGGCAGCGCGTTCGCGCTGTTCCACAACCAGGGCCAGGCCTGCATCGCCGGCACCCGGCTCCTGCTCCACGCCTCGATCGCCGACCGCTTCCTCGACGCGTTCCTCGCGCTGGCGCGCAGCATCCGGCTGGGCGACCCGCTCGATCGCAAGACCGAGATGGGCCCGTTGACCAGCCGGATGCACCAGGAGCGCGTGCTGTCGTACTGCGAGATCGCCCGGCGCGAGGGCGGCGAGATCCTGATCGGCGGCAAGGCGCCGACCGATCCGGCGCTGGCGCGCGGCTGCTTCGTCGAGCCGACCATCGTGCGCGCGGCGCCGCACCACACGGTGTGCCGCGACGAGGTGTTCGGGCCGTTCGCCACCGTGACCACGTTCACCGACGAGGACGAGGCGATCCGGCTCGCCAACGACACGAAGTACGGCCTCGGCGCGGGGCTATGGACCCGCGACATCAAGCGCGCCCACCGGGTCGCCAAGGCGATCCGCAGCGGCATGGTCTGGGTCAACTGCTACAAGCGCGTGCACCCGGCGTCGCCGTTCGGCGGCGTCGGCGAGTCGGGCTACGGCCGCGAGATGGGCTTCGAGGTCATGCGCGAGTACACCCAGGCCAAGTCGGTGTGGATCAACGTCGACGCCAAGATCCCGCCGTTCTATTCCCGGTGATGGCCCGGTGATGGCCCCGCCGGTGACGCCGGGCGATCCGGCCGCGTGGCGCCGCCATCCCCACGCGCCGCCGCCCGGCACCGAGCTCGGATCCGCCGGCGCGATCCCCGACGGCCAGGGCCGCGAGTTCTGCTTCGGCCCCGAGCACGACGCGTTCCGCATGTTCGTGGTCCGGCGCGGCGCCGAGGTCTTCGGCTACCTCAACGTCTGTCCGCACTTCAGCCTGCGGCTCAACTACCGCGCGGATCAGTTCACCACGCGCGACGGCGAGATCCTGTGCAGCATGCACTTCGCGCTGTTCCGCATGGACGACGGGGTCTGCATCGACGGCGCCTGTCCCGGCCGCTCGCTCGACCCGGTGCCCGTCGAGATCACCACGGCCGGCGCGCTGCGCATCGCGCCGTGACGGTCCTGCCGCGGCGAGGTCAGCGCAGCGCGAACATCACGCCCCACGCGTCGTCGTTGCTGGTCTCGGTCGGCGCCGCGCCGCCGCCCTTCCAGCCGACGATCGCGACGTGATCGCCCGACACCGCGGCGCCCCAGAACTGGTCGTTGCCGTCGGCGCCGAGCGCGAACTTGTGCACGCCGGCGCCATACCGGGTGTCGAGCACGCCGCCGGCGTCGAGCACGGCGAACACCGCGTCCTGGGTCGGCATGTTGCCCGGGCCGGTCGAGCCGAGCAGCAGGGTCTTGCCGCCGGGCAACGCGAACGCGCCGCGGCAGTTGCTGCCGAGCTTGGTTCCCGACGGATCGAACAGCACCGCGCCGTTGGCCACACCGCCCCACGTCAGATCGCGCGCGCCGGTCTCGAGGTCGAAGCGCAGCGAGATGTAGTCGTTGGTCGTGCCGGTGTTGCGGCCGTAGCCGCCGGTCACGAACTTCTCGCCGTGGACCGCGAAGTTGTAGACCTCGGTCTGCAGCGTCAGGATGGTGTCGTGGAACACGCCGCCCTGGGCGAACGTGGTGTCGAGCTTGCCGTCGGCGGTGAGCTTGTAGATCACCGGCTGGGTCGTGCCCAGCCCCGGCGAGTTGGCGTAGCCGCCGGCCAGGAGCTTGCCGTCGTCGAGCGCGCGGATCGCACGCGCGGTGGCGGCGGACTCGCCGATGTCGAGCCGGAACTGGCCGCCGGTCCCGAACGCGGTGTCGACCGCGCCCGCCGGCGTCAGCTTGACCACCGTGAAGTCGGTGTCCTGCCGCGGCCCGCCGGCGGTCGCGTCGCCGAGCGCGCGCGACACCGCGTGGACGAAGATGCCGGAGGCATTGCTGGTCAGGCCGCGCGACGCGTCGAGCCCGACCAGCGCGGTGCCGTTGTCGAACGCGTCGTTGAGGTTGATCGTCGCGACGCCGTCGATCCCGAACGGCTTGTCGAGCGCGCCGGTGTCGAGCATCCGGATCACCGCGACGTCGCGATCGAGCGGGTTGGTCGGGCTGGCGACCGTGGCCGACACCAGGATCTTGCCGTCGGCCTGGGTCGCGATGTCGACCTCGTCGGCGCCGCCCTTGAACTCGACCGCCGTGGTGACGACGCCGCCGATGCCGAACGAGGTGTCGGGGCCGGTGGTCGACATCTTCACCACGGTGATGAACCGCGGTCCGGTCAGGGTCGCCGCGGCGTACCCGGCGGCGTAGAACTTGCCGCCCGGCGCGGCGGTCACCGTCTGGAGCTGATCCGGGCCGGCGGCCGATAGCGGCACCGCGAACGGAGTCGGCCGCGTGAACCCGGGGTCGACCGGCGGCGTGTCGGGCGGCGCGTCCGGGACCGAGGCGTCAGGGGTCTGCTTCGCCCCGTCCCCACATGCCGAGCATGCAGCGAGGGCGACACCGAGCGTGAACCAGTGGCGAGCGAGATCTGTCATAAAGCTCCGGGGGCAGTGCCTAGAAGCGCGCCTTGTAACCGAGCGCGATCATCCGAGGCGAGTTGGGTCGCGCGCCGTACGGACGGCGCGACACGATCACCTGCTCGTCGAGCAGGTTGCTGCAGGTGGCGTAGAGCTCCGCGTAGTCGTGGAGGTGCAGGTGGCCGGTCAGATCGACGGTGACCAGCGCGTCGGCGCGGACCGCCTCGGGGATCGGGCCCTGCCCGGCGACGTCGCGCGACGCGGCCCGCCAGTGCAGGCTCGCGCCGGTCTCCCAGCGCGGCGACTTGACCGCCGCGGACACCGCGAGTTGGTGGCGCGGCAGGTACGGCAGCTCGTCGCCGCGGGTGACGTCGCCCCAGCCTGCGAGCTCCGAGGTGAAGCTCGACTGGAAGCTCGAGCGAGTCAGCGTGTAGGCCGCGGTGATCGGCAGCACCCGGTCGGCGCCGAGCGGCAGCTCGCCGGCGAGCTGAGCCTCGAGGCCGTAGACGTGGACCGCACCGCCGTTGAACTCCTGGCCGTCCTGGGCCTCGGTGCAGCCGTTCGCCAGCGAGCACGAGCCCTTGATGTTGGCGTAGTCGCTGAAGAACCCGATCAGGTCGGCCGCGACGTGCGCGCTGCGCCAGCGCGCGCCGGCCTCGTAGTTGATGCTCGACTCGGGCTGGATGTCCGAGCTCGCCGATGGCGCGACCGGCACGAACCCGCGATGGACCCCGGCGAGCACGGTCAGCTCGTCGGTCGCGTGGTACTGCGCGCCGCCGCCCGGGATCACGACCGGGTAGCGCCCGTCGTGGTGGCGCTGGCTCAGCCGGTCGTCGAACTGGTAGTCGATCAGCTCGAGCCGCAGCCCGGCGGACAGCTCGAGCCGCCGCCATCGCGCGGTGTGCTCGGCGAACGCCGCCAGCGCCGTGGTGTCGGCGCGGGAGTCGAGCACGAGCTCGCGCGGCCGGGCGTTGCGCACGAGCACGCGGTCGACCATGTCGTAGCCGTCCTCGAACCGCCGCCGGTCGGCGCGATCGAAGTGCAGCCGGAGCCCGGCGTCGACGTGGTGGTGGACCTCGCCGGTCGTGCGCTCGAGCGCGAGCGTGCTCTGCACGCCCTCGGAGGTGAACCGGCGGTCGTTGGTGCCGAGGATCAGCGTCTCCTCCGGCGCCGACGAGTCGGCCTGGCCGGTGAGGATCGCGTAGTACACCGCGTTGGCGCCCGCGGCCGGCGCGGCGATCAGGCCGTAGAAGTCGCGCTGGCCGACGAAGCCGTCGACCTTGCCCCAGGCGCGGTGGAAGCGATGGCGGTACGCGACGGTCTCGATCCGGGTCCGGGGATCGAGCTCCAGGCGGTGCACCGCGCGCATCCGCCAGTGGTCCCAGTTCATCTCGTCGCGCTGCGACGCGTAGTACCGGCGCTGCGGCGCAGCGGCGAAGTCGGCGTCGGTCAGCCCGGTGTAGGTCTCGTGCGAGGTCTCGGTGCCGTAGCCGAGCCGGAGCTCGAGCTGCTGGTAGCGCGCCGACGACGGGGCCGAGGTCACCCGCGCGGTGAGCTGGACGTCGGACTTGTCGAACCCGGTCGAGCCGCCGCCATCGAGGTCCTTGAACCCGTCGCTGCGCAGCTTGACGTACTCGGCCATCACCGCCCAGCGCTCGCGGCGCTCGGCGGCCCGCGCGTGGAGCTTGGCGTAGCGATCGCTGCCGACCGCGACGTCGACATAGCCGGCGCGCGCGGCCGGGATCGGCTCGCCGATCAGATCGACCGCGCCGCCGACCGTGTTCGGCCCGAACCGGATCGCCGACGGGCCCTTGATCACCTCGATGCGAGACAGCCGGGTGACCAGCGGGACGTAGTACGCCGCGGGGGCCGAGTACGGCGCCGGCGCGATCAGCACGCCGTCCTCCATCAGCGTGATCTTCGAGCTGCGGTCGGCCGAGGCGCCGCGCATGCCGATGTTGGGCCGCAGGCCGTAGCCATCCTCGTCGCGGACGTAGACCCCGGCGGTGCTGCCGAGCACCTTGTGCAGGTCGTCGTGCTCGGCGCGCTCGAGTACCTCGCGCGAGACCGTCGACTTCGCACCCGCCGGCGCGCGCTCGACGATCTCGATGGTCTCGCCGGGGCCGGATGGCGAGCCCGCGGCGGGCTCGGGCTCGTCGACCGCGCCAGCTGCCGGCGCCGCGTCTCCGGGTGGCGCGGCGTCTGAC
>Ga0307515_10014675_pt1 | contig 14503 bp, 4 predicted proteins | sample 17_EM_MG_FD_194513 | JGI IMG/M metagenome (GOLD analysis project Ga0307515, IMG submission 194513) | Populus trichocarpa ectomycorrhiza microbial communities from riparian zone in the Pacific Northwest, United States - 17_EM | ecosystem: Host-associated > Plants > Roots > Unclassified | place... | reverse complement strand
CAGGTGACTCGCAGGCGCCTCGCAGGCGCCTCGTAGGCGAGTCCCATAAGGCGGGGAGATGGATCACGGGGTTTTCTCAAATAGAGTTTTCTCCCCACATGTATATAAGGAGTAGTCCGCGTGGGCCTAATAGGGATCCGAATCGGACGTTAAGCAATGAATTATTATTATATTCTTATACTATTACAGCATTATAGCGGGGGGCTCTAGTATTAGCCTATAACGGGGTATATTAAATAAACACCTTATTAAGCTTATTAGTATTAGTAGTATCCTTCCTAAAGCAAATATAGTATATAACGCTATAATAGATACTTAAGGGTATCTTTAATACCTAATTATTATCGGCTTCTAGTCGGTTAACGTCTTAGTCTATTTACTAGATTCCGTTAATCTACTTATAGCATTCCCTTATAAAGGGGGCTAGTTTAGATATAAGGTCGGTAATCTCTATCTAGCGCTATACCTCCTTAACTATACGCCAGATAGATATATTAATTCTCTAGTTTTAAAGTATCTAAGTTATATAGTTGTTAAAGTTCTATATATATAAGTAATGTACGTATATATTAACTACAGGGCCTAGTTATATTATCTATATTGCGCTTATTAGGTCTACTATATTAATTATATTAGTTAACGCCTATAGCTTAAGTTCGTTCTAAAGTATAGTATTAAGATATATAGTATTATATCGTAGCATCTACTTTTTATAGTTATTCCGTTTATTAATCCTGCGGTAAAATGCCTTTTATAGTTTATATACTTGCTCTAAATACTTTATATCTATACCTCTAATTACTCCTAGTCACTAAATACTCTCTAGATAGTAGGTAATAGTATATAGCTTAGGAATATTAAAGTGTAATAGTCCTATCTTACTTAGTTAAAACGAAAGGAATATATCCTTTATCTTGTCTATTTTATAAATAGCTACTACTAAGTACTAGATAGTTAATTTATTATATAATATATATTAAGATAGTATAGTAAAGTCTATAAACGCCTAAATAAATAGCATAGCGCCTTCGTTCTATTTTAGTAAGGGTGCTATAGTGGGGACCAATTATTATAACAGAGATTTATATATCTTTCCTATTTATTAGCCGATATTTACCTAGCTATCCCATACTATTATATTAGTAAATTATTCCACCTATATAAAGCGGGTGGTAATAAGTGCATTAATATTTAATATCTCTTAGCCGTAACTATCTATGCGCGGGATATTAAGGCCCCAATATTTTCTAGCCTGTATTTTACTTTATATAAGCCCCTTAATCTAGTATATAAGATGTTTACTAGTAAGGCCTTTAAGCACCTAGTATAGGAAATTAGGCGCTATTATCTTATGGATATTAAATAGATTATAGCCCTATATAAAGTTATAGAACGGCTAAATATAATCTAAGTTATCCTTCTTATTAGTATCGCAACCTTTCTACTATATTTATATTTGGTCTTTTATTAATTAGTATATACGGAACGGCCACAGTCACTAGATAGTAGTTATTAGATTATACCGTTTATTTATATATATATAACAAGTTAAATATTTATAGCTACTTTTAATACCTATAAGCGTAACCTATTTTTTGTAATTAGCTATAAATACAGCTAGAAGTAAAAAGTAGTATTAATCCTAGCTATCCGCGTATAGAAGATATACTCCTTCTTTACTAGCTTTCTCTAACGCTATAGGCATTATTAGCATAACTATACTAGTAGTAGGGTTATCGCTAAAGTATACGTTTAAGGATGGCCGTAAGGGTCTTATATTATACCGCTAGTTATATTATTTAGTTACTAGGTATATAAACTAGGAGGTATATAAGCAGTAATAGGGCTAGTCGATTTACGGATTATTAAATACGTAGTTTAATATTTCTGTCGGGAATAAAGGCAAGTGGTCACCATATAAGGCATATTGCCGTCACGTGTGGCAAGTTGCCGTTACGTTAACTTAGCATGCTCAGACCAAGAAACTGATGAATATCCGCTGCGCGGATAATCGAATATCCGCAAGCTAACCTATTTAATCGATCCATCTATTTCTTGGTCTGAGCCACTTTGGTAAGCTTTTGGAAGCCAAGCCGGTCTATTTATATAAGGTAAACTATTAACTTTAACGAAATTAATGTAAGCAACCGCCACGTCTATTATCCTATTAATACCTGCATTAGAATTGCCTTAATCAGCTCTCTAATTAATGGATTTTCTAGAACCAACTGCCAGCTATGGGCGCATCTAAAAGGCGTCAAAGAAACCCCTCTATTTCGTCTAGCAGGAGCCAGTCTTCTTAAGCTTTTAACAATAAACTACCCTCTCTATTAACCAATACCGCTAAAGGATTAAGAGATACAGCGGATATAGTGCCTGAGGGCATTAGCCGTCTTGTCCTACCCCCATCGTCTCCCCTATTGTCTCCCCCGTCGTCTCCCCCATCGCTATCCACAGCTCAATAGCGGTCCTTAATAGCCCACTTACTACTACTAAACTACATAGATCCCCAAGAGGATAAAGAAGCAGGAGTTAATAAAATACCCACAATATCCGCAATATCCGCTAAGAAGATATCCGCTGCAGAGAAGGTCTAGGTAATTGTCGACCGTCTTAGGCCATAGCGGATGTCTATCCCATGCGCCGTTAAGGCGTACTCCAAAAGAGGCCCGTGCGCGAACACCAAAACATCAATACGCGTCTCCGCCGTAGTATCTATATAGCTTTGTATATTAATTAAACCACCACAATAGGTCATAAACGTACTTCTAATGATGCAGACCTTGTTAAACCTGATCAATATATTGTTCCAAAGCATAAGAAAGCCAAAATTCCACCACCCGAGCCTTGGCTACTGCCCGATTTCACACTGTTTCCTATTGATTCTCTATATACCAATGGCGCACCAAATCTACCACCACACGTTAATCCTACCGATCCTCTTGCATTATTCAGGCTTATATAGACGGACGACTTACTTAAAGAGCTTGCCGCATATACGAATGAGTACGCAAAACTTCACCCTTACCGAGAATACAAGGACAAAAGTAGGAGGGTTACAAGGCCTCGAAAATGGAAGCCTACCTCTCTAAGGGAGCTTCTTATATTCTTGGCAGTAACAATTTATATAGGCCTATCACCAGAAAAAGATATCGAGGAATATTGGACGACCTCCCGCAAGAAGGGAGTTGACCATTTTACAGTAAGGGAGAATATAAGTAAGGATTGGTGGCAGCAGATTAATTTAAAGCTTCACGTATCAACACCAAAGCTTCCTGGTGACAAGACGAAGGAGTCTCCTTTTGATAAGATTGCTACACTCAGCGATACCCTACGTGACCGTTTTCGGCTCTATTAGAAGCCTGGAACCCACCTCGCCGTTAACGAGATAATTATTCGATTTACCAGCCGAGCTTTTGAAACAGTTAATATTCCAAGTAAACCAATACCAGAAGGCTTTAAAGTGTGGGCTATAGCCAATCAGGGCTATATATTAGACTAGCTTTGGCATACAAAAGGTAATAAAAAGGGACCTGTTAATTTAGACGAGTATTAGACGAAGGATAAGGGCTTTTCTAAGACGCAGGCGGTAGTATTAGACCTTCTGCTATAGGAGCTTAATGGCAAACGATACTTTAATAAGAATAAGCATATTATATGGCTGGATAACCTTTTTATAAGCGTTAAGCTACTTTATTAGCTCGCGAGGAAGGAATTGGAGCTATAGGAACCGTACAAACGACCAAAATAAGACGTAAGGTAGTTAATAAATAGGAAGCCGAACAAACGGAGCCAGCTTCACACCTAAAAAAGGATCCTCCTAAGCATATTAATCGGTCGCTCGCAGATCTTAAATTAGTACATTTAGGGCAGATTAAATAGGGGAAGTTATACGGGAGGCTTTCAAAGGATGGCTCTGTTATGGAGTTTGCCTGGAAAAACGCCGATATAGTGCTTTTTATAAGTACGGTTGATTTAGGTATGTTTACTATCCAAAAACAAAGCTCTGCGGATAGTGACGTTATACATCACTAGGTAGGGTTGAGGTTCAACAAACGCGACGACGTTCTGCTACTACAGCATCTGGAGCCCAACAAACGCGTAAAATCTTCGGAAATAATGCTATAAAGGAGCTCTTAATACCACAGTTTATTAATATGTATAACCACTTTATAGGCGGCGTTAATTAAGCCGATTAACTAAGGTTATATTATAATACACAAAGGACACACTTAAAGTCGTGGAAGTCCCTTTACCACTTCCTTCTTAATATAACTGTTACTAATTACTATAAACTCTCTACTAAGTTAGTCCCTGGCTATTAGCCCACCCACAGTACCCATAAAGCCTTCCGCGAAGACCTCGTCAGTGCCTTATTTAAACATAGTAAACGTCTTACCAAACCACCCGGCCCGTCTGCTATAATGGAGGATAGGGATATTTATAAGGCTCCTGCGGAGGAATACGGGCACGAGCCCGTTTAGCTGTTTCCTAAGAAGCCAAGCTGTGTAGCTTATGCTGTAGGTAGAAGAGGTGTAAATGAGTAAGCAAAAATAAAGCCTTTTATAGAGCTTTTAGTGAATATAATACAGAAACCTTGCGGTAGCAAGGAATGGGTAAGATAACGTCGTCCTCCAAGGACCAAATTTGGCTGTACTCTATGCAATATACCCCTCTACAAAGAAGGACCTTGCTAGCAGAAACACCTTAGCCTAATTAGGATATAATAGAGTCAATTATATATTAAATTTAAGCTTTATTATAATGATTTGGAGCCTTAATTCGTTGATTAAATCTATAGCTTTATTTCGCCAAGATTTGATTTAATCTAGAGACTCTAGTTGGTTCGCTTACGAGTACGCCTTTCTTAACGGCGCATGGGATAAAAGACCTAGCGCTTAAATAGATTATAATAGCTGAAGGTTTACGTAAGGCACTAAAGAAAAAAAGAGCAAGGGAGCTCCTTAACAAACTCCTAGAGAATGCTAATATCCTAGATATCTATACTAAAGAGATAAAGAAGCGCGGTATAGTAGGTGCTAGTATTACTCTTACTATCTAGGGAGAGCTTAAAGAGCTAAGGGAGAAAAAGTCACTATTTGGCAGCTTTAACCAATATGCGGATATTAAGCAGCTTAACCTTAAGCAGTGCTATTAAGCCGTAAAAACTTACGCACCTATACTAGAGCATATAATTACAGCATATTAAGAGGGTTAACGCAAATATTCTCCGTATAAAGGCCGTACGGTTCTAATAGCTTCTACGCTTATATTTGGCCTTTTATAAAACTCCGCAAACTATATCCCACAGCTACTAGGGATATATCTCCAAGCCAACGGCGTTAAGCGCCGCGTGCTTTCTATGCTCCATAGGCTTAGATTAATTAATAGTTATACTACTTTAAACCGGCAGAAGGAGCGGATAGCCCAGAAATTAAGGTTTAGCCCACAATCTCCGCGGTATAGGTATATACTAACCTACATACAGGTAAAAATCTGCTTAATAGGTGCAGCTTCTAATACTATTGTTATCTATAATAACTTCGACTACCTCTAATAAGTTTAGCATTAAATACTTAGGGATACTAGGACGTTCTATTCGCGCACGACTAGTAAGCTTATCTTTAGTATAAGTATACCTAATAGTAGGCTTTAACAGAGCATGCTTCGTGCGGATATTCTAATTAAGTTCTTAGATATTGCAGAGGCTCCAAGTAATTTATAAGACGAGATATAGAAATAGATCTTAACAGCTTTAATCTATAAAGCCATTATAGAGGCGTACCCAGGCCTTAATATATTACTTAGCAAAAACCTACAGTTTAAACATCTATGTATGCCTTCTATTAATGTAATACCCGCTACACGGACGTCTAGGTTTAACCTAGGACCTATTATAACTAAAGAGGCTTCTATATCTAAAACCTATAAAGTACTAGATAATATTTTTCTCCATTAAATAAATCTACAATATACCAATAAAGCATTTAAGGAGTGACTGTTTCTAATCTATAGTAATTAAAAGACCGCAAAGCTTATTTGGTTATATTAGGGAGAACATACTAAGTTAATATCCGCCTATAATAGCCTGCGTTGGGCTCTGCCTATTCTAGCTCTTTAGCACCTAAAGCTAAACTACCTATATATAGTTATACGGTATTACTATAGTAGCAAGCAATCAGCCTAAGAGTACTCTACGCTATACACCCACATAAACCACCTAGGTTGAAGAAATATCCCAGCCAAGCACACGCCGTTTTATTATATAGAGGAGCTAATTCTCCATAGCTTCGACGCTTATATTATAGCATTGCTCTATACTTAGATTAAGGAGTCTTATAACACTAAGTCGCCTATAGATATTAAGCGGTACCTTAAAAGCCTATCTCCGCAACGTCTATTAGCAGTAGTTAAGGATATCCGTATAGCGGTTTTTAGTTAGAAAGTCTCTTGGGCGGCTAACCATACTTCCTAGCCTACAGAACCACGGCAAAAGGGTTACCTTAAGCAGGCTAGTAGTGCTATATCCTTATAAACACTTCCTAAGCCTGCTAATGCAGAGTTTCTAACGCACATTCGCTTTTTACAACTGGTAGAGACGTATAAGGTCCTTAAGCACGCCATTAAGCTTGTAGATATTGGCCTGCTCAGCCACGTGCTCCCCCATATTTATATCTATTTCGCAGGTAGTTAAAACAAAAACTATCTACTAGAGATATTACGTTTCTTCTAGTTAACTTTAACAGATATTTGTTCCCCTAAGCTCCAATAAGCTATCCTAGTAAATAGTTTAGTAAATATCCGCGGCAAATAGGATAGTTACTACCCAATAGATCTCGATAATGAGCTACTTAATGGGGAGCTGAAGCAGCTTATGCACACTTATGACAATTTGATATTTAACCTAGACTTACTCTTCTGCTGGAGCATTTATATAACTAATTATATAGGGCCACTACGTGTAAAGTTTAAGATTACGTTTAGCAAACGGATGTCTACTTAACATACTATTAAATCTCCTGTAGCGGATATTTAATCGCTTACTAATGCGATTGCCGAAGGTTCTATTATCCGCCGTTAGGCATGGCAAGCAAAGATGGAAGCGCCGCCTCTACTATAACTAGGTATTAAACGACTTAATTAATCTACCCTCAACGAGTTTAATTCACGGCTAGGCGGTAATCTTTCCGCCGTATTTAATGAGCTTAATCTCCATAACAATAATAATAAGCTAGATGGCTTCGTACTCCCTACCGACTTTGCTTAAACCTAGCTTTAACCTACGTATAAGTTACTCGATAAGTAATACAAGATATTAGCTATAAGCTATTACTACAACCGTTTAATATCCGCTATAGTTAGTAGCACTAGTATATATTCCTAAGTAATTAATATTATTAATTAATTAATCTATTTAGTTCCTGGGCCGCGCTTGCTAGGGGTATAGGGTATAAGGGGAAGGGGGGGCGTTATCCTAATAGATATTAGCTACTATGGTTGCAATATCCGCTTAGCGGATATAAGGTAAACTCACCTAGTATTAGCTAACCCCACCTAATATTAACTAACCTCGCCTAATATTAGCCCGCTATATACTAATTAGCGTTGCCGTTAATTTCCTATAGTGCTCTTCGTATACGTTTACCTCTATTTAATCGCGCCAACCGCCTTTATGGTACTAATAAAGACGTATCCAACTAGCGGGTTATTAGCGGCATAGATATATCTGACGGCTGGTATAAGGGTAATAATAGAGGAGTAGGAGCTGGAGACCTAAGAGTTAGCGAAGGCATAGGTATATCCTCTTCCTAAGTTATTGGCAAGAGGTTTATGGCTAACTGTTAACTAGCCTATAATATATTAGCGCTACAGTAAGGCGCTGATTGCCACGGCGCTAATATTTTAAATCTCCTATCTAAAACCTGTAAAGCCTGTATAAGAGCCTATAATAAGCGCTTATCCGCAGTAGCGTGCTACTCTAACGCTTGGGAAAACCGCTCTAATATCTGTATAATTAACCCAAAAGAACCTAAGAGTTGCCCTATTTCTTTCTATTTCTACTTTTATTCCTTATTTACTAAAAGCTTAATAAGGGACGGAAGCTCCTTACCGAGGATATTAGGATCCTACTTAGGCATTGCTTACCTTAATAATGCCGTATCTGGAACCTACTCTATATTATAGAGGCGATAAAGCTACTTATCTGGTATAACATAATTAACTATAGGCGTCTATAATATATCCTAATACCTAGCCTCCACCTATTGCGTAAACTACTTCTGTATATTGCTTAATATAGGCTCCTAGCGGGTTTTTGCAATATCCGCACTATAGCTAGTGCGGATATTGTACTCGCAATCCATAAATATTGCTAGGTTGTAGTTACTATAACACAAGTCTTTACTAACAGTAGACTGTGGGTCTCTATAATATATAAGTTATATTACTCGTAAGCATACCTAATCCTTATTAACTAGCCGCTATAGGGTGAACGGCAGTTTACTACGTAACTGCGCATTAGTTAACCGCTTCTTTAGGCGTAGGGTCGGTACAATAAGCTCTTTAGGTAGGCGTACTGTAGAACCACTAGGGCTTAACCTATACCCGCTTCTTATATCTACCAACTGCTTAGTACTAACTAACGCTATAGATAAAGCATCGCCCGCAATATCCGCAGTCTCTGCGTTTTATCGCCCGCGGATATTATTATATAGCGCGCTTGCGCGAAGATCGCCTATACACTAAGGTTGTATATGCTTAGAACCACCTAATTTATTGTAAGGACTCTGCCAGCGGCTCTTAACTATAAAGATTACTTCGCCTAAGAGGCCTTCTCCTTGGCCTGCCTAGCTAAACCGCTGTGCCAGCATATTATAGGATTTATGGCGAGGCATTCCATATTAGATTAAACGGTAGATATCCAGGACATCTATACCGTGTGCTACTGCATCTAATATAACGAAAATTCGAATTCGAGACGTTGGGCGCGCGTATTTGGCGTATAAGCGGTCTTTATTAATATCCGCAAGCGTTGCGTGGTAGCTCTGCACCGCTTCTTTAGTAATAGTAGCATTATAGCCGCAATAGATTAACTAGCTGCGAATAGTATTACGACAGGCAGCTATCCACTCCTTAAAATTAAAGAAGATAATCGTCTTTGGAATTAACTAAAGTTGATTAAACTGTTAGCGGTATATCTACTATGCGGATATTAAGCGGCTTCTTAATAACTCGCCTTTTTTTTAGTTACTATTACTAGCAGTATACGAATATACTAGAGTAGCAGTAATAGTAAAGTAAAGAGCTTAAAAGTCCTTCTTCTCTGGCACGGTTATAACCCTCTATATAATCTTTAGCTCCGGCCAATTAATTAGGGTTTTAATAACTTATATATTAGGTTTAAACCTAGCCAGCTTATATATAGTCTGAAACGTAAATGGGTCTAGTATTGCGGTATATACAAACTAAGGCTTATTAACTAAGACTAAACGTACTTTAAAGAGTTATATATACGCTATACGGAAGGTCTCTCCTTAATTAGTAAGCAGGTGTACTTTATTAACCACTATAAGGGTAATATAGGAATAAAATATTGGGTCTATTAGAACCTTATACAGCTTGTTACTAACCAAAAGCTCTAGGGAGATAAGGATATGTATGTAGCTGCCCGTGCGAATATCCTTAATTAGCTTAGCAGATATTGTTTTCTCCTATATATAAATAGGTTGAATATAAGGTAGCTTTGCAATCTTTTTTACTTACTCTAACCTAATCGCGTTAAGTGGAAGAATAATAATAACAACTGCATTAGGTACAAGACATAGTAGTGCTTACATTATTATACTCTTACTAAAAGACGTCTTTGCCACAAGCATAAGATCTCACCGCTTAAATATCAGCACCCTTAGGGCCTTGAGCTGCTCTATATAACCGCGGTACGGATATATCTCCGCAATAGCTTTATCTAGCTTACTTATTTAAAGTTTATAAAAGCTGCTTATAAGCTAGGGTAGCTCCCTCCGTAGGCTATATAGCCGTAGAGACCACTAGGGATCCATTTTAATATAATCCCCAGCCTATTGCGTACTGCTAGCTTATTAATCTGCTTAACTGGCTTATAGTTTACAACCTCTTTACCTTATTCGCTTTAATAGAGGTATTAGTAAATAGCGCTTAAAAGCAGCAAAGGGAATAGAGGGTTAGATAAAGGTAGGGAGGACTTAAACACGTTATAATAGATAGATCTTAATAGGTTTTAATTATTGGATTATAGATATAATAGATAGAGAGTAGGTAGTTAAGATTAACGCGTCGTTAATACGGATATTGCTGATTGTTCACTTTAGCAAACCGCGTTACGGCTATTTTAAAATTAATGTTAGGAACGGGAAGGCAGGGAGACTTCTTACGTAGACCATTTAATTCGCCGGAGCCTAGTATATAATTAATGGATTTTTTAAGCTGCCCAAACTTATCGTAAGAATAAGAAGTGAATATCCGTAATATCAGCCATGCGGATATCGCGACGTGCTTTATAAACGTCGGCCAAAGTATCTTAGACCACACAGGGACAGATGGCCTAAACTGGTTTAGTGCCATCGGGCCGGATTATCCGGCGTCCCATGTGGTCTGAGTATGCTAAGATAAGCCGTTACGTGCGGCAAGTTACCGTCACGTGTCGCCGCGGCACTAGCGTGGCGAGGAGCCTTAAGCTCCTCGCCCTCCCTTATTCTTTCTATATAGAATAATTATTATACTATCTACGAACCGTAGCTACGTAATATCCCCTTATATAACCAATACTAATTAGTAGTTAACTTTACTGTTATACTATAGAGCAGCTAGGTATTCTAATAAGAAGAGACAAGCCACTATACCAGTGCTACTCGTGCTAAAGGGAGCTATCTTTTAAGGTTAAAACTGGTCCTAAATCTTAAATAGAACTCTTCCACAAATCTAAGGATTTAAAGGCCAGAACTGGTCCTAAGCCTTTTTAAGATTACGGATTCTTGCGTCTATTACGCAGAATAACACGCTTTATAAGTCTTCGCGATTTAAGGCTAGAACTAGTCCTAAGCCCTATAATCGTAAATACACGTCTAAACGTATACTAAACGACGAACGCGTACTAAATGATAAATATATATCACAAACGCGTACTAAACAATAATCCCTATACTAATAACACTTCCCTTCCTCTAAAAACATGGCTACGCCTACTTTAAATAACTGGAAAGACTCCTTACTACTAGGGGTAGCTAAGCACACGAAACTTATTAATAAAGATTAGGACGAATTCGCCTTTAATATAATAACTTATACCATAAAATAAGTTAATAGCTTTCTCCTACACTATATTATATTCTACTAAAATAGATACTATACCAATTTACAACTATAGGAGTATTTTAGGGAGGATTTTATAGGATGAACTGCTGATACCTAGGCACTTAGCAACGTTAATATTATTTAGGATTTTTAAGACTTCCTCCATAGGAATGGGGTATATATTGCTAAGAACGGTAACCTAATTGCTAGTAATATTTAGGCCGTTATTACTAGTATAGAAAAACTAATATAGACGGAAGCTAAGATTATACGTTAACTATGGAAACCTAAAAACAACCCATATTTTTCGGAAGGTAACTTTAATTTATATTAAAACCCCTAGAACGCTAACCCCCTACCTAAAGCTACTCTCCTACCTAGAGGTACTCTCCCACTTAAAGTTGCTCCGCCTCTACCTCTACTCTAGCTAACCGGTAAGTCTTTACTATAAGAAGTCACGAATCTAATAAAGGTATATTTAGACGAAGAGAAGAAGTTTAGAGGAGAACTATACGATATGCTTGGAGCAAAACTATAGGTCTTTTATAACTGTTATAATAAGGTTAGAATTTAACGCCACTAGTACCATTACGCTTTCTCTATTATATTAAAGGGACGGGCAGTAATATTCTATTACGACTATATTATGGGTAAAAACTATAACTTTAATATAATGCTTTAGCTTACTAGAGCCCACTTTAAGACTAATAAGAATCGCCAGCTTTATATATCTAAATAGCGAAAAACTATGTTTTAGAGAGTTATTGCTTCTAACCCAATAAAGACTTATTTAGAGTGCCTTTAACTACTCTTTAATAAACTTTAGAAAATCTAATATGGCCTTACCGAAACTTACTAAAATAAGAATAGCTTAAGGGATTAGGTTATCTTAGTATGCTATAGCATTCCTAAGTGTAACTTGGCGCTATATAAACCTACGGATACGTTTAAAGAAGTATATGCTAAGCTATACTCTATTATAGGTACTGCGATATAAATATAAGAATCTTAATAGTTCTATACTAAAAACCCTACCTAACTAAGTATTCCTAACTAATACAATTATAACTGGACTGATTAAATATATAGTGGCCGTGGTAGGGAATACAGAAGAGGGTATAATTAATGTCAACTATAAGGCAATTATAGAGGTCCTTGTAGAGGTTTATTTTAAAGTAATTGCTAAAAGAAGTGCTATATTTATAAGAAGCCAAATTGCTAGTTAACTAGATACTCCCTTAATAAGCGAAAAGAGGCATATAATAAGTTCCGTTAAAGTATAAGAAATGTTAGAAATCGTGAGGTTACTATAGCCTACTTTTAAAGCTTCCTAGTCTAATATAAAGGCGTGGAAGATCTTAAGGGCGAGGTTAATAAGACTAAACAGCTCCTTATAGATATGGAAATTAAGGACTACTCTCCCAACTAATACTTTACTAAGTATAGTGAGGTAGATAGTATATAAACCGTTACTGTTCTTAATAACTAATCTACGCTCTATTCTATTACGAAGTTAGATATCTTTAATGAACTAAAGGAGAGTTCCGCGTTTTCCTTTAACGACAAATACTTGGCGAATATCTTTTACGGTATTATACTAGATATAGGAGCCGCAGGAGTATCTATAGCAGGAGAACCTTAAGTTTAAGCTTTTTAGCAGCTTAATAGCTCTATTTAGATTAACTAATTAACGGTAGGCTAATATACGATTTATTTTAGTAAAGGTACTGCGATCTCTCTTAGTATAATTAGGGTTTAAACCCCCTTAGGGTATATCACTTTTCACGTTATTTCTATAAACACCCTATTTCTATTTTACATTAGAGATATAGATAAATTAGGCGTTAAGCTTAATAACCTTAAGAATATACTTATCTAAGGAGATAATTGGGTGCCCGTTATACGCAAGTGGGGTTACCCCTAGTTACTCCTTTATTAACTAGAAAAGAGTATTACTTAGAGCCACTTAACTAAGTTAGAATTACGTTAACTGCACCATTATTTTGGCCACCTATCCGTTTATTAATTACTTAGGGTTCTTTAGTAAGTAGGCTATAAAGTTAAGGTTAAGGCAATTAAGTATCTTATAAAGTACTACTATTACTGCTAAATAAACCAGAAGTCCCCTAGCCGGTTTAAGTTTACCCTTAAAGATAACTACAACTTTAACTTCTATATTATTATTAACGTTATATATCTTAGCGGCAAGCTAGTGCTCTAAGTTATTAACTTCTTAACCTCCTTCTAAGCCGCGCGTTTCTTAAAAGATATATTAGCCAGAAACGTATAGGATACCCTTTATTTATACTAGATTAATATCTATTTAGGACCTCCTAATTAAATTATCTATAACGTAGAAAAGAACTTCTTATCTATAGAGTTCTAACAACAGATAAAGGTAATAGCAATTAAGGTTAAGGAAGTCCCCGTTAAGGCGTATAATAGCATTAAAAAAGTAGAGCGATACCACGCGCCATTACGCCGCGTATATAAGATTATCTCTTTAGAACTAAAGAACGCTAGCGAAGAACTTACCTTATAAATAGCTATTAAAGCTATTAACAATTCCGCTAGCCTAGATAGACTTATACCTATATTACTAGTCTTTAGCGCCTACCCTTAAATAACTAATAATTCTTTACTATCTCCCTCCGTTATATAATAAGCTAAGGCTATTTATAAGGCAATAAAGGAGGTATGACGTCTTTACGCTACACGCTAGGTTAATAACGCACTAGGAATAAGAAATGGCCCAAATACCTTAACTACGCTTAATCTGCCACTTCAGTCTAAAGTACACGTATGGCGTAAAAAGGGAGGATGGTTAGGCCCACACTAACTCATTATAATTAATGGTTAAACTTATACTATTTAGATGCCTTATAGACCCACTTAATTCCATTTAACTGTTATTAAGCCTTATTATAAAGATAACAATTCTAAGCCTTTATAGGATGCCCTAGAAGATGCCTTAGAGGAGAACTACGATTAACGTACTCTAGAAGGCAACTACAATCCTAATACAATTATAGTAGATGCGCCACAACTATAACGCGGTAGAGGTCGCCTAAAGGGATTATAAAATCGCCAACATCTTATTAATTTTAAAGAACAATTTGTTGCTGCCATTAAGAATAGAGTTAAGTTATTAATAGCCTTTATAACAGCTAAAGAG
>Ga0307515_10014674_pt1 | contig 14504 bp, 2 predicted proteins | sample 17_EM_MG_FD_194513 | JGI IMG/M metagenome (GOLD analysis project Ga0307515, IMG submission 194513) | Populus trichocarpa ectomycorrhiza microbial communities from riparian zone in the Pacific Northwest, United States - 17_EM | ecosystem: Host-associated > Plants > Roots > Unclassified | place... | reverse complement strand
GACTACGTGGTCTATATACTAACGCACCTCCCCCTAATTAGTTAGTGCTTCAGGAGTGCACCAGACGCGTAAGCGGGTGGTTGGTGCACCGAACGCGTAAACGCGTACCCGGCGTACCGAACGCGTAAGCACGCGGTTGGTATAACAGGTGCTGTAATTATACACTAGCGGTACTTGGAAAATAAAACCACTTGTGTATAGCCTCCGTAATTGCCTTAATAGAACCATAAAACACATAAGAAAATATATAGGAAACCCCCCTTAAGGTGCCTTCTGGGTTGCCTTCCAAATGGTGCTCCAATCTGGCCGTAAGTCCTACTTACGGTCCGTAAAATGAACCGTATGGCCTTTTAGCGGGCCGTAAATGTACCGTACGGCCTTCCGACGGGCCGTAACTAAACCGTAAATGCTCCGTTAGTCTCGCTCTACCCATTCTATAACTTTTAGGTTAAGCTTATTCGTGTTAATTAGGGTTTTAAGGGCTTAACACGGCTTTGCCTTAGTCATAGCGTCTACTAGGTTGTTTCCGCCGCTAATCCATTTAACCTCCGTAATTTTACGTTATTCGTAGGCCTAATGTAAGCACATTAGGTCGATTATAAGTCTCTTTTCTTATATTATACCTAGTTTAACTTGGCAGTTATAGAGGGACTTTAAATTGGTGTATAAAACTAGGGGTAACTGCTCTAGTTATAGAATCTTCTGGACTGTTAATTTAATTGCGGCTGCTATATTAAATCTATAAGCTAGTGCATATAGTTTAGAAGCTAGTACACTATAGGTTACTTATTTGTATTTAATTAAGAACTAGTATAGTATATTTACGTCCTAATTATGGTCCGTAAGTATAATTACAAAGCCGATTTGTAATAATAGGTCTTTATTATTAGTAAAGGAGGTATCTATAAATGCCAGTAAGCTAAGGGAACTTAGGTCTAGTGGTACAAAAGTAAATCCCCTTACTGTATTATCAATTTGCTATTAAATGCGCTTATTAAGCTGCTTAATATTTTCTTCTTACGGATCTACTGCCTGGGCCGTAAAGAATAAATTATAGGTAGATTTAAGTTAACAGACTATGGTAATATAGGCGCCTCTTACACGCTGTGCAACGTATTAGTCCTTTATATTTATAGTCTTATGGGTCTCTCCGCGGGAGCTAGTAAGGTCCGTAGGCTTTACTATAACGGGCTTTAGGTTTTAAGCTTGGCGTTCCTAAGTCAGCTTAATTAGGTTGCCCTTTTATATAATTAGGCCTCTATTAAACTTAATTGGATTCTGCTTAGTTAACTACTCTCGCGGCTTTGCTAAGAACTTAGCCTTTTATAGTTTAGTTTCTTTAGCATCCGTAAAGGTCTAGTCTACTAGGAATAGGGTATTATCTATTTAGAGTCTAATAATACTAAGGCCGTTTAATAGGCTGTATAGGAGGCAGGGGTTATAGGTTAACTGTTCTATTTTAAGCTTACTAACGTAATGCTAGTAGTACGTCTTAAACCAATGGTTTCTAGCTTCTAGTACTCCGTAAAGGGGTTTTATAACCTATAAAATTGTTCCTAGTTGCAGATTAAGCTTAAGGGGTAGTCGTATAAAGATGTCTCTACTTAAGTAGGTGTTAGACTGTATATAGGCTTGCGAGATATCCCGTAAGTAGAGGGCTATAGGTTTAGCTTGTTGTAGTCTAGGCGTAAGTGCGAGTATAATCCGTTAACTGACTTATTAAATTATAGGCAATTGCGTAAGGACTAGGTCCTTTCCCTAGTCGTTATAGGCTTATATAACGAGCCTTAATTTCTCAAAGGCTTTATTAGTACTAGGGTGCTTAATTTCGTTAATAAAGCGTAAGTTAAATATACGGACGCCTTACGGGACGTCTCTCTCCGTTATAACTATAAAGACACCCTTTTTAAGTAGTCCGTTAATCTCTTTACGTTGTAAGTCCATAAAAGGGGTTTCCTATACTAGAACTAATATATCCGTAGGCGGAGATTGCCTTACGGATATTCCTGCGGAGGTTAGGTAATTCTTTATTATAGTGTTCTTAGTTACGGGGTACTTTCAGGGGCGTCCTTAACCACGCTTTACGGCAGGTTTAGTAGGTTTAGTAGGTTCTTAGGGGACTTCTAGAGTAGGCAGGGGTGCTTCTATTTTGTTTGGTTCGGCGGTCGCTTCTAGTTCGTCTGGCTTAGCGTTATGGGTATTTTTAGGCCGAAAGTAGGGTTTTACGGACGTGCTTCTAAAGCTAGTTGGCCCGCTAGGAAGCTATACGCAGCACATCTCGTTTTCTACAGCTAGTAAACGGTAGGGTCCGGTCTAATTACCACTTTTACGCTATATAAGGACTTCAGAGTTAAGCGGGAAGTCGTATACTAAGGTTGTATTAGGTCCGTTGCGGTAGTATAGGGCGTTATTAACAGTTTGTTTGGCCCGTAACTTAACTATTTTAGTTATTACCTTCTGTATTATAGCTGCTCGTTCCGTAATAGACGAGGTAGGGGGGCCTAGGTTACTTATCCTTGGGTAGGCTCTATAAACTAAGAGGGTAGGTACTAGTCCGTTAGGGCTAGCGGTATTATTAACAGCTTTTACGGCTATCTGTAGAGCCAGTTCCTTTTAGATGTCCTTATATTTGTCCGTAATAATCTAGTAAGCTCTCTATAAGGCTAGGTAAGCTCGCTTAATAAGCCTAATAAACTAATACGCCTTAACTAGAATAGCTTTTGTTAATATAGCTATGGCTGTAGTATACTACTGAAATTCCTTGCTAATAAAGTTCCTACCGGCGTTGTGGGTAATATACTTAGGAGGTCCAACGTACGTGTTAATCCAGCAGGTCCGTAAAATATCCTAAGTATATTTTACGGATATATTTTACAACTAACGGGCGGCTTAGTAGTGGGTTGCCTTATTAATTATATATAATACTAGGCTGCCGTTAATATACATAATATCTACGTATACTAAGTAATTGAAATTAAGGTCTTTACGGAGAGTGAACTTAAATCGGCCTAGGGAACGTCTGTATTTCTGGCAGAAGGAGCAGTATTTAGTCAGGTGGTTGATTGCCTTTTTATTAACGTCGTCATATCCAGAGCGTTTAAGGACTCTATATAGCTTTTCGGCTAACGGGTGGCCAAAACGGCGGTACAGGCGGTGGATTTTAGTACTAGTAAGGTAGCACGGGTTATAGTTAAAAGATTCCTAAATATAGGTCTATAAAGTCTCTCCCTATATAAGGAATTGGTGTCCAAATCGTCGTATAATTGGTAGGGTAATATAGTTGCTTTCTAGGGCAGTTACGGGGCCAATTAAGGTGTCCGTAATATTGTTATAGTAAACCTATAGCCTATCTATATCCGCAAGGCAGAGTAGGAAAAAAGTGTCCGCTTTTACTATATGGAAGTTAACTAGGCTAATTAGGGTTTTAACTTTAACTAATCTAATTAATGCGGTTAAGCTAATGCCAAATTAGACGTTTACGGCCCCAGTTTATATAATGTTAATATCCGTATTATTATTTATAGTAGTCTTATATATAAGGTATTGTCCGTAACCTATAGTAGACTTCTTAAAGGCACCTATATTAATTATAACGCCGTAGAATTCTTTAGGGGTGTAGTATTTAGTGGTGATATATGCAAATGGGTCCTGTTTGCGGTCTATAACGTCCGTAATAGGTCTAATAGGTGTGCTTACGGGCTGTTTTTCGGGTACAATTAAGTATATAAAGGAGCGGTCGGCTAATACGGTCGTAATATTAAAGGCTTGGCCGTCTATAAAAGGTCTAAAAGTAGTTAGGAACGTCTCTAAGGTCTTTTATTCCTAAGTATTTAAGTTAAAGTTAATTATAAGGGCTTCTATTAACTCGTTAAGAGACTCCTCTGCTTCCTCTCCTTCGTAGTTTAAGATAAACTAGTTAATCCAATTGTTAAATCTCTTCTTAGACTTGTTACGTTCTTCCTAGGTATACCTTATAAACCAACATCCTTCCTTACCGCATATAAAGCACTTCTAGCTAGTTTGTCTATAGGGGTATACTTTTATACGGGAGTCGCTGCGGGGGTTACGGGTAGGACTTAGTCGGTACGGGTACTGCTAGCGGTAGCGGCGGTCCGTAAAGTAGGCGTCTGAGTCCGTTTATGGGTTTTATAGGTTTGTAATAAAGGCTTAAGTACTGCCTAGTGGGTTTAAGACTTCGTACGTTATAATAGAGGACCATAAATCGTTAATAAGGCCGGTTAAGGTGTCTGTAGGCTTATAATAGGCATATTTATAAGGCTCTACTTCCTGGCAAGCCGTAATAAGTTTGTTATGCAGAAAGTCGTCTATTTAAAGCTTAATATTAAGGCCGTGCTATAGGTGCCGAAGGTCTTTAATAAGGATTTGTAGGCACTCTATAGTTAATTTTTTGGTATTCTTGTCGATTACGGTCCGTAACTTAGTCGCATTCTATTAGGTAAGGATATTACGCCTATATTCTGGTCCTTTAAAGTAGTTACGTGTAGCTTTGCATAGCTTATTAAAGGAAACACTAAGGGGGTTACTCTTAAGGTTGGTGTAGTAATAGTTAAGGGCTAGGCCGCGCAGTATAGTGGAATAGGCTTGGCTGAATTCCTGTTTAGGAATATCAGCCTTCCGATAGAGGTCCGTAAAGATAGTAAGTTTAAAGTTAAAGTTATCGTTTTTACCGCTATATTTGGATTTGTTAGTATAGAGCTTAGCTAAGTTAGCTAGCTCCTTGCCATAGGTCTTTACTTAAGTAGGTTGCAGATTTATGACTTAGGTAGGTTATGGATCTGTGGCTTGGGCGACGGGAGGGTTTTAGTCCGTATTTTGGTTTTTAGGGGTATTTTAGTCCGTATTTTGGTTTACGGGGGTATTATAGTCCGTAACTTAAGTATTAGGTATGCTTTAGCCAGTAAGATTAATTCTAAAGCCACTTAGGTCTATAGGACGAATTTAGTTAAATAGGTTAGCTATAAGGCTAGAGATCCTGTTAAGTTTAAAGGAGGTAAAGAAGTTGTTAGTTTTAATATAATCTAAGATCTGCTCTTTAGTCCATTCTATTTAGTCCTCCTTCTGTATTATGTTGTATAAGGACCGTGCAATAGTAACTTATTTATCCCTTTTAACCCATACACCCTAGTAACGTAAAAGGGTTCGTAGGTTATGGATAGCATTAGGGTTATAAGCCTTAAGAATAGCTTCCGTAAAGTCCGCGAAGTCTTCCTTATATTACTTCTATAGGTCGTCATTTATAAGCTTAAAGTATCCGTATTTAAGGATTTTGTACTTAATATAGTTATTAACGTTAGTTATAGACGTAAGGTCAACTCCTTGTCTCCATTTCTCTTGACCTTTATTAATCTGCTTGCTTATATCTGCTATACTATATAGTATAGTACGTAGCGGGTGGTAGTAGCTTATAACGGGTGGGGGGGTCTTATAACGGTCCGTAAAATTAATTAACGGGTCTATAATAGTTTAAGAGGTCTTACGATGGTCTGTAACGGCGATTAATAGGTCCGTAATAGTTTGCAGGAGGGCAGGGGGTTTCCGTAAAGGTCTGTATTTGCGTCTATAAACTTCTAGTAAACTGTACTAAGACTTAAATAAGTATACAGAGTTGGTGATAGTCCGTAATCCCTAGCTTCTGACCTTCTAGCAGGTCGTACTAGGAGTCTAAACGGGTGGTCGCTGTCGTATATCGCTCGGGGGAGGCGTTAAGTGATTGCTGATCTGTGCGCGCTTACTAATCAGTATTTGTACCAACTTAATAGTACAGGCGAGTTGTATCCAGGGGCACGAAATACGTATGGTATTATATGCTCATTTGGATGGTGGTGACTGTCGATTCTATTAAGGTGGACTACGTGGTCTATATACTAACGCACCTCCCCCTAATTAGTTAGTGCTTTAGGAGTGTACCAGACGCGTAAGCGGGTGGTTGGTGCACCGAACGCGTAAACGCGTACCCGGCGTACCGAACGCGTAAGCACGCGGTTGGTACGACAGGTGCTGTAATTATGCACTACGTATAACGGTTATTAGGTTATAGTAATAATATTTTTAATATTGCCCTGCTCGAAACCAAAATCAATTAGGTAAAGTCTATGCTAAGCGCTGCAGAAGGTGTGCAGGGACCGTCCTTAGCACTCTATCTTGCCTTTTAGACTGTTTCTAGTCACTTATAGGTACGTAGGATGCATGTTTAGCCTATAGCTCTTATTTTACAGGTTAATAGTAGCTTAATAAATCCCTAGAGCAGATCTTATAAGCTTTTATTTAAGTTGCTTTCTACTATACACTTAAATATCTCGCTACTAGTATAGTGTTTGTCTTTTTAACTATAGATAGTAATCTCGTTACCCTAAAATCCTTATAATGGTTAACCCGGTTGCTAATATAGTAGCTTAAGCTATTAAGCTATCCTATCTACTACTATATTATCTACTACTAGGGCTATAGATATCGCAACACTATATACCGCATTCTCTTAGCTACTATATTATTTAACGCTAGACACTGCCTTAAGGACAACGTCCCTCCCTTAACGGGGTCCACTATTAACTACGGTTATAGGCTATCTAGGGTAGTCCGTCTAGTTCTATAGCCGTCCTTAAACTTTATTCCTTAGCGACGCTATTCCTTAGCATACCTTCTCTTTAGCCTTTTAAATACGGCCTACTTATTTCCTTAAGTTATAAAAGTATCTAGGGTATCGTTTTATAGATTAGCAAGGTTTAACTAACTATTATATTTTCCCAGCAGAGATGCGGAATTGGCGTTTAATTGTAAAAGATAACCTTCTAACTTCTATAAAAGTCCAAATCCTTCTAGAAACTCTAGCTCTAATTACTACAAGATTTTAAAGTCTAAGTTAGGTAGCAGCTTATTAATAACTAAGTAGATTTATTTAAAATAAGTTAGTATCTATATATTATAGACGTTCTTTATAAATTTATATACCGCCTATTTCTCTTTACTATCCAGTTCTGCGAAGCTAAACTCACAAATTAGGTAGCAGTAGAAAGTAGTCTTAGGCCTATTAATTATAGAGTAATAGCCATAGATTTTTACGGTCTGGTAATCGTGCGAGATTAAGAAGGCGAGGATTTCCTAGTAGAGCTCTTTTTCGCGCTTTATAAGTCTAAAGAGCTCAACAATGCCTCTTACCGCGAGAGTTATACTATAGGCATTCTGCCAGTCTATAATATTAAGTGCTGCGGCGCTATACTTTACTTCATATATTAAAAACGGGAAGTACATATAGTACATAGCCATAAAAAAGGACAAGTCTCTAGCTGTAATATTACTAATAAAGGGTTAAAGCTTATTAAGTTAATTGTTAGAGAATACAGATTGCTTAAATCCTACGGAATAATCAGGTTATAGATAAGTCTTAGTTATAGGGATAGAGTTATTCTAGCCTTCGTTAACACTTTTAATAGCATATTTAAGGTATTTAGCACCGCGTATAGCTAAGGACTAAGCGGAAGGAACAATTAACCGAGCGATATCTTAAATAACCTTAGCTTTATTCCTGCCCTATATTATTTTATAACTATCCTTAAATAGATTATTATAAAATAATATATTATTAGGAACTAATTACTCCCTCTTAAGTAGGGTTTAGTAAAGGTCCTTACTCTCTTTTATAACACCCTCTTTATTTTTACCTATATATTTTCCTATAAAGCTACCCTTAGTTTTAAGCAGAATGTTATAACGCACATCTTAATATAGCGTACTTTTCTCCTCCCTTAGCTTTTAATCGCTAGGTGTAGTAGAACTAGGTATAATAGAGCTAGGTTATAATGGTTTTTAGTAAAAAGAAGATAACGATTTCTTCCTTATAAGTAGATGGTTTATATTACTATCCTTCTTAAAGTATTCCTTAGGCCAACTTCCTTCCTTCCTCTAATAGTTAATTAGATTAAGTTAGGTGTCGCTAATAACACTTACCGCTTCCTGCCTAATTATATCCTTAACAGTAGCGTCTATAAGAGACGTTCGCGATTGCTTTTAAAGGAGTTTAGCTAGAATACGATTAAGGGGGTCTTTAGCTTCTTGCGGTTACTTCCACTTTTTTAGTTATAGAGGAGTCCGCAAATTCTATAGGAGCTAAGCTTAAGTTAGCTTAATAGTATAATAAGAGGAAAGTAACATACCTCTTTATTAGGAGTAGCGGTTATTATAGGGAGAGATAGGTGTTTTTGTTTGGTGTTCTTATCCTTAGGTAAACTCTTTTCTTAGAGTTATTATATCTCTTATAGGCGTACGCTTTAACAAAGAGGCCATTATACTCCTCTTTTCTTAATACCTTAAGACCGCTTTCCTATTAATGGTTAGCTAGATATATAGCCGAATATAAATTATAAGGGAGTATACCTTAATCTTTTAGTACTAAGGCCTATCGCCTATATATCTAAGCGGGTAATTATACTTAACCATAGGCCATATTAATTAGAAGGGAGGGAGTAAGAGATATATTTATATTACCGTTATATTTAAAATAAGTCCGCGGATTAGTAAAGAAGAGGTTAATAAGGAAGGATGCGACTAAGGCTTAAAACTTTTAGGCGTATAGATAACGCGGGTTATACCAGTTAGTATAACCCTATAAGTTATAGCTAAAAAAGATATTAATAGTGCATTAAGCTCGGGACTATAGGAATGATAGTAGTAATAACGCTATTTATAGCGCTTTAGGCCCAGCTAAGAGCACCCAAAATTACTACTATGGTGCTGTCTACTAAAAAGTAGCCAAGTCTATTTAAACTAAGAAGTCTAGAAATAGTTTCCTTAAAAGGCGCCCACCATCCGGTATATAAAGGCAATACTTTTATAGCTAATAACGGTATAACATAAGTTAAGTTTAAGACTATTAAGGTAGACCCTCTAGAATTCGGCATTGTTATATAGGATACGGTTATTTATAAGGCAAACCGATCCAGTATAAAGCTAGCGTAGTAGCCCTATTCGCCCACTAGCTAATTAGGGATTTATTTAGATATAGTTTAAAGCTTTAGGCTAAGAATCGATGTAAAAAATCCTAGTAGGAAGAACGCCTATATAACACTAATAAGTGCACGGATATATAGATAATTCAGTAGTTATAAGGAGATAAGGAGTAGTCGTAACCTATTATATAAAGTTATTTTTCTATACTGATATTATATCGTCTTATAAGTTTAAAGGTTTCACCCTTATCCCTTACAACGTTAATTTAGGTCCTATTTTATCAATAAGCTCTAGCCAATTAGATCGTTAGGATTTTAGAGCTATAATAAGGAATATAAAGCTCTGGCAAAGGGCTTAAAAGCAGCCACCAAAGCTCTAGAGATAGTTCTTTTGCTACAAGTTGGAGGAACGACGTATTTAGTAGGTTGGACGATATTAGGATCAAAAAAGGCACAATTAGAAGGCATAGTAGTTGATTAAATTAATCTTTATAATTCTGGTATTCCGCACGGACCACCTATAGTAGGACACTAACGTTACATAGGATAGCTGTAGATACGGCCGCAAATAATACATTAACTCCTTAGTAGAATTCTTTATAAATTCTAATAGGAATAGTTATATATATTTTTTAAGAATATATTAACTCCCTTTAATAGTCTAGTGCCTGCGGAATTGCATTGCTTATATTAAAACCAGCAAGCTCCCTTATCCTATAGATTCCCAATCCTTTTATATAAAATTATTACTCTCTCTTAGTATATAGAGATTAGTACTATCTAATCTAGTCCCTATATTCTCCACCTAATAGTGCTTATATAATTCTGCACCACTCGCTTAGCTTAAAGGAGGGCCTATTACTATCTAATCTAACCTCTTTATCCTCTATTAACCGTTTACATCGATCTGCTCACTTAATCTAACTTCCAAAAACTAGAACTGTCCAATCCAGCCCCTATATTAAAGCTCCCGCGTATTCTAGAACGCCCTTAGTCTAGCATGTCTTAATTATAGAACCTAGCTAGATATTCTACATGCTAGGGAGGCCCTCCGCTGCCAGCGGCCGGTCCTTAAAGAGATTAATTTCATATAGCTGTCCGGTTACGACCTCATACATTATAGCGCCAAAGTATATAGATTAAGTAGCTGGCGTTATCGGCGCTAGATACACTTTCTATAAGTCCTATAGCAGCTATCTAGCTAGCCGGATTACTAAAGGTTAGGCGGTATACTCTTACTATAGGAGTTTTTAATCTTTAAGCCCAAAACCTACCTTTATAGTATTAGATAAATCCATATTTCTATATAAGGGCGATATAGAATAGCCAGTATTATCTAGTCTAAGCCTTTACTCCTTTTTCAAGTCTATTTCCGCATTAATCTTTTAAAAAGGTGTAAGTTAGTAAAAGCTTACTTAACTTAATTTAAGCCCCTTTATCCGCCGTACTGTTTCCATAACTCTAGTCTTTTTAGTTAATTTATAAATTCTACCCTATCTAGGCCCCTTATGCTCCACCAAACCATAGGTTAGCTTAATCCTCTTAACTTTACAAAGGCTAGCACTATCTAATAACACCTAGATGCTCTCCGCTTCGTAAAATCCTACCCTACTTACTAGGGTTAAGTGCCGCCACTATATAATCTAGTTAGATTCCCGTAGTTTTATCCAGTGTACTCGCATAAAGTTACCTAAGTAGATAAACTTCTAGAGACTAGAGCTGTCCAATCTTACCTTAATATTTGTAATTAAAGCCATATCTGCATAAGCTGGCTCCGCTCGGTTAAACCCATATAAGGATATTACTAAGCCATTCCCCTTAGCTTTGCGCTGGTAGTTTAGCCTAAAAGAGCTATAATTTATCGAATCCAACCCTAGCGTTGTCCGCTATTAGTGCTCGCATAAATTTACCCCACTTAATTAACTTCTAGATACCAGACTTATCCAATCTAGTTTACCTATAAACGCTCGCACCGTTAATCTAACCCTCTTATTCTATATTAGGCCGTCTCTATATAATACTATTCCCCTTACTATAGCTCCCTTACGCTTCTTAGAGCCATGCCCACCTTAGATCTACGCCACTCTGCCAACTAGTTAAGGTCAGTACTGTCTTATCTATGTCGGCCATACCTACCCCACTCGCTTAGATAATAGAGGCCCATTAATATAACCCCTCTGCTCTAAATTAGGCCGTGTCTATATAATAATCTGCGCAACTTAGGCTAAACCTAGCTGACACTATCTAATCCGGCTTACTCTTTACTAAGCTATGCCCCTATAAGCCCGCGCCGCGCAGTCCAACTAAAAAGCATTTAAGTTTATACTAGGTAAAGCGGGTCTATTAGATCTCCTCTCCAATATATACCCTGGTCCGCTACTAAAGCATTTAAAGGCCCCACCTAAACCAATTATTCTAGCCATTTGTGTTATAGGTTTATTTAAGAGTACATATAAATCCTTCGGCTAATTGCCTTATAGTTTTGCGGTTGTAAGCGGTATATATAAAAGGGAAAACTATACAGTTATTAGCTAGAAGTTAATACGGAAATGCTACTAAAACACTTAAAAAAACAAAATAATATTTAATAAGGAATATTTTATACTATATAGCTATTTCAAATAATCTTAATAATAATAATTGCGGCATAACAACCTAAAATCTAAAGCTGGACATAAGTTGAGCTGAAGTCGTTAGTTGTTAGGATAAGGGGTAAGCGTAAATATGTCAGCTATAGGTTTTAAGGGGTGGCTGAGTCCAAGGCAGCAGTCTTAGCCGAAATTTTGGTTTAAGGCGATATTGGGCATCTTTAGCCGATTCCTAAATTTGGGCCCCAAGGGCCCAGAACCAGGCACCCCTTGCGTGCTCAGGGCGTGCTTAGGGCTTGCTCAGGGCTGCTCACCCTCGGCTCAGGTTAAAGCGGCGGCTGCTCAGGTCCAAAGACGGAAATAGACCTTGGTGAGGGGAGTTTTCGTTAAAGACTATAGAGGTAATACATAAGGTCTATATTAGGGACCAAATCTAACGTGCCCATAGATCTCCAAACCCTCGCGCTTACTCTTATATCAGCGCTACAAATCCTTCCGGCCTCTCATGAACTACATTCCAGCCGTAGCGGCAAGAGCCTCCTTAACGATCTATTAGGACTTATTAGCAGTCAACTCCGATAACTTCGGTATCGAACGGATCATCCTTCTCCTAAAAGCAGTCCTCAGCAAAGAGTTAGGCGAAGTCATCTGGGACAAAGCCTATGCTGCTGTCACCGCGTCTATAGCTTTCACGGTCGTCGCTAAACCCACAACCCGTCCCCCGTCCGGCCCGTCCCTTACCTCCTCCTAGCAGACACCCCGGACGTTCTATACGGGCAGCTTCGCAGATACGTCCGGCCTAAGGACGGATGTTGACCCTATGCTTAAAAGCGAAGTGGAGGGCAATCTTAGAATTGACCATCCCAACGTTTTTACCAAGTTGGGGCGCCTTACTAGACCTCTGAATCCAGCATGGCTTGGCTTTTGACGTCAAGGGCGATACAGCGCGACCTTGCGTTAATTATGATTCGATATCTGCTAAGGAGTGTACTCTTACTTCCATACTTTCGTCCTTTGAACTAGCATCCTACCCTAGCCCTAGAAAATTCCCATATCGACCCAACCCAAAAGCCCGAAACTTCATGTCCATCTAGAACCCAAACCGAGTCAAATCCTCCAGGCCCAATCACCCTCATCCGGCCATGATATGCACCTCGGTGCTGTTACTCCCGGTATTCCTCTTCTTGATCGCTACCAAATCTAGCCTCCCGTCACGCGTCCAGTCCGCGACCGCGAATTCAAACGTGCCGTCGGTTCTATGCAGCGCCGTCTCTGAGTGCAGGATGAAGTTCCTGTAGTTTGACGCCCCCGAGAGCACATGCACCTCAGTGCTGTTCTTGCTAGCATTACTCTTCTTCACCGCGACCAGATCCGGGCGCCGCCCGTCGGCGTTCCAGTCCGTAACGGCGAAGTCGAACGTGGCATCAGTTTCATGCAGGCCCGTGCCTGTCTGCAGGATGAACTTCTTGAACCCCGACGCGCCGGACAGGACGTGCACTTCGGTGCTCTTGGTGCCGGTCTTGGATTTCTTGATCGCGAACAGGTCCGGCTTGCTGTCGGCGTCCTATTTTCCCATAGCGAAGGCGAACGTGTCGTCGGTTTCTTGCAGCGCGGTCCCGGTTTGCAGAATGAAGTCTTGGAACTTGGAGGCTCCGGAGAGGATGTGGACTTCAGTGCTTTTAGTGCCAGTGCCGTTTTTCTTGATTGCGACGAGATCCAATGTGCCGTCACCGTTCCAGTCTGTGAGGGCGAAGTCAAACTGTGCAGTCGGTGTCTCATGCAGGCCGCTTCCTGTTTGGGTGGTGAATGTCTTGAATCCCGAGGCTCCAGAGAGGACGTGGACTTCGGTGCTTTTGCTGCCAGTGCCACTCTTCTTGATTGCGACCAAGTCTGGCTGGCCATCTTTGTTCATGTCGCCCATCAGGAACTTGAAAGTGTCATCGGTCTCGTGCAACGCAGTGCCCGTTTGCAAGACGAACTCGAAGAAGTCGGACCCGGCGAACGAGGCCCTGGCACCAGTGAGCGTTGCGTGCATCCTGGCGACTTGACCCTTAGTGAACATGATCCTGTTAGCGTGGCCCGTGTAGTCCATGTGATTGTAGAATAGGTCGCCGTTAGGCCCGTTGTTGCATGAAATGCGAGGGAAAGTTGGCGTGCCGCGGTTGGGACCCGCCTGGTTGGGCGTATCATCGCAATGGTCTGTACCGGAACAGAGAGTATCGTCATCACCCCAAATATGGAAGCAATCCAGCCAGTGGCCAATTTCGTGTGTTGCGTTGCGTCCCACGTTGAACGGAGCCGTCGCCGTCCCAGTGGTCCCAAAGCAGATGAAATTGATGACTACACCGTCAGTGGCAGGTGGTCCTCCAGGGAATTGTGCGTAACCTAACAGGTCGGTCCCCAGATCACAGACCCAAAGATTGAGGTATCGATCACTTGGCCATGCGTCCGCACCGCCTGTGCTCGCAGACTTCATTCTGGCATCCGGTTCACCCCTAGGACCACCCCGGGTGAATGCTGTGACTGATGTCTGGGTACGAGTCACTCCGTCTGTTGGGCGCCCTTGCGGGTCACGCCTAGCTCGGTAGAACGAGATATGCGCATTACCCACCAGGGGTTGGAAGGTAGACGGCAGATTCACGCGATCTGCATTTGCGTCGTTGAAGTCAGCGTTGAGCACGACGATCTGGCTGTCGATTTGGGCGTCACTGATGTTCTGTTTCGGTGTATGGTACACGACATGAATCACCACTGGGATATTATAGGACTCTCCTCGTAGGCCTTCCGTGAATCCCGGCTGTAAAGCCTCGCCTTGGCGAAGAGCACGATTGAATTGTTGAATGGATAATCGTCGGGATTTGTAACCCGGATCAGTCGCCACAAGGTAGCGATTGAGAGCAGGAGTTCCACATTGACGAGTGTTATCCGCCGATTCTCCTAGAGGTGCCTGGGG
>Ga0307515_10014673_pt1 | contig 14504 bp, 13 predicted proteins | sample 17_EM_MG_FD_194513 | JGI IMG/M metagenome (GOLD analysis project Ga0307515, IMG submission 194513) | Populus trichocarpa ectomycorrhiza microbial communities from riparian zone in the Pacific Northwest, United States - 17_EM | ecosystem: Host-associated > Plants > Roots > Unclassified | place... | reverse complement strand
GCAGAGTTGTCCATCTGGGCTGCACAGTGACATTTTCGAGTTTTTGGGGAGCTGATCTTGAGACAACCCTCCCAACAAAAACTGCACTTTTTATCGGCACCCCATTCCTGTACAGTCCTTAATTTTTGCCAAAATGCTCTCAAGACATAAGAAAGTAAGTTTATAATACTCCCAGGCCATCCCCACAGAGTTGTGGTTGCATCGCTAAATATTTGCAGGTGGGGAGTCGGTTGCCATGCCCAAACGGGCCGGGAATGCCAAAGTTACGATCCAGGGGATAACACTGACCCGACCTCCAGACAGGGAGTACAGACATCCGAGAAGAGAATGAGGACAGCCCAGACCACCGACCTACTCCTACAGAATGGTCCCGGTTCGGGAACTCGAAGAACGAGCCCGAGTCATCTGTAGTTGGGCCTGAGGATTCTACGGTGGCGAAATGAGTCAACTGGTACATACCGCTATTCCACGCCAGACGACGGCTGCGCATCTGTCATAGATACGGAATGGAAAAGGAGAAGATGGAAGGTTGGGGCCGACCAGCTGCAGGGTGTGCAAGCCAACAAGACGAATAGTTCCGCTTTGGTCGGATACTCCGAGAACAACCTGGCATCGCTGGCGGTTGAAACCTGAACTTCAACGTTAGGGCTCCGCTTTCTAAAACTGGATCTACTCATACGTACATATCGGAATCTCCGGTCCTCCCCGGCGAAGATGGGTTGAAATAGTTTTCGAGGCTGGTACGCCAGGTTCAGTGCTCACTGCTCAGCCTACGCGTGCGGTATGATATGGTGGCATGGGTAAAGGGCGATAACAATCAGTGAAACACTCAGCGGAAACTGTTGCCCGACTCCGAACCAAGTGTAGAAAGACGCTCCATTGCGAAAGACACGATATCCGAACTGTCCCCAATGCATATGAGCGTCGTCAACGCATCAACACAGGGTATGTTTAGAAGCCAAGCACCAATATTGGCATATTAATGAAGTTATAAGCAATAAATGACTCAAAAACTAAGGGATTTACAGTGGTTCCCTTTGTACACGGCAAGATGAAAATCAAGATCTGACCGCTAATCATGAGTGTGCCTACTGCACACTTCTGAATACTGGCTGTGCGAAACTCAAAACCACACAAACATTTGGCCTCCATCATGCATCTTTGCTGACCTGTAAACTCCGCTAGCATTCCATATTGCTTTTTTCCCACCAGTCTTCACGGCGCACTTGGACTCACCACAGCTGAAAATGTGCACAGCCCGGCGGGTTGCATGAAATCAACCACACAAATACTAAGGCTTCACCTTAGTCGCACAAAAAGAAGCAACCATCTACCTCGCCCCAGAAACCAGGCAGCCACATATAGGGAATATTAATCAATATATAAATTGGTGCTGTCCCCAATCTGAAGTCTCGATACCCAAATAGCCACAACGTTAATATGGACGGTATCTCAGTAGCTGCGTCGATCTGCGGTCTGTTGCAGGTTGGCGCCAAAGTTGTCGAATTCATCTCCACTATGACGGATGCTCCTAGCCTTGCACGTAATATTCGCCGCCAAACGGAGGACCTCGTCGGAATCTTTGGCCAGACGCAAGAATTTTTGGCCAGTTCAAATCAGCCCGGAAACGAAAACCGAAAATCAATGCTTTACGTCAAGCAAATAGTAGCTACATTAACTGGATGTGTCTGCGCATTTTCGGAACTTGAGAAGGAACTCGAGAGCGTAAAAACAACGCAGACGGAGGGTTTGACTCTCTGGGATAGTGTGTTATGGGCCCAAAAAGATCAGGCCTTCCGACGACTACTGAAAGATCTTGAGAGTCATAAATCTTCACTGACATTAATGTTGACGATATACAATTGGTTTGTACTAACGTTCTCTAATTTGATTATACGATGTGCGTTGCTAACCACTGAGCAGCAATTCACAACGGCAGGCCCTTAAGTGTATGAATAAATTATCACAACTCATGGAAAAAATTCTAGAAACCAATCCCGACCTCGCTGAACGCATGACTATCCACCCACGGGATATTGATAATAGCTCCGATACGTCAACAATCCGATCACCAGCATCCACATCTCCCAGAACCATGAGTTTTCGCAGTTCTTTTGGATTCGAACGTGCTCTCAAGAAATCCCGGGTGTACGCCAAAGCAGAGAGAAATATATCAACCACTTCGTTCGAATCTCTGAACACCACCGAGTCCAACTGGTCCCAACTCACCGGACTGAGTTTATCTCAGACCTCCTGTATCTCAGTAATTCGTTTACCCATCAGTGCTCCGGAACTATACAACAGCGCACCCTACGCTGAGTTACGTCCAGAGGTCACCGAGACAATCGGTGCTTCAATACTTATCGACGAAGCCACCCGTAATGTGTTGATGCTAGGATACCCGCCCCCCGCTCGCTACATGCACCCCGGGGAAATCAGTTGGCCGACGCCGCCACCAACACCCATCTCTCAGTTTACTCCTGCTGCGCCTATCAACGAAATCCCCAACCTACCCATACCCGTCTGGAGGACAAAGGGCTTCCACCTCGGGTCCTTCGATTTTGAGCTTCCTGGTTATGACAGCGATGGAATATCAAAGCTGGTGAAGCAAACCCAACTGGAGGAAACGACTCCTGATTTGTCTACCCCTCACACTTCCGAAAGCAAGATAGCCAGTCCTCTTCCTGAGCCTAGCATTGAGCATAATCCAGAGATAGCTACCCAGAACATGGAATATGACGCTGATGAAGACGAGCCACATTCTGTCACCACGAACTCTCTACAATCCCATAAAGTTTTTGGACCTTGGGGTAAACCCCTGCTTGAAATCCAAACTCCTCGGGTTAATCTCCAGTTTGGCCACAGTAAACTGGCTGATATTCGCTCCCGTGGTACCCTCCGGTCCGAAATCGCCAAGATTGTTCAGGAAGCCATCGCACAGCAGGACCTCGATTCGACACAACCACATGTTTTCATGTCGTCGCAACAACCATTGAGCGTTCGCGAATACAGAGAATTGGAACCCTGGCAGCACAATAGCGATGATAGTTCATTGGTGGACATGCTAGAGCCATTCAATGTTAGCGCTACAACGCTCCTTCAGCCTCCTACAGATCTTAATTTCAGACCGCCTTCCGACCGCTATCAGACAGGAGTCAGTGATGACAGCTTAGATATTACTTTTGGCAAGGCGGATGTTATGGGAAGTCCGCCGACCCTCTCAGCAACTCTCGAAGTTGATACGACGAGCGATTCGGTATCGGACCCCAACTTTGAAATTTCCGAGGTGGCTGCGGGGGAGAACCGCGACGCCCAGCAGCTATATTTTCACGAGAAACCCCAACCCCGCGCCGCCGAGCATCTTGGAACTGGTGCTTCAAGCACATATCTAACTATAACTGGCGGTATTAGAGATGCACTAGACGCTCAAGTAGACGCTCATGCTCTTGACCTTGTTACGTCGGCTCATTTGCTATCAGATCTCGAAATTGAGAGAGCTGAAGTTGCCACAAATACTTCGCGAGAGATACTCCATGCAGAGCATTTGAATTTTTTAGAGCAGATCCATCTCGGAGCGGTTCCGGCAGATCAACCTGGTACATATCCGGCTGAAGCCATATCAAATGTTACAGAAGACATGTTAGACGCAGGTCAGAACAAGGCGGAAGCCCCTACTCTTGAGCGCGAAACGCCAGACGATTCAATATCGGACATTAGCAACGACATCGCAGAAATGGTCATCATGGCTTTCGACGAGATTACCACCATAGAGCAGTCCCAATATCAAATCCCAAAGTCAACTTCGCAATCCCCCAGTCCTAAAAATACCACCCTGGCAAGACCAACTCACCTTCCCGAGTCAACCCCACAAACCCCCAGCACCGAAAACACTCTCAAAATTCCAAACTCAGGGATAGTTTGGTCGGTTGTATGGGCGTATGCCATTTCCTTACCCATCTGCGTCCTGTTATGGAGCCGTTGGTGGGTGGGATGAGTTCTGGTACTATGTATGGTTGGTGGCTTTGTATACAGTCATCAGGTAATAGAACAGTCGGTGACCCTAGGCGCCGGATTGCGGTTCGGGTATGGATGTCCGCCTTGAGGCATGCGTCCTGTAGAGTTGAGTGCTAGTTCATGCATGACCCTCGATCGATCGAACCGTCAACTACCCACAACTCAGGCATGCAGATGATATCTCACAGTAAATATTACGCTGATGAGATCTTGAGGAAGAAATAAGCTGGCTATTCCATTTAAGAGCAGGCGCCGAATTACCAGAATATCTCCGGGCAGACGTTTCTACCGGCCAACCCGCAGCAGTCAACTTTGACTCCTACCTAAGATAGAGCACAACCAACATCAAATACATCTCGTGATCTCCCTAGACTTTTCCCTCCATTTCGAGTGGCACCAGCTCTAGATCTCAGCTTGCTTCGTCTATCTTGTGCTTATGCACCTCCATGCCCCCCACACTTTGAGTCTTGGTTCACCTGCCGATGTACCTCATGTGTCTTCATTACTGCTATTCTTCGCCTCCTTTACCTATCATTCTGACAGCAACAATCCTACTGGTCCGGGAGTAGATCCAGAATGCCGCCATAGTGCTTACCCAGGCTGGCAGTAGGACAACGGGCACATTCCCCTGACCTCGAAGCAGCCTTCAACCACCTTAACTATGAAGTTTCCATATGCATAACCCTTAAATCGTTCCAATTATTCTAAGTTTTCGCACCAGTTACAATGGTCTCTAAGAATTAAAAGGTTGGTGATTTGTACCCTTCTAAATTCTATCTTGTTTGCAAACACAATGTTGTTTAGTGCCCGAGTTTCTGATTACTTGCATTGCAATTTTTGCCACGAATCACCTGATGGAAATTGATTTCTATAACCAGAGAGGCGTGGCTACCCTTTTTCTAGGTGTGGTTATGGTGAATTAATTCTGAGAGTTTGGGCTCAAAAGTGAACCTGCCCAAGTATTTACTTCCTCCATCAATAATACAGATGGCACCTTCTGTGATCCACTATTTAAACATGTGCTAAGGAAAATAAACGGCGCCGAGTTTAATTCTCTGCAACTATAACACACCCAAAAACAGTCCTTTCTCACAGCTCCACCCATAATCACCCACGGCCCAATACGGTTTTAACACTTAATAAGACTTGAGGCTGCCTCTCGAGTAGAACAGCTTCGGTTCCACCACGCAAGTATTCTCGCAAATGATTAGGTTTGGCCCCTGCCTTGAGCAGTACTCGGACAACTTCATCATATTTCCCAGAAATGGCGAGCTGGAGTGCTGTTTCACCGAACGCCGTAGCTAGATTGACATTGGCACCTGCTTTGAGCAGAGTCGTTACAACCTCTCGGTGTCCCTTCAGGGCAGCATACTGAAGTGCTGTTCTACCGCTCCCTGCTATTGGCACGTGCGTTCAGTAGCATTTCAACGATTTCCTGATGTCCTCCCGATGCCGCAGAGTGAAGTGGTGGTACTCTACCAACATTCACGTTCGCCCGGAATCTCAGTAACGTATTTACGATGTTGGTTTGTCCTTTCTCTGACGCCCGTTCCAGTAAAGTCGTGTAGTCTGCCCCGTGAGTTCGGATAAAGTCCCTCGAACAATAAAAGCTCAATAGCAGTATGTCTTCCTTGATCTAAAGATTCGAACGGAGATATCAAGAGCTCCCCCAAGTCAAAGTCGAGTGGGACTGGTTCGTACCTCCACCCCAACAAGTACCGAGCGAGCTCGATATTTTTTGCCGCACCAGCCACAGCAAGAGTGACTGTTCTTCAACGTCCAAAATACACTGCTTGTCATTAGGTCTATGAATCTGACGTGTCGCTGTTTCCTCTCTGGACACGAGATTATCACAGGAGATGCCCTCAGATGATCCTCGATGACTAGATGTCATTATTTCAGCCCTAGATAACAGATCTCGAGAACATTGCGGGCTTTTATTGAGGTCGAAATCCTGCACGCCTTGGAGGAGATTATCCAGGGCCTCGTGATATCCCCTTTTAAGCGCGATTAGCAAAAATAATGAGTGAAAAGTCGCTTCATTGTTCGGAAGCCGCGAGTAGCGTGCCATATATTCAACAAGCGCTTCGAGGATAACGCAAAGTAGTTCGAAAGCTGTACTTGCTGTCAGTCTTTTGTTTCTTCCTTTGGCACCCAAAGGGGGAGGCAGATCATACCACTGGCCGTGGAAAATCCAAATAATCCCCCCAACACCTTTTTTGGAGGCCTAAAGTGGTAGTCCCGTACCTTCATGGCTTAGACTAGATAAATGACAACTCCTTAGCTGTCCACCGTTGGTACACTCAAAAGGAATGCATCATACCTGGTTCAAATTCTGCAAGAATTATCCAGTTCTGGTCATAGACCACCAACCGGGACTGCTGTTCCTCTTTATAGACAAGGATAACCACTAGGCAAGGTATCGAATACCTGTGGATTTCAGAAGAATATCGGGCAAACCTAAGTGTCTAATCAGAATATACCCACAGACTGGCCTAGCAGCTCACAAATCTAAAATCACAAAATAAATGGCGTACCTTTGAAAGCAAACGCTTTCATGGGTAGCGACCCATTCCTGATCCTTTGCCCGGCTTCGCGCATGCAACCCATGGTCTTTACCCGCGCCCTCCCATATTATCATATGTTCGCTGTCTACTGCTTTGATCCTGGGAATCTGAAGTGCGCTCTTTTCAATCCGTTCGAACTCTTCCCGTATTTTCTACACCCGGATTAGCACATCACTAACGTGAACATAATCATCATTACCCACCTCCGCAAGTTGCATCATAAGAATTCGCACATTGCTATCGAGGTAATTCAGTTGCGGGTGCCGGACGACGATATCAACCAATATCCAAAAAGCTTTAACCAGATATATATATCCCCGTTTTGACACTGTGGCTAGTGACAAGCGAAAATCCTCTTGAGACTGGAAATAATGTTAGCTAACCGTTATCACTAATACACATTCCCAGAAATATCTTACCTTCATATACCATTACTTGCCTCTAATCCAGTCATGAATCCCGATTTCTGACCATTTTTGTGACGCTTCTGCGTGTTCCATTCTGTGAAGATTAGACCGAACCGAGTGAGAAGGATAACAGTACTCACGAGATGTGTGCTAACGATAGCTTGAAAGAGGCATCATCATGAGGGCCGACAGTGTTTGAAACTATGGGAATTGAGAGATTACCGGTCTCCGACTTCTGAAGAAAACTTTGATCTCACTGACTTCGCTTTCTATTTTCTGCGCGGTAGATTGCAGAGGCTGCAGAGGAGAACTGGGGAAGAGTCATTGGATATGCGATCAAGTGGCTATTGTCAGAGCTGGCTTTGATAACTCTCGTATGCACTTTCCAACAGGTGCCAGCAGCAATTGTATTACACCATTATGATAGCAAAGCTGTGAACAGTTAGTCTAATAGTACATATTCCTAGCTATACAACGTTTACCTTGCTCCTGAGTGCATTCAGCTCCGATGCATCAAGGGAATATTTGAACTGATCAACATATTTCTTCCAATTGGGCCTTTTCTGATCCAGCAGCTTGTCATACTTCTTCGAAAATATCTCCAGTTTCTTCAAAGTTTCTTCTATGCGACAGATCATTTCCTTCACCATGCAGATCCTCTCCTCCCCGGCACTCATAAGAATGGAATTTTCATCTTTCACCTCTTCTTCGAGGACCTGAATAGCGCTAGAGAGTGTGTTGAGTTCTTTGACAAGCTGCTTGAATTCTTCAGGGGCACCTCGAGCAACCAGATAACACTGCCGGTGGAGATTCCATGCTAGCGTTCCCACTGCGATAAAATCACCGACGCTGAAACCGAATGACATGCCAATGCGCCGTATGTCTATTGTTTGTGAAATAAAACGAAAGACAGTTCGATTTAGGCACAACGTGATAATGGTGATAATCAGGTTCTGGATTGTGGTCTTGGTGAAGAAATCCCCGCCTGTAGTCCATTAACAGTCTAATGCATCAGCGAACATAGCGCCACCCATATTGTGGCACGAGTATAGTAATCCAAAGTAGACAAAGCTATTGGACTTATTATATTTATATATAATTCCTAACATAACGAATATTAAAACTCCGCATATGATGCGATGTAAATTGCAGTATTCATACTACTACGTACATTTACGTATGCCAATGTATAGCTACGTACTTTGACGTACGCTCACAGATGAGCAATGAACAGGTATCTGAAAGTAGCTACTTTTTGCGTTCAAACAAGCACAACGGCGATTTTGTTAGTGAACTGAGCCAAAATGACACGTTACGGAAGCACGGCTGGGGCGAGTGATAGTTAGCAGACTCAGCACAAGTTCTTGCGATAGCGGTGCTCATGCTCTTACAAATCGCAGTCCAAAGGGCTGCAGCTTCGCTTGAGCATTAATGCATATGACTGATATTCTAATTTACCTCTAGGGTGCACGCTTTGGACGATGTTTACTCTAGAGCTAGGAAATCTAGAAAACAAAGGAAGAAAGAGCTTCAAGCGGAGGATATGGAGGATGGAGAAGAGGAGTGTAAAGGGTATTAGATGTAGTAGGATAGAAAAAAGGGTTCAGAGAAAAGGGTTCAGAGAAAGGAGCGTAGCAGCTGTTGAAAGGAGAGTCCTATTGCGTATAGCACTAACAAATAACACAATGACCGCGACCGAACCCTCCTTATTAGTAGGCTACCAAAAATAACACTCTCAAGGCTAAAAGCCAGAGTAGCTAAGAGCGATGACGTTTGCTATTTATCCGTCAATGTAGGCTCAAATGTTGAAATAGTGACTGCTAGAAGCTTGATTGATTCTATCTAAGAGGCCACAAGGCCAATATATATGAGAGTGCAAATACGGCTGAATGCCATCAGCCCGTATCAGAGTCAACAGTCATCTCCAGCCATAAAAGACATCACCGTCTCTGGCCATACGAGACACCTCCGCTCCGGCCATACAAGACATCACCGCTCCGGTCATACGAGACATCTCCGCTCTGGCCATATGAGGCTCATCTCCGGCTGAGACCTGTATATGCAACACTCCCCCCTCTTGCTATGCTCTGTGGAGCAAGAAACAAACAAACAAACAAACAAACATGATGCGCAACTTGTGATTCCCATAGTAGCCTCCTTGAAACCCTGCTTGAGAAGTGAGCAGGGAAAGAGTACTACCGTAGCCTTAAACCTTAAATTGACCTCCAATTACCATAAACCCATTGCTTTCGTGAACTTTGTATGCTTATCTTTGGTAAGTGCTTTCGTGAGTATATCTGCCACATTTTCGTTCGTGTGTACGTAGGAGTAGTTGACTATTCGGCATTTGTGCAGATCTCGACTGTTGTGATAGCAAACGTCGATGTGCTTAGTTCGAGCTTTGATAATTCCCGTGGTGATTAGAGTGAGAGCACCCTGATTGTCGCAGTTGATAGGCAGCAGTGGTGAGTCTCTCTGAGAACCGTGAATATCTTTGTGCAACTGGAGTAACCATTTTGCTTCTCTGGAGGCCTCCGGGCAGGCGATGAACTCGGCCTCGAGAGTTGACATGGCGATGAGACTTTGCTTTCGGGCATCAGCTAAAAACATTTCCATCTGGGCGGAATGGCTCCGTCAGAGTGGACGCGCTCCATCAGAGCCGTCAGAGACACCCCGGTGGCGGATTACTCCGCGCCCGGCGTCAATACCACGCGTCGCGTTGCATATCGCCCTCCGATCGCTGTTTCGCCATTTCTTCTCGCTCTGTCAGTCTATATGAAATGCACACTCTATCTTTTCCATCTTTTGATTACACTCGCGCTTTCTACGATTTCGTGGATCGACGCAATTGCGTGGATCCTCGCGGCCGGGTAGTATCATATCTTCTCACCCTCATCCTACACTCCTCGAGCCAGGTGTTAAGGGTTCTCCCTTAACAGAGTATACGTAACTTGAGATAACCAATGATGGGTACTTGTCAGTGAAATAACCTTCGGGGCACCTGACTTGCAAAACGACTACCCTAGGCATCCTCAAAACTTTCGGTCACGATTACCTTTAGCGGGGTATGAGTGGTACTCGTTTCGATTGATTAAGCTTAGGCTTAGCGGATTCATTGAAAGCAAATTGCTGTGGCAGCTGATTTGATGATGCAATTACACTGCCAGATCGAAAGGGGTACAACCCAGCCGAGCGTGTAATTATCAACCAAAATTACGCCTGACGCTAGGGTGATTATGTCTGATCATACTGAGGAATACCTCGACCTGCAGACACGGCAATCGATAGTTGCAAGCTATTACGTGGGATCTTAAGACCGTTGTCTTATGTGACTTCGGAGCACTGGGCACTCCCCGGCCAAAGGGAATAGTCCTGGCCTGAGCAGCAACGTGATTGATAGATTATGGCATGACTGTTGATATGAGGTCGAAGCATCCCCGCACAGTGAATTGTGACGGAACGGCAACTGCAACGCTACGTGCGTGTCATTTAATCTATATCGGCATAGTAGTGGTTGTCCGCCACGTAAACCTATGAAGCAATCATACTACAGTATTGATTAGCTAAAAGACGCTGTCACGATATGTTGACAAGTTGTTTCTGATTACCGAACCATACGAGTGTGAGATGTCCAAGTTGAAGTTATGATCTGATATATGATATCTTGCGGGTGTGGCCTGATCAGAGTCAGGAGCGTAACGCTTTAATACCGCACCGGCATGAACACGATAACCTTAGGGATTCGTGGCAATCTCTACCATGCGCATTCAAGTGCCAACTTGCCAAGCATGCATGCGGACGATAATGAATGTAAGACGCAAAGCATGTTGCTATCAAAATCATGGAAAGGAAATATGGGTGCGCATACGTAACATCCCGAGAACTTTCTATAAAGAGGTCACATTGTTCTGGCAAAGAAAAGAACAAGCTCTAGCAGCGAAAACAATCAGCGATACCTACCAGCGGAGAAAAACCGTTATTTATTATTAAGTTTTTATGATACCTATATCTACCTATTATTATAAAATCTATTAGCTTTGTGTAGCGGCAGCCCCACACCTTTGATAAGTATTATCTGATCTTTATGACTATTACCTTCGAGAATGAAAATGACGTTATAGTGTATGAGTTAGAGAAGATTATTAGCTACGCCAGAAAATATCAGTATATCTTTGTGGCGCAAAGCGTTTGGTGGATAGCTTTGGTTATAGGCCTTACGGAAGGTCTAGCAACGCATAACGATAACCTACGGATAAGAAAGGAAATACTGGATCCGAATTACCTTAGTGAGAAGGAAGCAATTGAGCTTCAGGATCTTTCCGGTCGACAAATTCCGGAGGTTTCATCGGGTTATATTCATCCCGATAGGATTAATCAAGTCGATATACAAAATAGCGATAATATCGAGGTTGAGGATAGTGAACTAGAATTGGATCAGGCGACTTCGATTATACAAAGCGCCAATAGGTTCATTAATAATTCTCGAAAAGAAAGGAAGGCTTTCAAACCAAAGCCTTGCGTGTTATCCCGCATGAGGTCAGGAAAGATTCCGATAAAACCCTTAACTAAGAAACAGAGGAATCGGTTACAAGCACTTCCCAAGGATACCATTACGTCATATCTGAATACAAGGAATTAGCGAGGAAAAGTTTAGGGAGATTACGCGTAGACGTAATATTGCCGATAGTATCTGAACGCCAGATTTATCAAGGAATATCTAAGAGGTTAAAAGTATAGATTAACTATACAAGTTATATGTACTGTCAGTATTGTTTTACGCCACGACATGATCTAGTGGCTATCCGGTTGATAGCATCCGATTCGACAATACATATTTGTCCTTGTTGCATATACGATCTTTACAGACTACCAATACACTTTGTCTGGAAATACGCTTAAGGAATTCAATAGGGTCTACGGCCGTGTACCTAGTATCTACTTATAAGTATCTTCGGATATAAGTAAGTATAGTTACTTAGGTGGAAGCACCCCCCGTAACACCAGGTTGACTCTTGATCATGGCATGGAGAGATAGAGAGTGATGACTTAACTTCGTGTTCTTAGGTGATGGTAGAGGAGATAGGACAAATCATCATGAGAAGCTGGGACTGAAGAGAATTTCGTGTGCGAGTCAATTTACCACCCCCGATATGGCAGGTACGAGTCCCGATCCGGCGTGTAATAACACCGATACGAGGTCTTCCCAACCCAATCAGGCAAGTTGTACCCCTGATTTGTCATATCCGCTCGTATCCTCCACGTCGTTCTCATCTTCATCCCCCATCTCTCTCTTTGTCATCCACATCTCAACCATCATCGCAGAACACAAAGTTAAGTCATCCCTCTCTATCTCTCCATGGCATGATCATGAGTTGACACCGAGTACAGCATCCACCCGAAATTGTTTGTCTTCACTTCATTCTCATGATTACGAGTTGACCCCTGAACATTGCTTCAGCTTCCGGCGTGCCTCCCTACACGATTGACTGCCATCAGCTAGCTCTCTATGAGAGCTGAAACGTAAAGTCACCTTGTCACATTCCCACGGTTGCGAGTTAACTAACTGATGAATAGAGGCTCAGCACCGGGCGCGCCGTCCATCGATCACCTCCAAGTACTCTTCCAATCTCACATGATCACGGCCTCCAAGTGCATCTCCAAACTCGCTCGATCACAGCCTCCAAGTGTATCTCCAAACTCGCTCAATCACGGCCCCGAAGTGCATCTCTCAACTCGCTCGATCACGGCCTCCAAGTACATCGTTCATGGGCAACAGCGGGTGTACAGAGATACAGGGGTAATGGAGGTGGACGTTCACTCGATCGTCATCTTCAGGCGCACCTCGAATTGCTGACAATCACCGCGTGCTGCCAGTCCAGATATACCGTGTGTAGATAGGTAGCTATATAGATACATAGATACATAGAGGAGAATACAAACTGAATGCATAAGTTTTGAAAATCGTTGAACGATAAGTAGTAGCTATGATTTCCAGGCACACCAGCAGCATTCCCAAAGAAGCCAGGCGTTGTGTAAAGGGCTTCAGCATAACTGCAGCCACTGCGAAGAGTGTAACACACATGTCGTTCTGATGGTGCGTATACGTCACCAAAAAGTACAGGAGGTACGTGTGCAACGCGACCCGTCGCCTGGGCGACGTGTAGCGTGTAATTCTCCGTCAGAGGGTACAAGGTTCCGTCAGAGCCGTCAGAGCCGTCCGGAACACCCGGGTGTTTCTGACGGAAAGTAGGGTTGTTGCTGATGGGACTGCCACGAGATGGCACCATTATTGGCGAGAAACACATGGCCTCCCTGAGACTTGCGGTCCGCACTGTCATTGGCCCAATCGGAATCTGAGTACCCTACGAGACTATTGCCGATGTCGATGCCGATGCTGATGCCGATGTCATTGAAGTGTAGTCGAAAATCAGCTGTAGATTTGAGATACTGAAGGACTCTCTTAGCAGCGGCCATATGGCTGGTGAATGGCCGCGAATTGTAACGAGAAAGAGCAGCGACCGCATACGAGATATCTGGCCGAGTTGCAAGTGCTGCGTACATTAGTGACCCCACGACTGCCTGATAGTCTGTGATATCTTCCAATTCCTTCTCCCCCCGATCCTCGGCCAAGTCCAACTTTATATTGGGGTCATGGGCGTCGAGACACCGTGAGTATGCTCCATGCCGAATCGTCTGAGGATTGTGGTGATATAGGCTTTCTGACTGAGACAGATCCCGGTACCATCGCGGTGTATCTCGATGCCGAGGAATTGGCGCGCTGGGCCGAGGTTCGTGATCTTGTACTTCTCTGAGAGTTTCGCTTTGACTTCGATCGCGGCTTTGGTAGCAGCCTCCGGGTATGACATGGAGATATCGTCGACATACAGAAGTATCAGAATACCGTCGCTGTGGAGATAGAGATTGAGATCGGCTGAGGATTGTGTGAACCCAAGAGAGAGTAGAATAGCATTGATATCGTCATGCCATAACCGCGGGGCTTGTTTAAGGCCGTAGAGAGCTTTCCTGAGTATGACAATGACATCAGCAAAATGTATTTTAGTCTCTGGAAGACTCCAGAAGTGTCTGAGAGGATGTGGAGTGTAAACCTAGATCCGTGAATTTCAGAAGAGTATCAGACTGTAGGAGGGCATTGCGGCCGGCCTTCGGAGTAATTGAGATCTCCGATGACTGGTACAGGAGTACCATGGGAGTGATTGTGATAGGTTTGGGAACACCTTCGTATGCCGGAGAGAACTTTGGGTGCACCCAGGAGTGCCGGCTACAAGTCTGGGAGCGCTGGTGACAAGTCTGGGAGCGTCTTTGACAAGGCAGGAAGCACCTCGAATTACACTAGAGCAGTCAGGGAAAAACATCTTCTTTGGGAATGCTGCAGGAGCGCCTGGAATGGTTCAGGTGTGCCTGGAATGCTGCAGGCACGCCTGGAATGCTGCAGGTGCGCCTGGAATGCTGCAGGTACGCCTGGAATGCTGCAGGTGCGCCTGGAATCCGGCAGGTG
>Ga0307515_10014672_pt1 | contig 14505 bp, 14 predicted proteins | sample 17_EM_MG_FD_194513 | JGI IMG/M metagenome (GOLD analysis project Ga0307515, IMG submission 194513) | Populus trichocarpa ectomycorrhiza microbial communities from riparian zone in the Pacific Northwest, United States - 17_EM | ecosystem: Host-associated > Plants > Roots > Unclassified | place... | reverse complement strand
GGTTCGACGCGCATGCCCATGGTGCAGGCCGCGGTCGGCGAGTTCTTCGGCCAGACGCCGCTGACCAACCTGAACCCGGACGAGGTCGTCGCGCTCGGTGCGGCGATCCAGGCCAACGCGCTCGCGGGCAATGCCGGCGCCGGCGAGTTGCTGCTGCTCGACGTGATCGCGCTGTCGCTCGGCCTCGAGACCATGGGCGGGCTGGTCGAACGCATCATCCCGCGCAACAGCACGATTCCGACTGCGCGCGCACAAGACTTCACCACCTTCAAGGACGGCCAGACGGCCATCGCAATCCACGTCGTGCAGGGCGAGCGCGAGGTCGTCAGCGACTGCCGCTCGCTCGCGCGCTTCGAGCTGCGCGGCATCCCGCCCATGGTCGCGGGCGCGGCGCGCGTGCGCGTGAGTTTTCAGGTCGATGCCGACGGGCTGCTGAACGTGACGGCGCGCGAAGAGACCTCGGGCGTCGAGGCCATGATCAGCGTGAAGCCGAGCTACGGCCTGGCGGATGACGAGATCGCGCGCATGCTGAGCGAGAGCTTCAGCACCGCCGAGCAGGACATGGTCGAGCGCAGCCTGCGCGAGTCGCGCGTCGAGGCCGAGCGCATGCTGCTGGCGACGCGGTCCGCGTTGGCGGCCGATGGCGATCTGCTCACCACCGCGCAGCGCGACGAGATCGAAACGCTGCTCGCCGCCATGCAGGCCAGCCGCGAGTCCACCGACCACCACGTCATCGACGCCGCCGTCGAGGCGCTCGCCAAGGGCACCGAAGCCTTCGCGGCCGAGCGCATGAATCGAAGCATTCGCGCGGCCCTCGCCGGCAAGCGCGTCGACCAGGTCTGATCCCCCATGCCCATCATCAAGATCCTGCCGCACGCCGAGTACTGCCCCGAGGGCAAACAGATCGAGGCACCGAGCGGCACGTCCATCTGCGAGGCGCTGCTCGACAACCACGTCGAGATCGAACACGCGTGTGAAATGAGTTGCGCGTGCACGACCTGCCACGTGATCGTGCGCGAAGGCATCGCATCGCTCGGCGAGATCGACGAGAGCGAAGAAGACCTGCTCGACCGTGCCTGGGGCCTCGAGCCGAACTCGCGCCTGTCGTGTCAGGCGATCCTGTCGACGCAAGACGTGGTGATCGAGATCCCGAAGTACACGATCAACCACGCGAAAGAAGTGCACTGAGCTCTCGCGTCGCGCTCACAGTCAGGCCCCTTTGCAGGGGCCTTTCTTTTGCGCCGCGCCGACAGCCCCGAGAGGCACAGCCATCTTGATACTTTCTTGATACCGCCTGCAGAACTCTGTACGCCGATTTGACGCGGCCATCCCCACCATTCAAGCCCTGAAGAATGCTTTGCGAGGGCTGTATGGACTTTCTGTATTTGGGTGCGACCGCCGTGATGGCCGGGGCCTTGTTCGGCCTGATCGCGTTTTGCGCCAAGCTGGGAGCGCGCAAATGACCTGGCTCTATCTGCTCAGCGGCGCGGCCTCGGCCGGCCTGCTCGTCTATCTGGTGGTCGCGTTGTTCAACGCCGAGGAGTTCTGATGAGCTCCCCAGCCTGGATTCAACTCGTCGTCTTTTTGCTCGTGCTCGCGGTGCTGGCCTGGCCGATGGGCCGCTGGCTCGCCGCGGTGGCCGATGGCCGCTTGCCGCGTTGGCTCGCGCCGGTTCGCAGCGTCGAGCACGGCCTGTACCGGCTCGCCGGCGTCGATGCCGACGCGAGCATGGGCTGGAAGCACTACGCGCTCGCGCTGCTGGCCTTCAACGTGCTGGGCGTGCTGGCGGTCTATGCGCTGCAACGCCTGCAGGGCGTGCTGCCGCTCAACCCGCAAGGTCTGGCCGCGGTCAGCGCCGATTCGTCGTTCAACACCGCGTTCAGCTTCGTGACCAACACGAACTGGCAGGGCTACGGCGGCGAGGCGACGATGAGCTACCTCACGCAGATGCTCGCGCTGACGGTGCAGAACTTCTTCTCCGCCGCGACCGGCATCGTCGTCGTGTTCGCGCTGATCCGCGGCTTCGTCGCGCGCTCGTCGGGTGTCATCGGCAATGTCTGGGCCGACCTCACACGCGTCACGCTGTACGTGCTGCTGCCGCTGTCGCTGGTGTTCGCGGTGTTCCTGGTCGGGCAGGGCACGATCCAGAACTTCGACGCCTACAAGGACGTGACGACGCTGGAAGTCAACGCCTACCAGAACCCGAAGAACGGCCCGGATGGCCAGCCGCTGAAGGACGACAAGGGCAACCCGGTGATGGAGGATGCGAAGACGCCCACGCAGCAGATCGCGATGGGCCCGGTCGCGTCGCAAGAGGCGATCAAGATGCTGGGCACCAACGGTGGCGGCTTCTTCAACGCGAACTCGGCGCACCCGTTCGAGAACCCGACGCCGCTGAGCAACTTCCTGCAGATGCTGTCCATCTTCCTGATCCCGGCCGGCCTGGTGTTCGCGTTCGGTCGCCTGGTCGGTGACATGCGCCAGGGCTGGGCGGTGCTCGCGGCGATGGCGTTCCTGTTCGTCGTTTCGGTGCTGATCGTCACAAAGCCCGAGCAGGCCGGCAACCCGCAGTTCACGGCTCTCGGCATCGACCAGGCGCCATCGGCGTTGCAGCCGGGCGGCAACATGGAAGGCAAGGAAGCGCGCTTCGGCATCAATGCGACGACGCTGTTCGCCGCGATCACGACGGCCGCCTCGTGCGGTGCGGTCAACGGCATGCACGACTCGTTCATGCCGCTGGGCGGCGCGGTGCCGATGGTGCTGATCCAGCTGGGCGAGGTCGTGTTCGGTGGCGTCGGCTCGGGGCTGTACGGCATGCTGATCTTCGCGATCCTCGCGGTCTTCATTGCAGGCCTGATGATCGGGCGCACGCCGGAATACCTGGGCAAGAAGATCGAGTCCTTCGACATGAAGATGACCTCGATCGCGATCCTCGCGACGCCGATCCTGGTGCTCGCGGGTACCGCGCTGGCCGTGGTCGCAGACGCCGGCAAGGCCGGCATCGCGAACCCCGGCGCGCATGGTTTCTCCGAGATCCTGTACGCGCTCAGCTCGGCTGCGAACAACAACGGCAGCGCGTTCGCGGGCCTCTCGGCGAACACGCCGTTCTGGAACACGCTGCTCGCGGTCGCCGTGTGGTTCGGGCGCTTCGCGGTGATCGTGCCGGTGCTGGCCATCGCCGGCAACCTCGCCCTGAAGAAGCGTCTCGCGGTGACCGCCGGCACGCTGCCGACGCACGGCCCGCTGTTCGTCGTGCTGCTGCTCGGCTCGGTGCTGCTGGTGGGCTTGCTGAACTACGTGCCCGCGCTCGCGCTGGGGCCGGTGGTCGAACACCTCATGTTGAGGGCGGGCCAATGAACACCTCGCACTCATCTCCTTCGAGTAAATCATTCATGACCACCATTCAGTCCTTTTCACTGCTCGACCCCGCGCTCGCGAGACCGGCGATCACGTCGGCGTTCAAGAAGCTGAGCCCGCGCGTGCAGTGGCGCAACCCGGTGATGTTCGTCGTCTACGTCGGCAGCATCATCACGACCATCTTGTGGCTGCAGGCGCTGGGCGGGCAGGGCGAGGCACCCGCCGGCTTCATCCTGGCGATCGCCTTGTGGCTGTGGTTCACGGTGCTGTTCGCGAACTTCGCCGAGGCGCTCGCCGAAGGGCGCAGCAAGGCCCAGGCCGCGTCGCTGCGCGGCATGAAGCGCAAGGTCATCGGCAAGAAGCTGCAGGAGCCGAAGCACGGCGCGCCGTGGATCCCGATGCCGATCGACGAGCTGCGCAAGGGCGCGGTCGTGCTGGTCGAGACCGGCGACGTGATCCCGCTCGACGGCGAGGTGATCGAAGGCGTGGCGTCGGTCGACGAGAGCGCGATCACCGGCGAATCGGCGCCGGTCATTCGCGAGTCGGGCGGCGACTTTTCATCCGTCACCGGCGGCACGCGCGTGCTGTCGGACTGGCTGGTCGTGCGCATCGGCGTGAACCCGGGCGAATCCTTCGTCGACCGCATGATCGCGATGGTCGAAGGCGCGAAGCGCCAGAAGACGCCGAACGAGATCGCGCTGAACATCCTGCTGGTCGCGCTGACCATCGTGTTCCTCGTCGTCGTCGTGACGCTGCTGCCGATGTCGATCTTCAGCGTGGACACCGCCAAGCTCGGCTCGGCCGTGACGGTCACGACGCTGATCGCGCTGCTGGTGTGCCTGATCCCGACGACCATCGGCGCGCTGCTGTCGGCGATCGGTGTGGCCGGCATGAGCCGCATGATGCAGGCCAACGTGATCGCGACCTCGGGTCGTGCCGTAGAGGCCGCCGGCGACGTCGACGTGCTGCTGATGGACAAGACCGGCACGATCACGCTGGGCAACCGCCAGGCCTCGGCCTTCATCCCGGCGATTGGCATCGGTGAACAAGTCTTGGCCGATGCGGCGCAGCTCGCGTCGCTCGCCGACGAAACGCCGGAAGGCCGCAGCATCGTCGTGCTCGCGAAGCAGAAGTTCAACCTGCGCGAACGTGAAATGGCCAGCCTGGGTGCGCACTTCGTGCCGTTCACCGCGCAGACCCGCATGAGCGGCGTCGACTTGGGCGCCGAGGGCAAAACACGTCAGGTGCGCAAGGGCGCGGCCGAGGCGATCCGCAAGCACGTCGAAGCACTCGGCGCAACCTGGCCGCCCGAGGTGCAGAAGGCCGCCGACGATGTCGCACGCCGCGGCAGCACGCCGCTGGTCGTGGCCGACGGCTCGCGGGTGCTCGGTGTCATCGAGCTCAAGGACATCGTCAAGGGTGGCATCAAGGAGCGCTTTGCCGAGCTGCGCCGCATGGGCATCAAGACCATCATGATCACCGGCGACAACAAGCTCACCGCAGCGGCGATCGCGGCCGAGGCGGGCGTCGATGACTTCCTTGCCGAGGCCACGCCGGAGGCCAAGCTCGCGCTGATCCGCGAGTACCAGAGCGAAGGCCGGCTCGTCGCGATGACCGGCGACGGCACCAACGACGCACCGGCGCTGGCGCAGGCCGACGTGGCCGTCGCGATGAACTCGGGCACGCAGGCGGCCAAGGAAGCCGGCAACATGGTCGACCTCGATTCGAACCCGACCAAGCTGCTCGAGATCGTCGAGACCGGCAAGCAGCTGCTGATGACGCGCGGCTCGCTGACCACGTTCTCGATCGCGAACGACGTGGCCAAGTACTTCGCGATCATCCCGGCCGCGTTCGCGACCACCTACCCGCAGCTCAAGGCGCTCGACGTGATGGGGCTGCACAGCCCGTCGTCGGCGATCCTCGCGGCGGTGATCTTCAATGCGATCATCATCATCTTCCTGATCCCGCTGGCGCTGAAGGGCGTGAAGTACCGCGCCATCGGCGCCGCGGCGCTGCTGCGCCGCAATGTGCTGATCTACGGACTGGGCGGCCTGATCGTGCCGTTCATCGGCATCAAGCTGATCGACATGGCACTCGCCGCCGTGCACCTCGTCTGACACCGAGAACGACGCCATCTTTTGCAGGACTCATCATCATGACTTCCATCGTTCGCCCGACCCTCGTGCTGTTCGTCGCATTGACGGCCATCACCGGTGTTGCCTACCCGCTGGCCGTGACCGGCATCGCCAAGGCTGTGTTCCCGGCGCAGGCCGCGGGTAGCCTGATCGAGAAGGACGGCAAGACCGTCGGCTCGTTGCTGATCGGCCAGAACTTCTCGGACGCCAGGAACTTCTGGGGCCGGCCGTCGGCCACGTCGCCGATGGCCGACAACGCGGCCAATTCCAGCGGTTCGAACCAGGGCCCGTTGAACCCGGCATTGATCGATGCGGTCAAAGGTCGCGTTGCCGCGCTGAAGGCCGCCGACCCGGACAACAAGCTGCCGATCCCGGTCGATCTGGTCACCGCGTCGGCCAGTGGTCTGGACCCAGACCTCAGCGTCGCCGGCGCAAACTACCAGGCCGCCCGCGTCGCGCACGCACGCAACCTGCCCGTGGCGCAGGTCCAGGCACTGATCGCGCAGAACACCGAAGGCCAGTTGCTCGGCTTCATCGGCGAGCCGCGCGTCAATGTGCTGAAGCTCAACCTGGCACTGGCCGCGCTGCGCGGCTGAGGCGATCGTGCACACTACCGCTGTTGCGTCGCGGCCAGCACTTCTTCAAGCCGCTTGCGCCGATCCCCGGCGGCACGCGATCGTCGTCGTGCTGGTCGACGCGGGGCACGTGATGCGGGTGCGTCGCATCGTGTTGCGCTGCGACGGTGTCGATAGCGTGCGCGTGACGCCGCTGGGCCGGCACACGCAGGTGCGTATCGACGTGCGCTGCGAGGCCGCGCACGCAGCGCAGATCGTGGCCAAGCTCGATGCCTGTGTGCGCAGTGGCGATATTGGCCGGCTCAGCCACTTCGTCGTCGACATGATCGCGCCCCGGTCGTGAGCGCGCCGGGCCGCCCCAAGAGCGAATTCACCGAAGTGCGCAGCACGGAGGTTGCCTGATGAGCACGATGGGGTTGGATGCCATGTCGCTGTTCGTCGCGTTGGCGGTGGTCTTTCTGCCGCTTCTGCTGGCGTGGGGCCTGTTGAGCCGCGGCGAGCGCCGAAGCCGACGGCCCGACGCCGCTCCCGTGAGCGGAACTGCCCAGCATCGTCGTCGCTGAGCGTCTTCCGCCAATCTGCCCGTCCATGTCGGACCGGGCATCCCTTCATTCAACATCCCATGAATCACCCACTTGCTCTGACTCGTCTGTTCGCTGCCCTCCTTGCAACGTCGGCCACCGCCGGTGCGTTGGCGCAGACCACGCCCGCACCCGCTGCCGAGCCCGCCTACACCTTGACCGGCAATGTCGGCGCGGTCAGCGACTACCGCTTCCGCGGCATTTCGCAAAGCTACCGGCTGCCCGCCGTGCAAGGCGGCTTCGACTTCACCCATTCGAGCGGTTTCTACCTCGGCAACTGGAACTCCAGCGTCTCCGGCAACAGCTACAACAATGGCGCGAGCCTGGAGACGGACCTGTACGGCGGCTACCGCTTCGAGCCGGTCAAGGACTTCAACGCCGATGTCGGCGTGCTGTTCTACGTCTACCCCGGCGCGCGCCTGAACCGGGCGCCCGGTGTGCCCAGCGACCGCAAGTACGACAACGCCGAGCTCTACGCGGGTGTGACCAGCGGCCCCTTCAACGCCAAGATCTCGTACGCGGTAACCGACTACTTCGGGCTCAACGGCGAAACCGTTGCGTATGCGTACTTCACAGCGCTGCCCGATCGCGGCAGCTCGAAGGGAAGCGCCTATCTGGAGCTGAACTACAGCCTCGACCTCGGCAACAAGCTGACGCTGGGCGCGCACGTGGGCCACACGGCGGTTCGCCACTACAGCGAACTCTCGTACACGGACCTGAAGGTATCGCTGAACAAGGAATGGGTCGGGCTGAACTTCGGCGCCGCCGTGGTCGGCACCGATGCGAAGAAGGACTACTACCAGGTCGCCAATGCCGGCGGCGCCGATGCCAAGCGCATCGGCACGACCACGCTGGTGCTGTCGATCGGCAAGAGCTTCTGATGGAACGAACGGCACGCCGCAGCGGCGCGGCATGCCGTGCGCGCGGGCCTCGGCACAATACGCACATGCTGATCAACTCCGTGGCGCGTGAAGATGGCAGGCGAGTCGGCGAGCCGCATCTCGACGAATTGCCGCTTATCGACAAGCGGCGCTGCAGGCGGTCGGACTGGCCCTAAGAGAGAGGCATGGACGACACGCGGCCCGACCCCGACGAACTGCTCGCGCAGCTGCGCGAGCAGGAAGCCCGCGCGGCGCGCGGCCGGCTGCGCATCTACTTCGGTTCATCGGCGGGTGTCGGCAAGACCTACGCGATGCTGGCCGCCGGTCGCCAGCTCAAGGCCGGCGGGATGGACGTGGCCGCCGGCGTGGTCGAGACCCATGGCCGGATCGAAACCGCGGCGCAGCTGCAGGACCTGGAGGTGCTGCCGCCGGCGCAGATCCAGGCGCGCGGCCGGACGCTGCCCGAGTTCGACCTCGACGGTGCGCTGAAGCGTCACCCTGCGCTGATCCTGGTCGACGAACTCGCGCACAGCAACGTCGCAGGCTCGCGCCACCCGAAGCGCTGGCAAGACGTGGACGAGCTGCTCGCCGCCGGCATCGACGTCTACACGACGCTGAACGTGCAGCACCTCGAGAGCCTGAACGACGTGGTCGGCGGCATCACTGGTATCCGCGTGCACGAGACCCTGCCCGACACTTTCTTCGATCGTGCCGACGAGGTCGTGTTGGTCGATACGCCGGCCGACGAGCTGATCGGGCGCCTGAAGGCCGGCAAGGTCTACGTGCCGGCGCAGGCCGAGCGCGCGGCGAGCAACTTCTTTCGCAAGGGCAACCTGATGGCGCTGCGCGAGCTCGCGCTGCGCCGCACCGCCGATCGCATCGAAGACGATGTGCAGGCCTACCGCGTCAACGAGTCGATCGCGCCGGTCTGGAAGACCGAGGCCGCGCTGCTGTGCTGCATCGGCCCGCGCGAGGGCACCGACCATGTGGTGCGCAGCGCGGCGCGGCTGTCGCAGCAGCTCGCGGTGGCGTGGCACGCGGTGTATGTGGAGACGCCGGCGCTGCAGCGCCTCGGCGACACGCAGCGCGAGCGCATCCTGCGGACCGTCAAGCTGGCCGAGGACCTGGGCGCAACCACGGCCGTGCTGTCGGCGCAGAAGGTGCCGAACGCGCTGGTCGAACATGCACGCCACCACAATCTGTCGAAGATCGTGATGGGCCACAACCAGCCGCGCGGCTGGTGGCAGCGCGAGGCGCTGGGTCGGCGCCTGGCGCAGCTCGCGCCGGAGTTCGATCTGATCGAGGTCGGCCTGGGTCAACGCAAGGAGGCTGCCGCAGCGCCGAGCGCGGGTCGGCCCGAGGCACCGAGCGAGACCGCAGCGCAGGGCCGGATCGGTTACCTCTGGACCGCCGCCGTTTGCGGGCTCACGACCTTGGTGGCGATGCCGCTTCAGCCGATCTTCGATCTCGCGAACATCGTGATGATCTTCTTGCTCGCGGTGGTCGGCGTGGCGATGCGTTTCGGGCGCGGGCCGGCGGTGCTGGCGGCCTTCCTCAATGTTGCCGCGTTCGACTACTTCTTCGTGGCGCCGCGGCTGTCGTTCGCGGTGGCCGACGTGCAGTACCTGCTGACCTTCGCGGTGATGTTGGTGGTGGGCCTGGTCACCGGTCAGCTGACGGCGGGGCTGCGCTTCCAGGCGCGCATCGCCACGCACCGCGAGGCCCGCTCGCGCGCGCTGTTCGAGGTCGCACGCGACCTGTCGAGCGTGCTACTGACGGAGCAATGCGTCGAGATCGCCGAGGCTGCTATCGCGCGCGAGTTCCATGGTCGCGCGCATGTGTTCCTGCTCGATCTGCAGGATCGCCTGCAGATGCCGCGCTCAGCGCCGTTCGAGGCGACGCTGGACATCGGCACCGCGCGCTGGGCGCTCGATCACAACGAGGCGGCAGGGCTGGGCACCGACACCTTGCCGGGCAGCGCCTGGCTCTATCTGCCGCTGAAGGCGCCGATGCGCACGCGCGGCGTGCTCGCGCTGCAACCCGAGCAGCCGCGCCTGCTGCTGGTGCCCGAACAGCGCCAGCAGCTCGAGACCTTCGCGGTGCTGGCGGCGATCGCGCTCGAACGCGTGCACTACGTCGACGTGGCACAGCATGCGACGGTGCAGATCGAATCGGAGCGCCTGCGCAACTCGCTGCTCTCGGCGCTGTCGCACGACTTGCGCACGCCGCTCGCGGCGCTGTATGGCCTGTCCGACACGCTGGTGGGCAGCACCCAAACGCTGCCGCAGGCGCCGCGCGAGATCGCGCAGGCCATCAGCCACGAGGCGCGTCGCATGAATGCGATGGTCAACAACCTGCTCGACATGGCGCGGCTGCAAAGCGGCGCGGTTCAGCTGAACCGGCAGTGGCAGCCGATCGAAGAGGTGGTGGGCAGCGCGCTGCAATCCGTCGGCACCGCCTTGTCGAACCATCAGGTGCGCACCGAGCTCGCGCCGGACTTGCCGCTGGTGAATATCGATGCCGTGTTGATCGAGCGCGTGTTCGGCAACCTGCTCGAGAACGCCGCGAAGTACACGCCGGCTGGCAGCACCGTGACGATTGCCGCACGCGTGGCCGCGGCGAACCTGCTCGTGACCGTGACCGACGATGGCCTCGGCTTGCCCGCGGGCCGCGAAGAGGCGCTGTTCGAGAAGTTCACGCGCGGCGAGCGCGAGTCGGCCACGCCGGGTGTCGGCCTGGGCCTGGCGATCTGTCGCGCGATCGTCGAAGCGCACGAGGGGCGAATCTGGGTCGAGTCTGTTGGCCTGCCCGCGCCGCGCCGCGGTGCGCGCTTTTGCTTCACGCTGCCGCTGGGCGAGCCGCCTCGCATGCCGGCCAGCGAAGAAGGCGAGGGCGCATGAGACGTATGGTGTCAGTCGGTCGCGCGCGGGCCGCCGCGCCGGGCCGCCCCAAGCAAGGCCCGACCCTCTCGGAGGGTCGAGCGCCGTACTCGGCGATCGGGGTGTCGTTATGAGCGAGCCGAGTCCTATCGCCGTCATCGTCGAGGATGAGCCGCAGATCCGCCGCTTCGTGCGTGCCGCGCTCGAGGCCGAACACTGGCAGGTCTTCGAGGCCGGCACGTTGAAACAAGGCCTGGTCGAAGCCGGCACACGGCGACCCGATCTGGTGATCCTCGATCTCGGTCTGCCGGACGGCGACGGCGTTGAGTACCTGCGCGATCTGCGTGCCTGGTCGCAGGTGGCGGTGATCGTGCTGTCGGCACGCGTCGACGAGACCGACAAGATCGCTGCGCTCGATGCCGGTGCCGACGACTACCTGACCAAGCCCTTCGGTGTCGGCGAGTTGATGGCGCGTGTGCGGGTCGCGCTGCGGCGCGGCCAGAAGGCTAGCGAGCCGGGCAGCGCGGTCTTCACGTTCGGCCAAGTCGCGGTGGACTTCAGCGCGCGGCGCGTGCAGCGCCACGGCGAGCCGGTGCACCTGACGCCGATCGAATACCGGCTGCTCGGCGTGCTGATCGCCAACGTCGGGCGGGTGCTGACGCACCGCGCGCTGCTGCGCGAGGTCTGGGGTCCGTCGCACTCGGAGAGCACCCACTACCTGCGCGTCTACATGGCGCAGCTGCGGCAAAAACTCGAGGACGACCCGGCGCAGCCGCGCCACATCCTGACCGAGACTGGCGTGGGCTACCGGCTCCTCGGCGACTGACGGCTCAGCCGCCGCCGGGCCGCTCCCAAGGCGGCTGAGCACCCGCTCGGCGGGTGGTGGCGGTACACCGCCACCGGGTGCACCATCCCCTCAAGCGGCTTTGCTTTCGATGCGCCCGTGGCGCGTGTAGAGGAAGTCCAGCACCTCCTTGCGGCAGTGCACGTAGCGGCTGTCTTCGGCGAGCTCGACGCGCTGGCGTGGGCGCGCCAGATCGACGCTCAGGATCTCGCCGATCGTGGCGGCCGGGCCGTTCGTCATCATCACGACGCGATCGGACAGCAGCACCGCCTCGTCGACATCGTGCGTCACCATCACGACGGTGCTCTGCGTGCGCGCGACGATCTTCAGCAGCTCGTCCTGCAGGTGCGCGCGGGTCAGCGCGTCGAGCGCACCGAAGGGCTCGTCGAGCAGCAGCACCTTGGGCTCCATCGCAAGCGCACGCGCGATGCCGACGCGCTGCTTCATGCCGCCCGAGATTTCATGCGGCCGCTTGGCCAACGCGTGATCCATGCCGACGAGCGCGAGCGCGGCCTTGGCTCTGGCGATCAGCTGCGCTTTGCTCTCGTCGGCGCCGAACACGCGCTCCACCGCGAGCTGCACGTTTTCGATGCAGGTGAGCCAGGGCAGCAGCGAATGATTCTGGAACACGACCGCGCGCTCGGGGCCGGGCGCGGCGATCTCGCGGTTGTCGCACAGCAGCGTGCCGGAGGTCGGCGTCGTCAACCCGGCGATCAGGTTCAGCAGCGTCGACTTGCCGCAGCCCGAATGCCCGATCAGCGTGACGAACTCGCCTTTGGCCACGGTGAGGTTGATGTCGCGCAGCGCATGGAATCGGCCCTTGCGTGAGCTGAACACCATCTCGGCATGCTGAATTTCGATGAAGTGGTTCATGGCATCGTTCCTCGCTCAGACGTCGTCGTAGGTGAAGCGCTTGGCCACGCTCACCAGCAGCTGTTCGAGCAGCAGGCCGACCACGCCGATCACGAAGATCGCGATCAGGATGTGCTGCACGTTCAGGTTGTTCCATTCGTCCCAGACCCAGAAGCCGATGCCCACGCCGCCGGTCAGCATCTCGGCCGCGACGATCACCAGCCACGCGGTGCTCACCGACAGCCGCACGCCGGTCAGCATGTAGGGCAGCACGGCGGGGAACAGGATCTTCGTGAAGATCTTCCACTCGCTCAGGTTGAGCACGCGCGCGACGTTCATGTAGTCGGTCGGCACACGCTGCACGCCGACCGCGGTGTTGATGATCATCGGCCAGATTGAACAGATGAAGATGGTCCAGATCGCGGCCGGGTTCGCAGCCTTGAAGACCAGCAGCCCGATCGGCAGCCACGCCAGCGGTGAGACTGGCCGCAGCAGGCTGATGAGCGGCGAGGCCATGCGGTTCAGCACCTCGAAGCGGCCAATCATGAAGCCGAGCGGAATGCCGACGAGCGCCGCCATGCCGAAGCCGACCGCGACGCGCTCGAGCGAGAACAGGATGTTCCAGCCGATGCCTTGATCGTTCGGACCCTTGCGGTAGAACGGATCGGCGAAGACCTTCAGTGCTTCGTTGAAGGTCGCGGCCGGCGTCGGGAAGGTCGTGCTCTTGATCGTGAGCAGCGCCCAGAGGCCCACGAGCAGCGCGATGCCCACCAGCGGCGGAACGATCTTCATCCACAGCGCAGGCCAATCGAATGACGGCTTCGGTGTCGCAGCGGGCCTGGACGGCAGCGGGGCGGACGCTTCCGATGTGGGCGCAGACGCCGCAGCGCTGACCGGCTTGGCGCTGCCCTTCGCGTCGAGCATCGCCTGCGTGGGGGAATGGAACACGGCACTGACCATGGCGGTTCTCCTTCGGTGACTCAGGCCTTGATGGCGAAACTGTCGGCGTATTTCTTCGGGTCCTTGCCGTCCCAGATCACGCCGTCCAGCAGCTTCGAGCTGCGCAGCACATCCTTGGGCACGCTGACCTTGAGCTGCGCCGCGGCTTGCTTGTAGAGATCGATCTGGTTGATCTGCTTGGCCACACCCAGATAGTCGGGGTGCTCTTTCAGCAAGCCCCAGCGCTTGTGCTGCGTGAGGAACCACATGCCGTCGCTGAGGTACGGGAAGGTCACCGCGCCGTCGTTGAAGAACTTCATGTAGTTCGGGTCGTCCCAGGTCTTGCCCAGGCCGTTCTGGTAGCGGCCGAGGATGCGCTGGTTGATCACGTCGACGCTGGTGTTGACGTAGCTCTTGTCGGCGATCGTGTCGGCCATCTTGTTCTTGTTCGTGAGGCTGGCGTCTATCCAGCGGCCGGCTTCCATGATGGCCATCATCACGGCACGGGCGGTGTTGGGATACTTCTTGACGAACTCGCCGGTGGTGCCCAGCACCTTCTCGGGGTGGTCGCGCCAGATGTCTTGCGTGGTGATCGCGGTGATGCCGATGCCGTCGGCAATCGCGCGGTGGCCCCAGGGCTCGCCGACGCAGTAGCCGTCCATGTTGCCGACGCGCATGTTGGCGACCATCTGCGGCGGCGGCACGGTGATGACCTTGGCGTCCTTGATCGGGTTGATGCCGGCCGAGGCCATCCAGTAGTACAGCCACATCGCGTGGGTGCCGGTCGGGAAGGTCTGCGCGAAGGTGTACTCGCGCTTGTCGGTGGCCATCAGCTTGGCCAGGCTGGCGCCATCGACCGCGCCCTTGTCGGCGAGCTTCTTCGACAGCGTGATCGCCTGGCCGTTGTTGTTCAGCGTCATCAGCACGGCCATGTCTTTCTTAGGGCCGCCGACGCCGAGGTGCACGCCGTAGATCAAGCCGTAGAGCACATGCGCCATGTCGAGCTCACCGTTGACGAGCTTGTCGCGCACGCCGGCCCACGAGGCTTCCTTGGTCGGGATGATCTTGACGCCGTACTTCTTGTCAAAGCCCAGCACCGAAGCCATCACGACCGAGGCGCAGTCGGTCAGCGGGATGAAGCCGATGCGGACTTCTTCCTTCTCGGGTTTGTCGGAGCCCTGGGCGTAGACGGCGGTGCTCAGCCCCGGCACCAGGCCCGCGGCGCTGGTGGCGGCTGCTGCCTTGACGATGCTTCGGCGGGTCATGTTGATCTTTCGTTCGGCGAGGGGGTTGCGCATGGCGTGGTCTCAATGGAGCGATCAGCAAAAACAAAAACGGCGTCCACACGAAGCCGGCCATGAAGCCGAGCTTGTGCGGACGCCGTCGTCCGGGTGAGTGCACCCGCATTGGTGCACTGCAATGAAATTTGAGGGTCGCCGTTGACCTTCTGCAGAGTTCTAAG